>Ga0315280_10005319_pt1 | contig 18437 bp, 13 predicted proteins | sample YL17G06_40_MG_FD_203697 | JGI IMG/M metagenome (GOLD analysis project Ga0315280, IMG submission 203697) | Sediment microbial communities from Yellowstone Lake, YNP, Wyoming, USA - YL17G06_40 | ecosystem: Environmental > Aquatic > Freshwater > Lake > Sediment | place: USA: Wyoming | collected... | reverse complement strand
GCTCGCCGCGCTGTTGCCTGCGGTGTTCCTCTACGTGCTGTACCGCACGACTCTCGGCGGCAAACCGCGGTGGGGCTTCATGCAACGGCTGGGCCTGGTGCCGCCGGAGGTCGCCGAGTGCCGCCGGCGGTACAAAGACTCGTTGCTGATCTGGGTGCACGCCGTGTCAGCCGGGGAGGCGGCCGCGTCGCACTCGATCGTGCGAGAGCTGCTGGCACTGAGCGACCGCATCCGCGTCATCATCTCGGTCACCACGGCCACGGGCTACAGGGTCGCAACGGAGAAGATGCCCGACCAGTGCGGCGTGTTCTTCTTGCCGCTGGACCTGCCGCTGTGCGTTCGCGCGGCCCTCAACGCGATTCGGCCCGACATGCTGCTGCTCATGGAGACCGAGCTGTGGCCGAACCTGCTCGACCGCGCCCACGCGCTCGGTGTTCTCACCGTTGTCGCCAATGGGCGGGCCTCAGACGCCAGCTTCCGCAAAGCCCGCCGCGTCCGACCGCTGTACGAGTGGATCCTCCACTGCGTCGATCATCTGTATGTGCAGTCTCAGCTCGACGCGGATCGCTTCACGGAGCTTCGCGCGGACCCGCGGCGCATCACGATCGCCGGCAACTGCAAGTTCGACGAACTGTTTCCCGATGTCGATGACTCGCGTCGCGCCGCTCTTCGCGCCGAGTTCGGCGTCCCCGATGACGCCCCGGTGCTGATCGCCGGATCGACGGGCAAGGGCGAGGAGGAGAAGGTCCTCGACGCGTTCCTGGAGCTCAGGCTCACGTGGCCCACGCTCCGGCTGATCCTCGCCCCGCGCCACCCTGAGCGGGGCCAAGAGGTGGCTGACGCAGTACGCGCGCGGGGCTTCGACGTGGTTCGCCGGTCGGCGATGTGCAGCGGCGCGGACAGTCCCGCGGGCCGCGACTGCGTTGTCGTCCTCGACACCATCGGCGAACTGACCGCGCTCTACTCGATAGCCGACGTGGTGTTCGTGGGCCGGACACTGGTCCCGTTCGGTGGCAGCAATGTGCTGCAGCCCCTCCACTACGGCAAGCCCGCGATCGTCGGCCCCTGCACCACGAACTTTCGGGACACGGTGCGCATCGCCAGGAGTGCGGGGATCTGCTTCGAGGTGCAATCCCCGGAGGCGCTGGCGGCGGAGGTCGACCGGCTGCTATCGTCACCCGAGGCCCGTCAGGCGGTCGCTGAGAAGGCCGGCGCCGTGTTTCACGAGCACCGGGGCGCGTCGCGCAGGATAGCGGTGGGAGTCGCCCGCATGCTCGGTGTCGGGGGGACTACCGGTGCCCCGTGACACGCGCCGCTGGCTCCGGCTCGTCGGCGCCGCGAATCCGGCCGCCGGGGACCGCTTGCTGCTCAGCGGCCTGACGGTCGGGTCCTGGGGCTACCGCCTGCTCTCCGGTGCCGCCAGGGCCTACGCATGCGCTCGCGGCCGGTGGATCCCCTCGAAGCCCACGCTGTGTGTCGGCAACATCACTGTGGGCGGAACGGGCAAGACGACCTTCGTACGGTACCTTGCCAGGCTGCTGCTCGGACGCGGCCTCCGACCGGCGATCGTGATGCGGGGCTACGGCCGGTCACGCCGGGGGCTGCTCGTGGCGCATGACGGTGAGCGGCCGCTCGCCGACCCGGCCGAGGCCGGAGATGAGGCGGTCATGCTCGGCGAGAGCCTCGAGTGCGTCCCCGTGGTCGTCGGGGCGAGGCGCATCGACGCCATCCAACACGCCACCGTGGACCTCGGTGCAGACGTGGTGCTGATGGACGACGGCCTCCAACACTGGGCTGTGGCCCCCCACTCGACCCTAGCGCTGTGGGATGCCACCTTGGCCCCGAGCGCGGCGCGCATGTTTCCGCGAGGCACTCTCAGGGAGCCGACCTCCGCGCTGCGGCGGTTCGACTTGGTAGCGGTCACGCGCTGCGATGGCCCAGACGCCGAGCGCGTCATCCTCGAGGTGCGCGCTCTCGTCGGCGCTGATCCCGTCAGGGCCGTCCACCGGGCGACCGGGCTTCGAACCGCTGGCGGCCAGGTCGTCCGCCCGGAATCGCTCGCCGGCACGAACGTCTACGCCGCAAGCAGCCTCGGCAATCCGTACGCGTTCCGGCGCTCGCTCGAAGGGCTCGGCGCGACAGTGCTTGGCGAGTCGGTCTTCCCGGACCACCATGCCTATTCCCGCGCCGATCTGGCCGCGGTCCTGGGCGAGGCGGGACGAGCCGGTACCGAGTGCGTCGTGGTGACCGAGAAGGACCTGGTGAAGCTGCGAGCCTTCCCGGAGAGCCGCGAGCTGTCCGCGCTGGTGGTCGATGTCGAGCTGGTCGGTCCGGGAAACGCACAAGCGGTCGACAGGCTGCTGGACTTGGTGCTATCCCGTGGGAGGGCGACGTGACGCAACGCCGGCGGCGAGGCAAGTGGGGCCGCAGGGCCAGGCGCGGGATGCTGAGGCCGGTCTTCCGCGGCATTGTCCGCCTGCTGCGCTGGGCGGCCTGCGCGCCGCCCCATCGGTCGGCGATGTCCGTCGCCGCGCCGTTGGGGCGCCTGTTCTACGCGGTCTTCTTCTGGTGGCGCAGGACGGCGATCGACAACCTCGCCCGCGCGTTCCCTGAGTGGACCCCGGCCCAGGTGAGGCAGTGCGCCAGGGGGGTCTTTGTGTGCTTCACGAAGACCGCCTTCGAGTTCCTCCGCTCCCGCAAGGTCGGAGAGGCCGAGTTCAGATCACTCATGCGCATACACGGGCTCGATCTACTGAAGGAGGCCGTGGATGCCGGGCGTGGGGTACTGATGCTGGCTGCCCACTATGACAACTGGGAGTGGCTCGGCAGGCGGCTCGCGATGGAGGGCCTGCCGGTGACCGTGATCGCGCGGGGCAACAACGACCCCAAGCTCGAGGCACTTGTCAACGAGACTCGTGCGGCACACGGACTGACCGTCGTGGACCGTAGGGATGTTCGGGCGGCATTGAGGGCTCTCAAGCGCGGCGAGGTGGTCGGCGTGTTGCCCGACCAGAACCAGCTCACGAGCCCCGTGTTCGTGGAGTTCTTCGGCAGGCCCGCCGCCACCGCGGCAGGACCCTACGAGCTGGCGGCGCGCACCGGGGCGCTCGTCGTGCACGGCATCACGCAGCGCGCGCCGGATGACTCCCACGACGCGTGGATCACCGAGGCGACATTCCCGCCGCCGACCGACGACGCGCGCGCGGATGCCCAGGGCTTCATGCAGGCGGCCGCGACGGAGCTCGAGCGCATGATCCGAGAGCGGCCCGAGCAGTGGCTCTGGATACACAAGCGGTGGAGGACCCAGCCGGGTGAAGAGAGGACCGGGCGCGGTGACGACTGACGGCCGGAGGAGTGTGCTCGTCATACGACTGTCCGCCATCGGCGACTGCGTCATGACCTCACCAGCGGTGCGCGCGCTGCGCGCGGCCTGCCCGGACGACTTTGTGGCGTGGGTCGTCGAGCCCAAGAGCGCCGGTATCGTGGTCGGCAATCCGCACGTCGACGAGGTGATCCTCTGGGACAGGGCCTCCGGGGGGTACTTCTCGCCCAGCTCTGCCCTCAGCCTGCGGCGCACTTTGAAGCCGTACGGGTTCGACATCGCGCTCGATTTCCACGGTCTCGCCCGCAGTGCGATGATCTCCGCACTGTCCGGTGCGCGGACCCGCGTGGTGTCGATCGACTCCCGGGAGGGCGCATCCCTCGCCGCCAATCACGTCAGCCAGGTCCGCGGGCCGGATGAGTGGGTCGTGGCACGCAACGTGGCGCTCCTCGAGGCGATCGGGATCCACAGCTCGGAGCGTCGGACCTGCGTACCAGTCACCGACGAGTCCGCCGCGGAGGCCGACCGAGTGCTGCAGGCGGTGGGGCTTCATGGCGCCCCACTGCTGTGCCTCCACCTCAAGGGAAGCTGGGCCCACAAGTTCTGGCCCCTCGACAGATTCGCGCGGGTCGCCGAGCACGCCCACGAGCGTTGGGGCCTCGCCTCGGTGGTGACCGGGAGCCGCGACGATCGTCCCGACGCCGAGCGACTCGCGAGCATGTCCACGGTGCGAGTCGCGAATCTCGCCGGCGAGCTGTCGCTCGGCGGGAGTAGTGCCGTGGTCGCCAGGTGCTCAGCCGTCGTCGGGCCCGACACGTGCACAGTCCACATGTCCGCCGGACTTGGCGTCCCGACCGTGGCGTTGTTTGGGCCCACGAGCCCGGCGCGCGTGGCTCCGCGCGGCTCGCACGTCAGGGTCGTCATGTATGAGATGCCGTGCCATCCGTGCGTGCGCCGACCGACGTGCATCGACTACGACTGCATGTTGAGGCTGCCGACGGAGGTTGTCGTTCGCGCTCTCGATGACCTGCTCACACAGAGCGTCGCGGGCGCGACCGGGTGAGCACGTCCCGCAGGATGACGACGATCTCCGAGGCCGCCCGGGCCGGCGAGTACTCACGTGATGTCAGCTCCGCCAGCGCCAGCGCCTCCCTCCGCCAGTGGTCCAGATCGGACAGCATGCCCGCGAGGTCGCGCGCGAACCGGTCGGCCCGGGGAGGCCCCGCCGCGTGATCGTGGTCGCCGAAGTTACCATCGTCGCCCAGAGGGAAGTGCTCCTGATCGATGGGTCCGACATAGCCCATGCGCCCCACGGCAAGCACCGGGCACCCACAGGCCAGCGCCTCTCTGGCCACCAGGCCTGTGGCGACGGCAACGTCGGCCGATCGAAGTAGGCCCGCCAGCCCCGGCCGAGGTTCCAGAAGGCGGATGACATCGCCGCACCTCCGGTTCACGGCCTGCACCTCGGGCAGGACGCGCTCCAGCCCCGGGCCAAGGCCCAGGAGGGCCAGCCGGGCCCGAGGCACCGACTCCAGCAGGCGGGGCATCCCCCGAACGAGTTCGATGCATGGCTTTGTCTTGCGGTACTCCAGACGGCTCACGTGCAGGACGATGAGCTCTTCCTCGGCTCGCCGGAGGACGCAGTCCGCAGGCTGCGGCCCGGGGCGGTGGACATCGCAATCGACGGTCAGACGCGAGCGGTGTATCCGATCGGGGCGCACCCCGAAGGGGCCCCGGAGGCTGCGTTCAACGCCGCCCGTCAGCACGATCACCTCGTCACTCCAGTAGTTGACCAGCATCCGGCCGACGAGGCCGCGTTTGGCGTGAATGGTCATCACGTAGGGTATGCCGATGCGCCGCGAGAGGCCGTGCGCCACGCGAGACGACTGGTAGTGATGGGCCAGCATCACATCCCACGGCTCCGCGGCGACGAGGGGCGCCACGGCATCGAGGGCGGTGCTGCGCAGACTGGGAAACTCCAGGACCCTGTGCCAGCGCTCCTCGTACATCCCCAGGAGTGGTCCCCCCTCCGTTAGCACGGCCGACTCGACCCCTATCTCTCGCAGCCCGGACATCAGGCGACACACGTAGACGGGATCCCCCCCGTAGGGGAGCTGCCTGACAACCTGCAGAATCCGCACGCTTCTCTGTCCCCTGATGGGCCGCGAGCGCGACGCTACTGCGGCACCCTGAAGATCAGCACCGCGCCCATCACGGCCAGGACGAAGTTGGCGAACCACGCCGAGATCCACGCCGGCGCCGTTCCCTCGTAGCCGAGACGAGTCGTGTAGTGAAGTGTGATGTAGTACAGCATGATGATCGCGAAGCTAAGCCCGTACGACAGCCCCCGCCCGCTGCCCTCCGGCCTGACGCCCATCGGGCACCCCGCCATCGCGAACACAAGGCACGCGAGCGGCACGGAGAAGCGTAGCGCCAGCTCCGTCTCGAAGATATGCAGCTTGCGCTCGGCCTCCGAGTCCTTGCCGGCGCCATGGGTCACGATCGCCCGGGTCTCGGCGAGCTGCTGCCGCATCATGCCGATCGTCAGCGTCCGGGCTTCGAGGTCGAGGCCCTCGATCTGCTCGGGTGGGCGGTATAGCATGATCTCCTTTTCCTCCCACACGAGCGGCTTCGGGTTCATCGTCTGTCTTGTCTGAGCGCCCTGGAGCCTCCACCGGAAGTGGGAGTCGTAGACCGCGTCGTCGGCACGAGTGAGGAGGATCTCCTCCAGCGCCCCCTGCTGATTGTACTGATAGCGCAGCACGGTAAGGTCCCGGAGCGCCGGCACGGCGGCGTCGAACTCGCCGGCGAAGACGATCATGTTCACCCGGCCCCGTGAGTCGAGGTCGCGCCACATTCGGTTCGATCGCCCGTGGCTCCCCACTTCGGAGGCAACCTTCGCCGTGAGCTCCGAGACCTGGTAGTTGCACCACGGCGCGACGACCTCGGACACGAAGAAGGAGAAGAGCGACGCGCCCAACGCGAAACCCATCGCGGGCATGACGAGCCGCTTGAACGACACACCGGACCCGGTCATCGCCGTGATCTCGCCGTCCGCGGAGAGCTGTCCGAACGCGTAGATGCCGGCGAACAGCATCGCCATGGGAAGGCTGAGTGCCAGGTACTGCGGGCTGGAGAAGACAAAGTACCTCAGCGCCGCCCAGGCCGCCGCGCCGCCCTGCCAAAAGTCGAGCGCCCGACGCACCGTGTCGAGTGCCAGCAGCAGGCCGAGGAACATCGCCAAGCCCTGGATGAACGGGTTCAGGAGCCTGCCCGCGATGTAGCGGTCGAGGACGAGTGGTGTCCAGCGCCTCACCTACCCGTTCGCTCCCCTCAGGCTCAGGCCTCGCGTGAGCGCGTCGCCGAAATAGAGCCGCGCGGCCGCCTCATCGTGTACGAGATCCTCGGGCGTGCCCTGGGTCTGGATCTGCCCATCGTAGATGATATACGCCCGATCGGTTATCTCGAGGGTCTCGCGGAACGAGTGGTCGGTTATCAGAATGCCGATCCCGTCGGTCTTGAGCTGCATCACGATCTCTTGGATGTCCTGGATCGCCTTGGGGTCGACGCCCGTGAATGGCTCATCCAGCAGGATGAAGCTGGGGGACGACGCCAGACACCGCGCGATCTCGACCCTCCGCCTCTCGCCGCCGGACAGGGACTCGCCCATCGACTGGCGCAGGTGCCCCACCTTGAGCCGGTCCAGCAGCTCCTCGCAGCGCGCGTTCCGATCGGACTTGCTCATCGGGGTGAGCTCCAGGATAGCCATCACATTGTCCCAGACCGAGAGCTTGCGGAACACGGAGCTGCTCTGCGCGAGATAGCCGATCCCCAGGCGCGCGCGGCGGTGCATGCGGCGGTCGGTGATGTCGCTCCCGTCGAGGTAGACCCGGCCGCCGTACGGCTGTATCAGCCCCACCACCATGTAGAAGCTGGTTGTCTTCCCCGCACCGTTCGGACCGAGGAGGCCGACCACCTCGCCGCGATCGAGCCCGATCGAAACGCCGTCCACCACCCGCCGCCTGCCGTAGATCTTCACCAGGTTCTCCGTCGAGAGGTCGTGCGTCAGCGCCTCGGCGGACGTAGCCGGCCTCGAATCGCCCTGTGCTTCGGGCGGTTCCCCCGCTACGGTTTCGCCTGTCTCGGGGCGGGTCATCGGCCGTCGCCACCGTTCGTCTTGTCGCCGCTCACTGTGACCTCCGCCGGCCCACCGCCGGCCCCTCCTGAAGCGATGTACGTCGACCCGTCCTTGCGGTACACATCGATGTAGTCTACCTTGCGGAACCTCAGCACAGCCTTGCCGGTGGCCTCGTCGGTGACCGTCACTTCGGGGTTGCCCGTCAGGCGCAGGCGGCTGCCGACGTCGCCTGGACTGATGTTCGGCACATCCGAAGGCAGCGGCACCTCCGGCACGAACGTGGCCCGCTGCGCGGTGCCATCCACAATGCGGAACTTGGACTGCGCGGCTTCACCGGTCGCGCCTTCCTTGGGCTTCTGCTCGAGCCGCCCGTGGAACCGCAGGTTGCCGTTGGCCGCGCTGTCCAGGATGGTGTTCGACTCCGGGTCCAGCTTCAGCCGGACCTCGTCGGCCTCGAACGAGGAATCGCCCGATTGCACCTTAGGCCTGCCGGTTGCAAGCACGTCGCCCGACTTGCGGTTCATCTCGATGTGCGGCGCGATGACGTGGATGTCATCCTCTCCTTCCTTCACCGCCTTGACGACGGCGTCCGCCTTCTCGAGTGTCAGGATCGACTGCTCCGCCGTCGGCTCGCTGTACGAGGCGCTGGCCGCGGTGGCCTCGACCGGCCTCTTGCCCTCCTCCTTGCCGGGGTAACTGGCATGGACGTTGCCGGTCAGCACGTACCGCCCCTTGCCGGCCTCCTCGCTCGAGTCCGCCACCGCGCGATCGCCGGTGCAGACCGTCCCGTCGCGAACGGACTCGATGCGCACCGAGCCGTCGGCCACGAGTTGGCTCTGGTCGATCAAGTCGAGCAGCCGGTCGCATGTGACGACCGTGGTCACCTCCTCCGTCTCCGGATCAGTGAGGGCGATCTTGGGGGTGCCGCGGATGACCGCGAAGCCGCCCTGCGCCCCGAGCCCTCGAAGCGCGGAGATCTCCGCGGGCTCGAGAGACCCGCTGTGCGCATCGACAGTGCCCGCGTCCCCGGCCTTGCCGCTGAACAGCACCGCACTCCCGCTGTCGATGCGCGCGATCCCCTCCTCCGAGCGGCTCTCCATGTGGAAGCCGTCGAGCATCTCGACCCGATCGGACGTCACCGCGCCCTCGGGTGCCTCCGCGAAGTAGACCACCACCCGGGTCGCTGCGTAAGTGTCGGTGCCCTCCACCTCGCTGATGCTCGGCGAACCCGTAGCGATGAGCTGAGGAGGCTGGGACAGAAGGTATTCGATGCTGCCGGCCTTCACGAGCCAGCCGTCGACGCTGTGATCGCTCTTGTTCTCGTAGTATGCCTCGGTCGTCGCCGGCGCTCCGGTGGCGACGACCCTGGTCAGCGTGCCGGCCTCGTCGAAGTAGCCCACGATCTCAGTCGCGTCGAAGGTCGACTCCGGCACACGCGGCTGCTTCGTCGTGCCGTGGACTCCGCCCGTGAGGCGAGCGGTACGGTCGGTGCGTGTGTAGAGGGCCTTCCGGGCCGTGACGACCGTCGTCCGGACCTTCCGCACTCTCGTCATCGACGCTTCCTCGATGACGTGCTCCGACGTGATGCTGACATCGCCGAAGGACTCCGCGGACAGCACCTCATCCGGCTTGTCGGGGTCGATCGAGACATCGATGCTCTCGGCGGTCATGATCGACTCGCCCAGCTCGATCTCGGGGTTCCCAAGAAGGCGGATGACGCCGCCGGCGACGTCCGCCACGATCCGGTCCGCTCGCACGATGGCGTTGGAGAACCGCTGCTCCTGACGGGGGCTTGTCTCCTGCCCCCACGCGCTCTGGCCGGCGCCGGCGGCCGTCAGCGCCAGCAGCAGGACGACGGCGCGCTTACCGTCCCTCGGAGGCAAAGGTGTCACCTCGCACCAGGACAGCCGCGATGTCCGTTCCCCATCGATGGGCTCAAACCAGGCGTCCACCACGGAGCCGTAGAACGTGGCGCGGCCGTAGTCAAGCCGGGCCTCCTCCTCGAAGCGTGCCTCGCGGTCCTCGACGTCGTACTGGAGGCGTTTCGCCGTCGCGCGGTAGGGCACTTGCGCGCCCCCGCCCGACTCGGCCTCAACCCCGTCGTCGAATGTCAGCAGGTTCTGGGCTGCGTCGACGAGGAGTGAGTCGGCTGAGACCGTCATCTCCTCCGCGCCCTCAGTGTAGATGAGGCACTGCGCGTTGGCGACCCGGATGAGCGACGAGCCCGCCTCGTGCGAGATGTCACCGGTGACGAGCTCCCAGAGCACCTCTCCGGTGGCGCTGTCTCGCTGTATCAGCCGGCCGCCCGCGGCTCGCTCGACAGGTAGCGGCCCGCGAGCACGCGCATGGAGACCGCCGACCGCCCAGATCGCGAGGCCGCCGAGCAGCGTCGCCAGCACCACGCCGGCCGCGACGTACACTGTCACTCTGTCTCTGCGGTCCAATGCAGCCACCAGGAACGCGACCGCCGCCGGCGCTCATCTGAGGAATACGCTCGCCACGCCCGGTGCCTTCAGGCGGGCGCCCGCCTGATCCTCCGCATGAGTGCCCGGCCGAATGCCATTCCCTCGTCGATCCTCATAACCGGGACGAGCAGGCAGAACAGGCCGCCACCGGCCAGGAGCGGACAACCTGCCTGCAGCACACGCTCGTGCGTCGTGCCGGGCGGCACCCCGCGCGACATGGCGAGCCACACCCAGTATGCCGCTCCCGTCGACGCGGCGGACGCGAGTAGCACGCGCCCGGCCGAGACGAGAATGCGCCGACCGTCGATGCGGCCGACGCGCCGCCTTAGCGCCACGAGCATCGCCGCGAAGGCCGCCGTGCTGGCGATGGACGTGGCCAATGCGCACCCCACGGTGCCAAGCACCGGAAACATACTGACCGCGAGCGCAAGGTGCAGCCCTACCGACGCGCCGCCGATGATGCACGGGGTGCGCGAGTCGTTCAGTGCGTAGAACGCCCGGGGGAGGAACTGCTGCCCCGCCAGACCCACGATCCCCGCGGCGAAGGCGAGCAGGATCGACGCGGTGAAGCGGCTGTCCGAGTCCGTGAACTGCCCGCCCTCGTACACCGCGCGGACGATGGGCAGCCCAAGCACCCCGAGCAGTGCGAACGTCGGGATCGTCAAGAACAGCACAGTGCGCAGAGAGAGGGACACGTGGTCCACGTAGGTGTCGAGTTCCCCGCGCGCCACGTTCTCGGACAGTGTCGGCAGAGCGGCGACCCCGGCGCCCATCGCGAACATTCCGACAGGCACCATTGCCAGCCTGTATGCGTTCTCGAGGCACGTCGCGGCCCCCAGCCGGGGGTCGCCTGTCGCGAGTACCTTCGAGATCAGCGTGTCGATGTGGATGATGCAGAGGCTGAAGATCACGGGGACCATGAACAGCAGCACGCGGCGCAGCCCCTCGTCCCTCGTGTCGAACGTGAGCTCGAAGCGCGCGCCGATGCGGAGCAGAGCCGGCACCTGGAGCAGCATGTTCCCGCCCACGGCCCCGACCAACACGGACCAGGCGGCTGCCTCCAGACCGATCTCCTTGCCGAAGAAGACGATGCCTCCGATGATCGACAGGTTGTAGAGGATCGGCCCCATCGCGGGGGCGAGGTAGTGGTGCCTCGCGTTCAGGGCGCCCATCGAGAGCCCGCCGAAGAACATGAAGAGCTGGCCCCAGAGCATGATGCGCGCAAGCCGGACGCACAGCGGGTGCACGCTCGGGTCCAGCTTCGAGACTATGACCGGGATCGCATAGGGCGCCACGATGTACAGGGCGAGCAGGAGTAGGCCCAGCGAGCCGCCTACGACGCCCAGCAGCGCACTGAACGTGTGCCAGGCCTGTCGCTCCTCGCCCCGGTAGTAGCGCTCTGCGAAGTACGGGATGAACGCGCTCGCCACGACCCCGCCGCCGACCAGCAGGAACACCAGATCGGGGAGTGAGAAAGCCATGACGAAGGCGTCTGTCTCCGGCGACGCGCCGTACCACGTCGCGAAGACCTTCATCCTGACAAGACCCACGATGCGGGAGAGCCCGATCGAGGTCACCATGAGCGCAGCCGCGCCTATCACGCGATTCCGCCCGGCTTCGCTGCGCTCCAATGCCTCAGACCTCTCCGGTGTCACATACGGCTGAGCAAGATACCCGGAGGTGTCAGGGCGCGCAAGGGGAGAGGCGTTACCAGGCGGGACGCATCGGGGGACCCAGCGAAGCTCGACGGGACCCTAACCGGCCCACTGGCGCGGCGCCGCCGGCTCCGCTAGATCGCCTACTGCGCCGCCCGTTTCGTCCCGAGCCTCTCGTCCCAGTCCACCTTGGCCGTGATGTGCATCATCGCGGCAAGGGTGATGATGGACGCGATCGTTATCGTCAGCCCGGTGTAGCCCTGGAAGAAGAACGCGTAGGAGAAGAGGATGAGGAACACAAGCTGCGCCGGAGCCACTATCAGGAATGTGTACCTGGGCCCCATGAATCTCACCACATAGCTCGCGACCATGAGCACCGACACGACCGCGGAGATCGCGAATGCCACGTTGATCTCGATCAGGTCTACCAGGTACGAGAACAACAGGTGGAATGCGAAGAACGCCGCGCACACGAACAGGTAGTGCATCGGGTGCATGTTCCTGTCCTTGACCATCCCCACGATGGCCATGACCGACAGGAAGAACAGGAGTCCCACAGGCGCGAACAGGCTGATGCGCGCCGCGAGCGGGCCCGGGTTCAGTCGCTCGGGCATGTCGATCGCTACCTCGAGCCCCGAGATATGGCTCGCAAAGTCCCAGTCAAGCCGCCAGCCGCCGCCGGTGTACTCCTTCGACGTTGGGGACAGGGTCGGGAAGTCCAAACCGGAGAAGTCGGTTGTCACCGCGAGCCGGAAGTCCTTGACCGCGGCCACTTCCTGGGCGAACTTGTAGGCCCACTGGTCAAGGCCCCGCGTGGTGTAGCGCAGCCGCACCGTGGCCGTGTCACCCTTCGGTAGGCTGATTCGGTGCGTGAGCGTTCCGTCTCCAGCGTCGCCTGCCGGTAGCTGCGCCTCGTCATTGACTGAGAAAAGGAAGTTGTCGTAGGTGCCCCTGGCCGATGGCAGGCCCACCTTTACAACCAGGTCGGCACGGCCGTCGAACTCGTGCTTCACGGTGTAGGTGGCATCGAAGTCAACGACATAGGTTCGGTACCACAGCAGCCCCTTGCGCCGGAAGTCCAGGTGCAGGTTCACCTTGATCTCGCTGGAGTCGGGCTCGACAGCATGAACCGCGGGCTGCGCGTCTTTGTCGTTCTCCGGCTTGGCTTCCACGGCCATGACCGGCGCGAACTGGGTGATGCGCTTTCCCCAGAGGCTCTCCACGAGCGGTTGCTGGTCGTGCTCGCTTGTCTGCGTTCGGAAGGTGACCTCGCCGCCGAGAGCGATCCAGCCGACCGCCACGACCAGGTACACCAAGACAAGGGCCCCGAGCTTGCCGGAAGTCATGGCAGGCGCGCCCTCCTCCCAATCCCTCGTCGACCGCTACCGGCAATGTCGTACCGTTGGACACGCGCCGGAGCGCGGTGTTACGGGAGGAGTGCGCTCCCGCGTGCGCTCGCTGGGGGCCCGGGGCGCATGAGTGCCGCCTAGAAGTCCTGGGCAAGCTCCCGCGCGGCCGCGAGGGCTGCCTCGAGGCTCGCGGTCGCCACGTCGGGCCCGAAGAGCGTGCCCTCAACCACGATCTCGCGCACGTCCGTTATCCCCATGAAGCCCAGCAGGAGCTTCATGTACGGCTTCTGGAAGTCCATCGCCGCCGCCTCGCTGCCCTCCGGATACTGTCCGCCGCGTGCGCAGATCAGCACCGCGGGCCTGCCTGTGACCAGGCCGGTGTACCCGGTATCGGGCGAGAAGCTGAACGTGTACCCCGGCTGGATGATCACGTCGAGGTAGTGCTTCAGCTTGTAAGGCACGCCGAAGTTCCACATCGGCACCGAGATGACGTACTTGTCCGCGGACTTGAACTCTGCGATCACGTCCTCAACGGCGCGCCAGGCAGCCGCCTCCTCGGCCGTGTGGTCTTTGCCGCCGAGGATCGCGTACTTTGCCTGGAGCGTGTGCCCGTCGAACGCAGGCAGGTCCTTCTGCGAGAGGTCGACGCTCACGACCTCATCGCCCGGGTGCTTCGCGCGGTACGCCTGGATGAACGCATCAGCGGCTCTGACCGAGTACGAACGCACCCCACGGGGAGAGGCTTGAAGGTGCAGTAGCCTTGCCACGGCTCGTCCTCCTTCTGATAGCCGATCGACGAGGCCGTCCGGCCCGATTCCAGTATGCGCGGGGCCTAGTGCGGGCGCAAGCGGGCGCTTAGACCTACTCGTCCACAGCCATCCCCCCCGACATGCTGGTGCTGCCGGTCCGCGACGCCGATGAACCGGCGGTCGGCAGCGCGTCCGAGCTCTTGCCCCACGCTGTGGTCGCCGTCATAGAGCCGCCTTGTCGAGCCGCGCGATGAACGCCGGCTTCCTCGCGTGCGCCTCCCGCAGCGTCGCGAGTCGTACACGGAAGTCCCCACTGTCGGTGTCCCGGCGGTCGGCGCGCCCGGTGTGCACTGCTCTGCGAGGAGGTCGGGATCAGCAGCCGACAGCCACTTGGCCCGTCCGCGACACACGGGACGACCGGAGCCCCTTCCCCGACGATGCGGACAAGCCTATGAGAACCAGTTGACTCCCTTGAGCACTTCCTGGATGGCCTTCGTGTAGTCCAGTGGCTCGATGTCCGGGCGCTCTTCGCGGTGGTTGAACAGGACCGCGAAGTTGCATAGGGTCCATCGGCACTGGAACATCGCGCTTGAGACCCCGTCCGAGGAACCGAAGAAGATGTGCATTCCGTTGTCTGTGAGCAGGTTGCCATTGTCGTCGAGCAGCCGCCGGGCGCTGGCGCAGTACCAGTAGGACAGGTACCGAACGAGCGCTTCCGCAGACACCGCGATGCCCTCATCCTGGGAGATGGCCCCGCCGTCTGTCGTCGGGAGGAGTCGACCGTTGTCCTCGGGGAAGATGCTCGGGCCCGTGGCGCCGGTGTCATACCAGACCTCGCGAGGGTCGCGGTCACTCGGCTTCGTCCTCGAGCGCACCACCTCGAGTGAGCCTGCGGGCTCGAAGATGTGCTCCCTCACGTACGCGGGCCAGTCGCCGGTGAGCCACTCGATGATATGGCGGACCATGGCGTAGGCAGTGTTGTTGTACTCCTGCACGGTGCCTGGCGCGGACTTGAGCGGCCTGTTGGCGTGCCACTTGAGGTAGTCGATCGCGTTCGGCATGCGGGTGAGCCCGAAGAACTGCCGCACTTCCTCGACGGATGGGTAGCAGACCTCGATGCCGCTCCTGTGCTCCAGCAGGTCCTCGATCGTCACGTCGTAGAGCCGGGGATCGACGTCCTTCAGCTCCGGACCGATCACGCCGGCCTGTCGCAGGCTCGCGAACACCTTGAGGCCGAGGGCGAGCGTCTCGCCCGTGGCCGTAACAGTCCGGCCTTCGTCGATCATCTGATGCACCGCGGAGCGTGCGATCTGTTTGTCGAGACTGGCTGGTCGGAAGAGGGCATCGGTCGCCAGTGGCGTCTTGCCTTCGCGCTCGCGGTAGCCGTACGCGCGCTTTACGGCCACGACGCCGTCCTTGCTGACAGCCAGCGACCCCAGGGGGATCGCGTGGTAGACCATCGTCTGCGTCATCACGCGATCCAACTCGCGCAGCCGGTCCGGCATCTCCCCGGAGACCGGGACGTCCTCGGCCCGCGAGAACGCTCGGCTCTCCTGTGTCCCGGGGAGGACTCCCTGTGCCCGCGACGCCCGCGAGCACGCCGCCCCAAGGGCTGCGGCAGTCCCGCCCATCATCGAACCGAGCCAGGTCCTCCGATCCATCAAGATGGCCATACCGATGCACCCCTTCTCTCCGCGACCCGGCGTCCCTGTGGGACCTGCTCTCTCCCGCGGGCCGCGGGAAAGGGGGAAGGGCACAGGGCCTGCTGCGGGCTCAGGCGGAATCGTCGTCCTCCGGCTCGCCTATGCGGCCCTCCTGCTGTCTGTCGCGCTTGGGACGACTGGGCCCGGCGCGCGTTCTCTCTACTCAATGGGCTCGGCCCGATGATGCCACTTGGCGAGCGAGCGCCGCGCATCGATCTGGCCTACGGGCATGGCTTCGGTGATGCTCTCAAGCAGCTTGCGCGAACTCCCGGCCCAGGTGACGGTCGGCAGCGACGCTCGGCCGATGGCCTCCCTGCCCACCAGGCCCATCCACTCAGCCGAGATCCCCACCGTGAGGAGGGCACACATCACCAAAGCCGCGGGCAAGAGGCGCGGCACATGCTCCCTGCCCTCGGCTTCGCCGGCTCTGTCGTGCCTGGGCGCCGAGAACACGCATGCGAGCACCACGAGCCACACGACCGGCGCCGCGTATCGCTCTACGAAGTATGGGTGCACGGCGTTTGCGCACACCAGGCCGAGAGCCGCGCAGACGTAGCCCAGTAGGTCCGGGTCATGGCTCGTCACCGCCTCGGTGGTGAGGTGGGTCAAGACGGCCGCACCCAGGCCGGCCAGAGCGCCGAGCATGATCCCGGCGGCCGGCGCTATCCCGAGGCTGGCGGCGATGAACTCCAGGGCGTGGGTGACGAACCCCGCCGGAATGGGTGCGGCCGCCGTCGCAAGCCTGGTCTCCACGACCACGCCGAGCGCTCCAACCACCGCGCCTATCGTGATCGGCAGTACCGCTTGACGGCGCCTTCCGACAGACGCCAGCACGGGGAATGCGAAGAGCCCTACCAGGGCGAGCGTCCCCACAAGAGCCTGAGGCGCGACCCCGATTCGGTGCGCGCCCTGGGTCGCCGGCGGTGTCAGGCCTCCCCACAGAGCGTACAACACCGCGGCGGCGGCTAGGGAGGGTGCAACCAGCCATGCCGCCTGCGGCCACGCTCGCCGCCGCAGGAGCGGCACCGCGAGGCCCCCCGCTACAGCCAGCGCCCATATCCTGCTCAGGCAGCCGATACCCAGGAGCAGCCCCGCCAACACGGGGCCCCAGCCGCGCTCCCGCCCGGCGGGCAGCGCCACAAGCGCGCCCAGCACCAAGGCACTGAAGAGCATGTCCGTCATGATGGAGAATGCCAGGACCACAGTGTGGGGCAGTAGGAGGATGATCCCCCACCACAGCCAGCCCCTCAGGGTGGGGTCTCGGCTGCGGATGAGCCACCATGCGCAGACAACCGCCACAACGTACAGCAGGCTCGACAGAAGCCTCATCGTCCGGGGATCGTAGTCGGCCCATGACGACACGGCCGCCCACAGCACGTAGTTCAGCGGACCGGCAGCCGCCTTGTAGTCTCGCACCGCCTCGGCATAGTGCGAGGGACTATGGAACCATACCGCGTGCGCCCAAGCCCTGGGCTCGTCGGCGCTCAGCGGCTGGCGGTACCCACCGGTCACGATGAACGCTATCGCCACCACAGTCAGCGCCAGCGCAGCCGCTATCAGGGCTCCGCGCACCGCACCCAGGCCGCCTGGCGGCACTCGCGCTACGGACATGGAGGATGGCCTTGGGCCGGCTGGGCATTGCGTGCTCTTGGTCCGGTTCATCGGCACCAACGTCCCCGGCGGGCACACCGAGGGCAGCCGGCAGCACTCGCGTGATGACCCGCATCGACGGCGGCACACCCCGCAATCGCTGTACTAGTGTACTGCTCCCGAGCCCGGACGCGCAAGTTCCCCCGGGGTCTCCCCGGCTCACCATGCTGCACCCCCCAAGGTGCGGGTGACACCACCCTCGAACAGGCCGCGTGCTGGCCGCGGGCAGGGAGGTGTGGTGTTCATGACATCCGTCAGGTTCGGCATCATCGGGCTCGGCATGGGCGCCGTGCATCTCCAGGCGTGTCTCGAGAACCCGCGGGCGGAGGTCACCGCGATCTGCGATTCTGGCGAGGCGCGGCTCCGGGAGGTCGCTGCTTCACGCGGCATTCCGTTCGCGGCGGCGGATTACCACGAGATCGTATCCCGCGACGATGTGGACGCCGTGGTCGTCGCCTCTCCCGACTTCCTGCACGCCGAGCACTCCGTCGCTGCGATGGAGGCGGGGAAGCACGTGCTCTGCGAGAAGCCCCTCGCGCTCACGCTCGCGGATAGCCAGGCCATGATCGACGCGGCCGACCGCACGGGCCGCATCTTCATGGTCGGCCAGGTCTGCAGGTTCGCGCCGGGGTTCGTTCGCGCGAAGGAGCTCGTAGATGCCGGTGCGATAGGCGAGCTATTCCTCGTGGAGTCCGAGTACGCGCACGATTACACGAATGTGCCGGGCGTGGGTGGCTGGCGCCGCGACCCGGCGCATCCGCGCGAGCCCGTGATCGGCGGAGGCTGCCACGCGGTGGACCTCCTGCGCTGGCTCGCGGGGGAGCCGGTCGAAGTGGACGCGTACGCGAACCACCGGGTCCTCACGGACTGGCCGGTCGATGACTGCACGGTCGCGATCCTGCGCTTCGAGAGCGGCGTCGTGGGCCGCCTCATGGTGTCCATCGGCTCCAAGAGGGCCTACACGATGCGCTCGGCCTTCTACGGGACGCGCGGCACCGTGATCTGCGACAACACCTCGCCGACGCTGACCCTCTTCACGGATGACGAGAGCTTCGCGCCCGACGAGGCCCGGGGCAGCCACCACTTCACGGTGCCGATCGAGGTACCGGTCGGCCGGCAGGAGAAGGCCGTGCCCCAGGAGATCGACCACTTCGTCGACTGCGTTCTGGGGCAGGCCCCGGTCGCGATGGGGGCGAGGGAGGGCGCGCGAACGGTGGCCGTGTGCCTCGCGATCGTCGAGGCCGCCCACACCGGCCGCCGCGTGCTCGTTACGCGCATTCCGATTGGGTCAGGGCGGGAGGATTAGGCCCGCCCTGCCCGTTCGAACCGTACGTGCGGAACTACCGCATACGGCTCCCGCCAGGTTAGCCCGAATTGGGCGGAGGGTGTCGGTTCGCTTGCTGAGG
>Ga0315280_10005317_pt1 | contig 18445 bp, 10 predicted proteins | sample YL17G06_40_MG_FD_203697 | JGI IMG/M metagenome (GOLD analysis project Ga0315280, IMG submission 203697) | Sediment microbial communities from Yellowstone Lake, YNP, Wyoming, USA - YL17G06_40 | ecosystem: Environmental > Aquatic > Freshwater > Lake > Sediment | place: USA: Wyoming | collected... | reverse complement strand
GAGGACCTGATCTACGCCGCCCTGACTCTGAGCGACGTTGCGGTGGAACTCAGCACGAAGACCCGCACTCTCAAACGCGTTTTCGACCTGCACCTGAATCCGAAGCATCCGGCCATTCCCGCGGAATATCCTTATGCCACGGCCCTTTGCCCCCGGGGGCGAACTCTGTACGTCAGCCTGCACAATGGTTCCGCGGTTGCGGCCGTGGACCTGCCCACGGGGAAAGCTTCGCTGATTCAGGTCGGTCGGCAGCAGGAATTCGCCTCGGCTCCCAGCAGTCATCCCGGATACCTGGTTGCGAGCCCGTCCGGAAACGCGGTGTATGTTGCGGTCGAAAACAGCGATCTCGTATCCGTGATCGACAACAATCCATCGTCTCCGAATTATCGCCAGATAATTGCGAACTTCGATGTCCGGTTGCCCGAGATGCAGCAAATGAAAATACTCGGCGCCGGTCCGAATCACCTGACATTCACTCCGGACGGCAAAATCCTGCTCGTCACCCTGGGCACGCTCAACGCCGTGGCGGTAGTCCAGGTGAACGCGGGCGACGGAAACATCCTCAGGCATGAGATCAAAGGCTATTTGCCCACGCTCTGGTATCCGCATACGACGGAAGTGAGTGCCGACGGCAAAACCATTTATCTGACAAGCGGCAAGGCAAAGGGGACCGGAACGAACAAACCCAATCTCCCTTTCCCGCCGGGAGCACAGCCCGGTCCGTATGGACCTACGCTGTTGAAAGGTTCGCTGCACGAAATCGCACTCGAGACGGCGATGGCCAACCTCGGTGCGTACACGTCCGCCGTGAAGCGGAATGCTCAACTCGACCCCGGTTCCCTGAATGCCGCAAAGCGATCGCTCGATTTCAATCCTTTCAAGCACGTCATTTACGTCATCAAGGAAAACCGGACCTATGACCAGGTATTTGGCGATCTCAAGGACGGCCGTGGAGATGTGACATGCCTGTATTTTGGAGAGGAGTTTACGCCGAATCACCACAGGCTTGCGCGTGAATTCGGGATCTACGACAACTTCTTCGACAGCGCCGAGGTGAGCTTCAACGGCCATACCTGGAGCACCACCGGGATCAACACAGGTTGGAACGAGCAGCAGTGGCAAATCAACTACTCGACCAGCAACTTCACTTATGATTCCGAAGGAAAAAACAACGAGATCCTGCCGGTTGAATACAACCAGTCCGATGTGGACACACCGGAGGGCGGATACATCTGGGACAGCGTTCTGGCGGCCGGCAAGAAGATCATGATTTATGGCGAGTATTGTGCCAATCCTGAGAATCCTCTACAGAACATAAAAAGGGGGGAACGATTCCCATCCTACATGGTGAGTCCGCTGATCGGGAATACCAGCCCGTATCCTTGGCTCGTTCCCATATATGCGCTTCTTGATGAAACAGGGAAAGTGACCGGCGGCACGGTCGCGACGAAGCTGGCATTCAAAGGGGCTTATCAGCCCCTGTTCCCCGATTTTGAGCAACTGTTCCCGGACGTGCTGCGGTTCGAGATCTGGAAACGGGACTTTGATAAAATCGCCAGGCTGCAGCAGGAGACAGGCGAGGACACGCTCCCCCACTTCAATATTGTGCGGCTGGGGAACGATCATACCCGGGGAGTCCGCCCAGGAGGACCGACTCCGGACGCCAGCGTGGCCGATAATGACCTGGCGCTTGGCATGCTGGTGGAAACAATCTCCAATAACGAATACTACTGGGGGAACACGGCGATCATCGTCTTGGAGGATGACGCGCAGGCGGGCTGCGATCACGTCGATTCGCATCGCAGCATCGCCCTGTTCATTTCCAAATATAACAGTGGAAACACGGAACGACCGAAGGTCGATTCCCGGTTCCTGACTACGGTCAGCGCTGCGCGCACCATCGAGGCAATTCTCGGCCTGCAGGCTGGCAACCTGATGACTGCCACTGCGCCTTTGCTTATTACCGGACTGGAACAGAACAAATCTCGATGGCACGGCCCATATAAGACGGATTACTCAAACCTCAAGAACCGCAGGATTTTCGAGGAAGGGAGCGACAAAATCCGCCAAAACAGCGTCCTGCAGAAACTGGCGCGGCTGACGAGCACCCTGGAAATGGAGGAAGCGGACCAGGCGGATGCCAACGTGCTGAACTACATACTCCAGGAGTGGGTGCGGTTCCAGGGGCGGCTGAACTGCTGCCAGGGGAGAATTTAGACAACACTGCAACGCGGAAGTTGGCCAGCCCTCACCGCCCGGCCCGGCGCCCACTCCCAAAATCGCAGCTTGTTCTGACTATCATGCACAGAACAATCCGGCTGGACAAGGAGTCGCGGGGATATTGTCTGGGATTCTCGACACCGAGTCTTTTTCTGTGCATTCCTGGTGTTCGCACGAAAGCCCATTCATTAGAGGGATGAGGGTCGTGTCTCCAAAGTCCCGGATTGCGAGACCGAGACCGGCTGGTTCAGGCCTCGATGAGGAACCGGGATTCTGGAGATCCCACCCCGCTTACTTTGCGCCTTCGATGAGTGCCGCCAGCTTGTCGTATTCGAGCCGTCTGGCGAGGCGGTTCAGCGTCGCGATGGTAATGCTGGTCGCGGACCCTTCGGGCTCGGCGGAACTGTAAGGGACAATCGCGTTAGCGGCTCCACCTGCCGTTTGGGGTTCTGACCGGGCCGGGATGGAAGAACTTTTCCGGCGTCATCACCCCGTCTTTCTTGAACACCATGCCGTTTTTCATGACGAACTGAACGTTGCGCAATGCATCGATATTGTCGACGGGGTTGCCGGCAACCGCGATCATGTCGGCGAAAAAGCCGGGCTTGATCGGGCCGCGGTCCTGAATGATGTCGGCGGCCTTGTAGCCGTTAATCGTCATGGCTCGCAGCGTATCGGCCGGAGGGATCGCGGCCGCCTTCCAGGTTTCGAGAAAATTGATCGTCAACTCGCCGCGAGTCAGCCATTCGCCGGTTTTGGGGTCCTTCATGCGATCGTTCCAATAGTCGAAGTCGGTCGAGTAGGTGAGCGGCACTTTCTTTTCCCATGCGTCGCGCAGGTTCGCGACGGTCCGTTTGAAAGCCGCTTCGCTGCCCCGATAGGGCGTGAACGGGGTGTCGGTCCCTGCCAGGAAGATTCCCTTTTCCGCCATCTGGCGGTGGTGGTCGGGCGTCAGCGCGCTGTTGTGGGCGATGATGTAGACGCCGGCGTCGATGGCGCGCTGCGCGCCTTCCGCGGTCTGCACGTGCCCTTCGACCTTGCAGCCGCCCTTGGCTGCCTCGCTGATGGCCAGCTTGATGTCGTCGACCGAGTAGCCCCACGGCTTGCAGTCGATGCACAACTTGATTGTTCTGGCGCCGAACAGCATGTTTTCACGAACCGCGCGCACGATCTCGTCGGGGCTGTTGGCGTCTATGTATTCAGGGAACATGATGTTGTGGTACTTGTACATCTCCGGCGTCGGCCAGAACTGGCCGCCGGTGCTGCCGATCATCGGTCCCGAAGGAATCACAGTCGGCCCCGGCAGCCAACCCTGCTCGATCGCCTGCCGGAGCGCCGCATCCGCATATAGCGCGTTGTTTCCCACGTCGCGGACGACGGTAAATCCCGCGTTGAGGAGCTGCATGCCGTTGGACGCGGCCTGAATGGCGCGCAGCGGCGTCGAGTCCGTAATGTAAGTGAGGTAGTAGTAATTGTTTTCCGGCTGCTCCTTATAGGTTATCGCCATGTGGGTGTGCGCATCCACGAGACCCGGCAGGACGGTGAGCTTCGAAAGGTCGATGATGGCGGCGCCGGCGGGAATGGCCAGGTTCGATCCCACCGCCGTGATTCTTTCGCCCTCGACAAGGATCACCTGGTTGACGGACGCGGTGCCGGTTAGCGGATCAATCAGCCGGCCTGCCTTGATTGCGGTGACCGGAGACGGCTGCTGCGCGACCGAAAAGCCGATTCCCAACAATGCAAAAAGCGAGCACAACACTGCAATGCGTGTCTTCATGACTGCCTCCTGAAGCAGAAACTTGGTTATCTCACTCCCCTGGCTGCCAAACGTCGGCCCTATCTTAATCCGCATGGAGGGGGGGCTGGGAAGGGGAAATTATAACGATCGCGCGCGGCTCTGAACGGCATGGCCATGAATGCAATGCCTGTGGCATCACCCTGCTATACAGGAAAAGGATTTGAGTCCGTACCAAACTGGTAGTCTGTTCAAAAATACAGCAACACAATCACTCCCGGGCGCACAAGTCCTCCTCCCCAATCAATGCTGCGTTCATGAAATCGAGTACTCTGCTGCCGCTCGAAGTCGATGGCGCAATCAGTTTGTCTTGGATACTGCCTGCGCCGGCTGCTCGAGCGGAACACGCGCGATCCGCCCATACCAGAAGAAGGCTGCCAGAACGATGAAAAGCGCGGCAAGGACGGCGCCGGGCAGAGCCATCGGGAAGATTGGAAAGACCACTTGCTTGAGTTCGTTCAAGACCAGCACCACACCGACTGCAATCAGAGTGACCCCGGCAGAAAATCGCAAGATCAGCAAATAAAACGCTACCAGCATGCATCCGATCACCGCCCCCTCTACGAGCCAGGTGGGGATGGTCTTAATAGATCCGGAGCCTGCGATCACGAATCCGAACAGCAGGAGCGAAAACAGCAGGAAAGTGGAGGCGACGTACCTTTTGCGGCTCCAGCTCACGATAGCGGCAACCATTCCGGCGAACACGATACTCACGAGCAAGACGTCACAGGCCGTGCTGAGCATGGACGGTATCGTCTGCCGATCACGCTCCTGCCTGTCCCACTCCTCGGGCACGTGCACGAACCGGTAGACATCAGTTACCCTGTCGCCGGAGATCCGAACCGCGATGCGCATTTCCCCTTGTGGGAGCTTTTGCTCCCTCGCGGACGAAAAGGTGAACACCCAATCCGTGCGCGCCTTGAGCTTGGAGGGAACGGCCGAGACCTCCTTCACGGACGAGGGCTCGATTTGAAACTCCTTGTTCATCGCCTCCAGTGCCATGGTCCGAGCCTCGTTCTCCGAGATGCCGTTCCCCGCAGTGGCCTCCGGCAGGATATGCCTGAACCGGAAGACGTGCCCGGCATCGGAGACGAGCACCTGGTATTCCTCAGCGCGCTCCGCCACGTTTCCTTCAAACTGCGCGAATCGAACGATCCAGTGGGGCGGCGCCAGGTACTTGTTCATCAGGCGCCCGTAAGTCTCTTTCCCCGCTGTTTGCCAGATGAAACGATCCTGCTCGCTGGGCTGGCTCTCGATGGCTGTGAGCACACTCCAGGATCCCGGCAGACGGATGCCGTGCTGTTCCAACGCCTGGATCGCTATCCTCCGGGCTTCGGTGCGGCTGGTTGTCAGCGGAGCGTCATCTGTTTTGAAGATGGTGGTGAAACCCCACAGGAGCAACCCCAGGACTCCCGCAACGGGAAGGTAGCGCAAGACCGCAGGGCTCCAGGAGCGCAGCGCGGCCTTTTCTTCCACAACCTCGGGTCGGGCCGCCTCCGCCGGCTGCCACGCACGGTTAAGCAGTGCGTCTGGAACCTCGGTCCACCTGCGGGCGCGCCAGCGCGCACCAAGGACAATCCAGAGTGGAACAAAAACCAGTGCGACCACGAATATGCGATCAATCCAGATTCCATGGGTTGCGGACACGAAGAGGGGCAAGGCGAAACTCACAGCGTCAATCGTGAAATGCAGGATGATGGAGGGGAGAAGGCCAAAGTAGATGTAGAGTCCCGCGAACATGAACGAGGGAATGATGAGCTCTGCGACTCTTGCATAAAAGGGCTGGGTTGCGTAAGCTGCGTGGCCTGAGCCGAAGAGCAGCGCCTGAAGGACCAGGGCGCCGCCAATCCACCACCCGCGCCGGCCAAAACGGGTCCCAAGCAATGCTGCGCAGGCAATCGGAACGGCGCGGAACAGGCTCTCCTCCCAGAATCCGGCCTGGGCCGAAATCGCAATGGCGTTGAGCCAGGGGAAATAAGTGGCAAGCAAATCGGGCTGTGCAAGAATATCGGAAGGGGTCCACCATCCCAGCGCCCGCGAGGCTACGAAATAAAGCAGGACCTCGTAAGCAAAAAACACGCCGACGAGCAGATAGCCGCCCGCAGTCCGCCCCAGCACGGCCTTCGACGCCGCAATATCGCCTGACCACAGCTTCCACTGCTGGATGTGGTGCGGAAAGGCGCGCCGCGACAGGCTCTCCGCAGCCATGAAGGAGATGGTAAAGAGCACAGCGTATCCAAGAAAACTCCCAAGCAGAAGCAGGACCTGCTGCAACACGAATCCCTGGGAACTTATGGCGGTGTCATAGCTCATCCACAGGAGCGGCCACTGGTTGATGCCGGCGAGCAACTGGAGGAGAGCAATGAACACGCCCCAGAACAGCGGCGTCCGCCAGAGGATCCAGCGCTGGCGCAGGAGGAAAAACAAGCCAACGGCGCATCCTCCTAAAATGTACAGCAGCAAAAAGGCAATCGATCCCGCCGCGCTGACGACCTCATTTGCGGCGCGCATCTGCTGGTATCGGCGCGAGAATGCCTCGGGCACCTTCACGAAATGAGTGAGCTCTGTGAGCTTGTCCCCACCTACCACAAGACGAAGCCGGTAGCGACCCTCTCCCACTTGTACGTCGGGACGCTCATAAACAAAGGTATGGTCAATGCGCCCTCCGGGCCGGACCTCCTGCGACTGCTCCACCAGCCCGTACTTTCCAAGATCCACCTGCCAATCTTGCCTTGCGGACTCTTCCGCGATCTCCTGCGCCCGGCCTGCGTCGAGCGCGGCGCCCGCCTCCTTTTCCGGCAGCTTCACGAAAAAGCCATAGGGCTTGCCCCGAGGCGTAAACCTGAGCACGGTCTCCCGTGTCTCGCCCGGCTTGAAGTGCCTGACCGTCCACCGGTAGGGATCGTAGAGGCCCGCGGCCATCATGGCTTTGAGTGTGGAGGTCCCTCCGGCTTCCAGCTCGACGAAGTTCTGGACTTCCTGATCGTTTGTGAAAGAGGCAGCCTGCCGATAGCCTGAGGGCGGCAACTGCAACCGTGCCGCCCATTCTGCTGCGCCCGCAAGTGCCTCCTGGCGATTCATGCGCAGATCCAGCGTCACGATGGGAAAGGCACTCGAATAGTACCGGGCAGCGAAAAAGATGCTGCCCAGCGAAACTGCAAAAAGAGCGATCCAGAAGATTGGTTTACGGAACATGTATCCTCCTCGAACTCCAGAAAGGCGCAACACCAACCGGCAAGACCTGATGCTCGAAGGCTGAGATCGCTTACGGCTGCCCGCATCACGGGGTGCTCTCCTTATAGGACTTTCCATTTGGGGGCACAAGGGGAAAGTAAGAGGTTTAGACCGGGGACGCAATTCTGCTTCCGCCATTTGTCAACTGCGGCGGCTCCAACCGCTCAGCCTGGTAGGGAAGTGTGTGAAAATCCCATCCTGAAACATCGTTTGGGAGTAAAGTTCCGGTTGTGATCGGTCCTGAGCTCTGGAGCGGTCGCGGCAGACGGGCTGAGGTTGACATGGCACCCCCAACACAGAAGTTGGCCAGCCCTCACCGCCCGGCGCCGACTCCCAAAATCGCAGCTTATTCTGAGCATCATGTCGCTTCGCGAAAGGATCTTGGATTTCTAAAACTATCGATGTGCCAACACGGTGCTCAGGAGGATCCGCGTTATGCTGAAAACGACGTATCTGGCGCTTCTTGCGCTTTTCTTTTCCGCGGTTACCATCGCGCATCAGGATGCCGCAGCTCCAAAGCGTATCCCGGCGGCCGAACAGGCTTATCGGGATGCGTTTAGCAATAAAGACCCGACCAAACAGATCGAATCCCTCGAGAAGCTCATTGTAGATTACCCAGATTCCAGCAGCGCCTGGGCGGCCAAACAATCCATCATCCGCATTCTGATCGAAAAATTTCCCGATCGGCAAGAGGAAATCTCAAAGCGCACCGCGGAAGTGCTGGCGAAACTGCCGGAAGAAGCCAAGCGCGATACGCTTCGATCCCTTGCTAATGCGATGACCACCGCGGGTATCTTACTCGACAAGGCTGAAGAAATGGCCAAGCAGGCGCTTGCATTGATGGACGAGAGGAAATCTGTGGAGAGCAGCAAGAAGAGCTATGCGGACCGAAAGGAGAAGCCTCCGGATGATGCGTACCTGGTGTATGAATTTCGACTCACCTGGGCGCAGGCGCTGGCGAACCTCGGCCGGACGCTGGTGAAGAGAAGCAAAGACAGCGAAGCCGAGTCGGCTTTTCTTGGCGCCTATCGATATATTCCTGAAGAGGTGGCAGAGGATCTGTCCGACCTTGCCCTCAAAAAGGGGAATCGGCCTGCCGCGTTGGAGTATCTGATGGTGGCTTCGTCCTGCCAGGGTTTGGGCCGCGATCATCGGAACACGCTGGAGAGTCTCTATCGCGAGGCGCACGACGGCACGCTGGAGGGCCTCGAGACAATGCTGGATGAGAGGGCCAAAGCCTATCCTAGTCCATTGGATTTGAAACCCTACGTCCGCTCAGCAAACCGGTCCAAGCGCGTGGTACTGGCAGAGCTGTTCACCACTACCGGCTGCGGACCCTGTATTTCGGCTGACGTCATGTTCGAGGCGATCCTGACAAAGTACACTCGGGAGGATGTGGCTGTCCTCGTCTATCATGGACTCGAGCCCGGTCCCGACCCGATGTTCAACCAGGCATCCGAGAGTCGGGAACGTTATTACGTGGCGAAGCAATCCATTGGTTATCCAAGCTATGTGGTGGATGGGAAATTCGATTCCGGGGGCGGATTCAGCCGGGCCTATGCCCCCCGGATCTATAATCATTACGGCCCGCAGATTGAGAAGGGGCTCGAGGCCGCGGAGCAGGCTCGGATCGAGTTGAATGCTGTCAGGAATGAAAACGTCGTGCGAGTGCATGCCTCGGTCAGCGGTTATGACAGTGCTGGCACCAGCAAACTGCATATCGCATTGGTGGAGAAAAACGTCCATTTTGCAGGAACGAACGGCGTTCGTTTTCACCCCATGGTCGTGCGCTGGCTGGCGGGGCCATCTTTTGCCGGGCTGGATCTGAGTTCTTCCGGAGCATCGGCGCTCGACTATGAGTTCGACCTCAGCAAGATTGCAGCTGAGACCGGGGCATTTCTGGATGAGCTCGAGCGCAAAGGCCTGAATGGCCGTCCCGTTCAGTTCAAGGGAAACAAGCCTGTTACGAATTCGGACAACATGGCGGTCGTGGCCTGGGTCCAGGACGTGGACAATAAACAGGTCCTCCAGTCTCGATATGTTGAATGCACTCTCGTGCGGACTATCCGGGAGCAGGAGTTTGCCATGCCGGTGAAAGTCGGGAAATAGGGGCTTGCCAGCTCATCCGACCAACAACAGCATGGCAGAGATAAACGGTGCCTGGTTATGCTGTAACCCATTTTCCGACGAAGATTTTTCGGGAGGAAGACTGTGAAAACATGACCGGCCGCCGTTTTTCTTGACGAAAAACAAGACTGATTCGGGTTTGAAAATAGTGGTGGTTCGCAGGATTTCCACCGGTAATATAGTGATCGCGCAGTTCGACTCCCAGCCCCAACCTGCTGAGAAACCAATATCGGATGCCGCCGCCGAAGTTATATCCGCCCCTCGAATACCATGCCGGGATCAGTGTGCTTCCGCCGACTACGAATGGATTTATCTTTGGCTTCGAGGCAATCTTGAAGCTATAGACGCCGTCGATCGTGAAAATGCCTGCCGGACGGTGTATCTGCCCTACGACCCTGGGGCTTCCCCAACCGACATCCGCCGCCAGTCCCAGGCCTCGATAGATGTAAATTTCTCCGCCACCCCCGGCTTGATAGATCGCCTCACCGGTGTCAGACCGCCAGCCCGGCGAGATAAATACGAAACCGGCCACTCGCGATCTATCGTACGCGTCTTGGGCAGATGCCTGGGTGGATAGAATCGCAAGACTCAAAAAGATGCCGCTCAAATATCGCATGCCTGTCCCCCGCGTTTCATCCTTCTTTGGCAAGATAGACACTATTCATGCTCTCAATCTGCGTATAGTCGGAATTGACTGCATTTCGGATCGCTGCCTGGGTGCGACCGCCGGTCAGGTTCCAAGATAAGATGTTATGTAAACTTCGCCCGCGCCGGCTGCGTCAATCGCCAGCGGGCCCGATTGTACCGCAAAATAGGCGCTGGAACTCGAGTTTTGCGCACACCTCTACCCGAGAGCGCCGGGGCGGAATCTCTACGTGCCCGGCGCGGACTCGCAAAATTGCAGCTTATTCTGACTAACGCGGCCGACGGCCGCGAGCAAGGGCGAGGCAGGTGCTCCCTCCGGCGACGACAGCAGTTCAATAATGGCTGCTACCATCTGAATACCTCCTGACGCAAAATCAGAAGATATCGCCTTATCTGAGGTCCCGCAAAATTGGGACTGGCGCAATGAGCCAGAGACACTCGGCTCATTCCACGGAAGAAGCACCATGGATTTATTTGTACGCAAACACCAGGAAAGGAAGTTGCACGGGAATTTTGAAGGCGACATCATCAGCGACATGAATGCCGGGGTATGGCGCCGCCCCTGGCGGCTTGACACACCAACGGCAATTGCGCGGCCATCGGAGAAGGCGCGCTCCGGATCGTGGCAGGACGCGCAGGCGACGGAGCCGTCGCGAGAGAGGCGGCGGTCGAAGAACAACCCCCGCCCCAGTTCGATCTTCTCGACGGTGAGCGGATTGTCCTCCGGGACTGGCAAGCAGAAATCCAGTCTCAGAGGAATTGCATTTCGACCAATCAAGAAGCGCAGCAGCATCATTTGCGCTTGTTCAAAGCGGGCAGGAAGTTCTCCAGAGCCCACACTTCATCTGACTTTGCCGGCTCGGTTGCGGCGAAGGCAACCCGCTTTCCGTCCGGATGCGGGTGCAGCCGCTGGTCGCTGCTACCAAGTTGGCCGAGAAAATTTACATTCAGACCAAGTTTTTGGGGTTCGGTTCCGTCGATCGCGACTCGCCAGACTTCGCGATCACCAGTGGGCCGGTCTTTCAGCGAATAAATGAAGATCGAGCGGCTGTCAGGGGCCCACATGAGCACGCCGGCGCCTTGGGATTCCCCGCGCATTAATTCCCTGGGCTCGCCGCCACTGGCAGGAGCCAGCAGAACGCTCCAGTTTCCTGTTCTCCTAAGGGTCATGGGACCATATAAGAAATCATGTGCTACCACTACCCAATATTTTCCGTCGGGTGAAAGATCCCAAAAAGTCGCGTGATCACTTCTCGGGATGACTTCCTTCTCATTCCCAGAAGAAAGGTCGCGTTCGACAACGGCCGCAAGTGCACCTCCACCTCCTTGATAACGGCTGTAATAAATGCTTTTCCCATCAGGCGCCCACGCGGGATTCATGAAATATTCTCCTCCACCGGCTGACCCATATGAGCTGAGAGCGATCGGCGTCGCCTCCCCAGTCGTCGCATCGACCCGGAATATTCCCTGACGCTCCTTGACATCGGCGGCTTGGATTGCCAAAAACAGACCATCGGGAGACCATTGCAAAACCGCTCCAGCCCCACCCACCCAGGCACCCAATGGGGACTGCAATTCGCGCACTTGTCCGGTGTCGCAGGAGAGAATCACGATTACGGCCCGGTCACGCCGCGAGATGAAAGCGAGGTGTTTCCCGTCAGCAGACCAGGCGGGAAAGTTATTCGCTCCAACGTAAGTCTCCACGGCCAATGCGGGCGCTGACAGAAATTGTCCCTTGGCGAAGTCAAACGCAGCTACTTGAATGTCTGAGCGGAAAAGCGCGTTCCAATTGGAATGATGGACGAGCGAATAGAGCGTGCCTTTACTTGTCAGCCCCATCGGATCGCCGGTGGCGCCGACCTTGATTTGCTCCGGTGTTCCCTGCGGTTTCCCATCGCGAAAGGCCAAGGCCCAAAGACCCGTGGAACCCGTGCGGTCACTGGTAAATAGCAAATGTCTTCCATCAGGGGACCAGCCCATGAGAACGTCATTGCCGGGATTTACTACCGCCGGAATCTCACGGCCGCCATCAATCGCCAGGACGAAAATATCGCGTTGATTCCCCGTGTCCGTCGCGGGAAGGCCGTAGGCGAGATACTTACCATCCGGTGAGAAAAACAGCTTCGGGGAACCGCGCGAGTCCACCGACTTCAAGACCCGCAGTGAGCCATCGTTGACTGCGACCAGACCGATCTGAGTCGTCTCATCCTTTTTGACCAGCTGTACGCCAAGCCATTTTCCGTCTGGCGACCAATCCCTTGGGTAGATTCTCGGCACTTCTGAATTGCTGAACAGTACCCGCGGGCGGGAGGCGCCGGAGGCCTGCAATCCAGTGATGCGGAGCTCGTAGTGATCTTTGTTGAACCAGGCATATGCCAACTGAGTGTCGTCCGTTGAGAAAGTGGCTTCCCCTGCATATTGTTGAGGGAACTTTTCAACCTCGTTCGTGATCCGCCGATCGGTGCCCGCAGCAATGTCGTGTAGAAAAAGTTCGCCGTTGCCCCTCGGAGCCGCCAGGTCTACATAGGGCAGATACCGGCCGTCGTGAGACACGTTCCCACAGACTCTGCCGCTAGGCGGAAGCGTCCAAACCTGGCGGCTCGACATTGCGCCTGCTCCCTGGGCGGGCGTTGCCGCAAGATACTTCTGTGCCTCAGCTGCGGCCTCCTTCTGATCCGCATATTCCCGTATGATGCGCTCGTAGGCCTTCCGCGCTTCTTGTGATTGCGCCGCACCCATTTTTTCATAGCATCGGCCCATGCGCAGAAGCGCCTCTGCCGCCACCGCTCGGTTGGCCGGATACTTGGCAACGATGTCGCGGTACTGGCGGATGGCGGCGTCCAGGTCGCCGCTTACGAGTTCCTTCTTCTTGGCCGCCTCCAGCAGGACTTCGGCTCGACCGGTGGTTTGCGCCGGCGTCAGGCCGGGGACCGCCACGGCAACACTTAAGATCGCCAATAACCAGATTTTTTTCATGGTTTGTTTCCTCCTGATCCAAGATTAGGAGGCGTCCCTCAGGTCCTTTTGTGGAAATCGCAAGGATTCATACAGGTTACTGTCAAGAAATCTGCATATAAGCTTCAACCATCGAACCGGTATCCAAGCCCGCGCACACTGACCAGGAACTTCGGCGATGCCGGATCGGTTTCGATTTTCTTGCGCAGATTCGATAGATGGGTGTCCACCACCCGGTCCGTGCAGAAGACTCCCGGGGGCCAGACCTTGTCCATGATTTGTTCCCGTGTCAGGATGCGGCCGCGGCTCCGGACGAAGGCGGCGAGCATCTTGAACTCGATCGGCGTGAGATCCACGGCCTGGCCGCCGCGTCGCAGCTGCGCGCGGGTGAAATCGACCTCCATGCCGCCGAAACGGTAGATCTCCGGAGCGGCAGCCTGCGAGCGGCGCAGCACCGCCTGGACCCGCGCGCACAGCTCCATCGGGCTGAAGGGTTTGGTCACATAGTCATCCGCCCCGAGCTTCAGCCCCAGCACCTTCTCGGTCTCCTGGACGCGGGCCGTGAGAAAGATGATCGGCGTATTCACGCCCGAGCGCCGCAGTTCCCGGCAGACCTGGAACCCATCGCGTTTGGGCAGCATGATGTCGAGCAGGATCAAATCGTAGCTGCTCTGCCGCGCGCGGGACAGGGCGGCATCCCCGTCGCCGGCCACTTCCACCTCGTAGCCCTCGAGCTTCAGGTCCTCCTCGAGCCCGAGCGCGATGCCGGGCTCGTCCTCAACCACCAGTATCTTTGTCATCATCGTTCAGGCCTCCGCTCTGGGCAGGCGCATGCGGAAAACGCTCCCCTCAGCGGGCACGCTCTCCACCTCGATTGTGCCTCCGTGCGCTTCGAGGATGGCCTGGGCCATAGCCAGACCGATTCCCGTGCCCTTGATGCTTCGCTCCTTAGCCGCCGCGCCGCGCACGAACTTCGTGAAAATCGCCTTCTGCTCGTGGGGCGGAATCCCCAGGCCGCGGTCCCGCACTGACAGCGTGGCGAAGTTTTTGTCGCCCGCTACTTCCACCCGGATGATCGGGTGCTCCGGCGAGTATTTCACTGCGTTGTCCAGCAGGTTCCGCAGCGCCCGGCCCAGTGCCTCACGGTCCGCGCGCACGGGGAGCGGCCCGCCGTCGCGGCGGAATTCGACGCTGTGTCCCTGCTCGGCCGCCGACTTGGAGAAGTCCTCGACGACCTCGTGTGCAAGCTCGCCCAGGTCAGCGGCACGAAAGTCATAATGGTATTTGCCGGACTCGACCCTGCCGAAGTTGAGGATGCTCTCGACCAGGCCATGAAGCCTCCGGCTCTCACCGAGCAAGGTATCATAGAACTGCGTGCGCCGTTCGTCGCTCGAGACGCGGCCGCGGACCAGCATTTCGGAAAGCTGCATGATGGTCGTCAGCGGGCTGCGGAACTCATGGGAAACCGCTGCTACAAAGTCCGACTGCAATCGCGCCACCGCCAGCTCTCGTGAGATGGATCGCGCTACGAAAACAGCCGCCGCGAGCGCAAAGAAAATCATCAGCGCCAGCGCAATCAGCAGGACCTTGGCCTGTGCAGAGAGCCTGTCGGCCAACGCCCGCGGGTTGGATGGAACCGCGTAGATGGTCCAGGGCAAGCCGGTGAGCGAGGCCATTCGAACCACCCTTAATGCGGAAGCGTTATCCGCACTGCCCAAGACCCGATGGCCTTCAGGGTCCTCGAGAACAATCTCAGGAAGATTTGCCTCCGCCCCGGGTGCCTGGCCAAGTATGGTTTTCAGGTAGCTCGGGCCAGCGCAAAGCAATGACAGTTGCCCGTCCTCAGAGTTCCAGAAGGCAAGGACGGACCGATCCCGTGCCCAGAGGCTTTTTCGCGGGTTGGGTGAATCGATGTTCAACGCGCCGTTTTTCCATTGAACATAGAGCGTCTCCGCCACGTCGGCCAAAGCCAGGGACTCGAGGGGAGGTTCGGCTGAGAGCGCGCCCCCAAGCCACTCCCGGCATTGCTCCTCCAGATATTCATAAGAACTGCGTCGAAGGACCCAGCGCCCCTCGGCCAGCGCGGCGGTGATCGCCGATGCCTCCCTTTTGAGGGCTACGGCATCGCTCCGTTCCATGTAAACCTCCGCGCTTCCCAGGCGAGCCAGCATTTCAGCAGGGTCGCCCTCCACCATTACAGAGCCCATCCCGGCAAGCGCCGCGTATGCCTCGAGGGCTTTCGCGGTGAGCTTTGCCTTGCGGTAGACGCGCGCCAGCCGCACCAGCGCCGCGGCGCGCACCTCGGGGTCGCGATGCTCCCGGAGTTGCGCGTACAACGCTGCCGCCTTGAGCGGCTGTTTCTCTCGGAATTCGAGAGCTTCGGCTGCGATGAACCGGTCCGGAGCAGATTCCGGTGCGGCTCGCAGCGCGGGGTAGTACGGCAGTTTGGTTCCCGGCGTCGCTTCCAGCGATTCGCCCCGAAAAATGAGGAGCGCGATCCCCTGGGCCGGAATCTGAACGGCGCGGCCTGCAGTTGCGTTGGCGAGCGCGGATTGGAGCTCCGCCAATTGCCGGGTCAGCTGGGCGGATGCGTTCTCCGCGGCAACCTCGCAGCGCTCGAGCCAGCGCTGCCGTTCCACGGCGCGGTCCTGTGCGATCACTCGCCAACTCAACCACGCGAGCGCCGCAAGGAATACCAGAGTGATGCCGGCGAACAAGGTTACCGGCCGGGGAAACCCCCTGAACCACTTCGTCGAGATCAGAGAACGCACATCATGCAGTATACAACCGGCATGTCAAGGCGGGGTCAAGCCAATGTTAAGAAATCCGGACACTATCCTGAAGGAGCCAAAGCAATACCAAGGGTGCATGAGGGCGTGCTGGAGCCAATGTTGGCAGTCGCAGAAGACTGGCAAAGTCAACATACCGCAACGCGGAAGTTGGCCAGGCCTCGCCGCCCGGCGCCGACTCCCAAAATCGCAGCTTATCCTGACTATCATGCTTGGGACGCGCAGCATGTCAAATCCTGCCAAGACCTCTTTGTCAACGCTGGGAGTAGCCGGCCACCATGTTCCGCCAGCGACTGCGCCCGAGGCGCCGGAGGATGCAGACAGATTGGACATTTTCTGAGACGAGCGGCAGCAGGGTGGTTTGCCTGAGGGCTCTTTAAATTCTGCGCCCCAGCGGAGGCTATCAACAAAGTCCAGACCCTCAAGGTGACCGCCGCTGTAGTTTTGCAGGCGGGCGGGCAGCAAATGGAGATACAAAAGACCCTGTGGGCCGAGCGGCCCAACCTAGCCCGGGCCGAGACGATGATGCAGGGTATGCTGATAGTCGCCGGCCATGATGGGACGGCCGCGTGGATGATTAACCCGGCCACGGGCTCCTCGGAACCGCAGAGGGTTGACGACTCGTTGATGGGGTCATCGGGGCCATCGATATTCACGTCTGCCGACATCAGTTCTCTGATCGGTTCGCTTTCCGGTTTCAAGGCGGCGGGCCACACTGTGGAGCTCCTCGGGAAGGAAGATGTGGCAGGATCGCCTGCGTTGAAGATCAAGGTGACCCTGAAAAACGGGATGGTAATGACTTACTTCCTTGACGCCGCGACCTTCCTGCCCATTAAAAGCTCGGCAAGCGCGCGCATGGAGCAGGCGATTCAGGGCGAAACCCGCTTCAGCAACTACAGGAAAGCCGGCGGCATCATGTTCGCGCACACCATCGACGCAGAAACCGGTGCCGGCTCGATGCATATGGAATTCGAGAAGTTCGAGATCAATGTCCCGATGGACGACAGCCTCTTCAAGATGCGCAAAACGGATGCGCAGCCCATGAAGAGGTGAGCCGGTCATCGTTCCGGCTTCAGACACGCTCGAAAAGCAGTCCCGTCCCCTTTGGCATTGCGGCGACGTGGTATCCGATAAAAATGTGGTTGCCGGACACAAGGGCCTTTACTTCTTTTCCGTGAGATCGAGATAGATCACTTCAACCAAGCTCATAAAACGCGTCCGCCCAGGCTGGGACGGGGCGTCTTGCACGCCAAACGCTTTCTTAATTTCATCCAGGGACTTGCCCTCGGCAACCATGGCTTTAACCTTGTCGCGTTTCTCCGCAATGGAAGTGTATATGCTTCGGATATCCTGCTTGGTGAGCGGATCGGTGTGGCCGGTAATGAAGGTGTCTGCGTTGAGGGCAAGGAGACTTTGCAGGGAGTCGAGAAGTCCGAGCGACGAGCCTCCCTTTTGGCGATGAATCAGGGGATCGCGGCCCACGAAGACGAGATCGCCGGCGAAAGCGACCATTTCCGCCGGGAAATAGACAACGAAATCGCCGCTGGTATGGGCTGGCCCGAAGAAATAGAGCATGACGTCCTCATTCCCCATGTTAAAAACCATCGCGCTTGTCTTGGATGCCGTGCACGGGGAGCACACCTCGTTCGGAAGATAGTCGCGCAGATATTGCGTATTCGGGGTCTTGGCAGCTTCCTCCATATCTTTCTTCGTCTGCGGATGGGCGTAAATCTTGAGCCCTGTCGGAAATCCGTTGAGTCCGTTGACATGATCGCCGTCGCTATGCGTAAGGATGATCCGGGTAATGGGCTTGGTCGTGAGTTTTTTAATCTCTTCGATCATCTGCTTTGCGGAGTCGGCCGTCGTCTTGGCATCGATGACAAGCACTTCCTTGTCCCCTACGTAGAAGCCCGTGTTTGCGCCGCTCCCACCCTTGACCATGTAAATGTTCCCCTTGATCTTTTGAACTACGAGGGGTTGCTGCTGGGCGAGGCAGAATCCGATTCCTGTTAACAACAATAAGAGAAGCAATGCAACGCCTTTGAATCCGCAGGTTCTCGACATGCTGTCCTCCTTGCCGGTCGTGATCAGGATTCAGAACGACTCTGTTTGTGATCGAGATCAAATATAGCTGAAATTCAGGTACACGTCACTTGGTTCACCGCCCTGAAGAGCACCTCCTCCCCCTTTCTCCCTTTAGTTCCAATTCCGGCTATCATGCCGGGCTGCCGAGGCTGACGCCGCGGACGCTGGTGGCCGAGTTGGATTTGGTGCGGCGGCAGGGTTTTGCGGTGGACAACGAGGAGAATGAGGCGGACGGGCGCTGCACTGGTGCGCCGATCGTGGGCCAGGGCGGCCGGATCGGGAATGGTGCCAGGCTACCCTGTCCCCTTTGTCCAAAGAAACATCAAGCACGTGAAACTTCATGCTCGATGGCGCGACGAGCTTGAATCATTATTCCCGGCTGGCACATCACGTTACCCAGCGAATATAAAAATGGGAAAATTGGCACACCGTAGCCTGGCACCGTTTCCATCTGAGGCCACCCGCTGTGGCATAGGTGTTAAGTTAAGAATTCTGTCGGCAGTTTCTCCTCCACCCTCTGCCCCGTGTTTCCTCCGAGCATCTCCAACGTGGTTTGACGTGACCGCTGCTGCAGTTTCAAGCAATTTTTAACGAC
>Ga0315280_10005316_pt1 | contig 18446 bp, 21 predicted proteins | sample YL17G06_40_MG_FD_203697 | JGI IMG/M metagenome (GOLD analysis project Ga0315280, IMG submission 203697) | Sediment microbial communities from Yellowstone Lake, YNP, Wyoming, USA - YL17G06_40 | ecosystem: Environmental > Aquatic > Freshwater > Lake > Sediment | place: USA: Wyoming | collected... | reverse complement strand
ACGCAAAATCGAAAATGCAATAGAAACCTTGAGGTATGAAGAAATTGTCGAAATCAGAACCTAAGATCTGCCCCAACTGTCCCCTCATTTCTTTTCTGCCAATAATAATGGCTGCACGAGCCTGCTATAGCCGACAAAAGGACCCATTAAACACACATAAAATCTGTCAAATGCTCCGAGCCTTCGCTAAACAACACCAGCTAACATCCGACGCCTGCCCCTATTTTTCTGAAAAAGAAACAATGGAGCGTTACTTAAGTGCCGAAGCAGAGGCAGCTTGGTAAATTTTGGCCTTGGGTAAGACCTATGATTTGGGAGAAGGCTCAGGAGCTTTATCAGATGGAGCAAGCTAAAACTATGGACGACGATTTTAAAGGCATAACAGCAACCCGAAAAGAGCTACGGGAAGGCGGATACTTCTATCAGGCTAAATTAATCGTTTTAAGAAACCTTTGGCGGGAAAAGAAAGGTTTGCATGTTTAATTAAAGTCTGTGCTTACCCAACCAGCCCCAAAGTCTCCCTGAACTCATATCTTCCTTGCGACCAACAACATCAGTTATCATCTAATAGGAGTGTGCGGGAGAATGAAGATCAGTCCCAATAAGTCCGCCCAATCATGTGAACTCATTTTTCTCCCTTGGATGTCTCCGGATAAGGTGGCAACTCTCTGCGTCTCAAATAGTGCCTGAATATAAACCAAAACTGTCTTTTCGGAAGGCATTTCTTTACAGCATTGTAACACCATTTGCCTTCATCTGTAAGATAATATTCTCTTGTGTATGCCTTTTTAGAAGCTATAATGTTAGCGCGTTCTAGTTTACTAAAATATTTGATAATTTGCGTGGGGGTCAATCCAATACCTCTATCCTGAATTTTTTTTATTAGTTTAGATTGATCGCGATGCCTCTTTCCCAAGTTCAGAATTATTTCTGAACTGATTGGATAGCTTGCTCCTCTTGTCATAGTTTTAAGTAGAGTTTCGACCTGTCGAGGAACATTAGGTATCTCTACTTTATCCAACGTATCCTGATCTGAATAGGAAACTTTTAGAAGCAGAAAAAACATGTACAGTACTAGCGTATAAATAACGACAGCAAAAACGGGGATAGGATCTAACAGGAAGATGTCGTACAAGGGCAGAAAATATAGAAAAACTAATGGAACCAAAATGACTAGAACGGGAACTAGTAAAAGCATTAAAACCCCCTTTGCGAATAGAGCATCTTCTTGCAAACTTGTCAACTTCTAAACTTGTTTTAAACTGGGTTAAATCTAGTGTTAATCGAAGAGCCTTATATTTTTGATTGCTTCTTCTAACATGATCAAAAATGGAGAGTTTGTCTTCATATTCGGGCAATTTCATTAGAATTCTAGTATTTGCAATGGCCATCGTAATTGTTTTCGCCATATTCTCAAGAATGTTTGTCTATCCCCCACCTTTAGTTGAGGTAAAGGAATGCTCCCTGACTTCAGATACTGTTGTAAGTGGCACGCAAACATCGATTGCAATTACACTACAAAGTAACGACGCCAAAAACGCCCACTCAATCAAGATGGAATTCTCATCGCATTTATTGGTGAGCTTTCTGATTGGTTCCAGAGAACTTGAGAAGACTGGTACAATATGGCACTATGAAGAAACACTAGAATCAAAAGCAACTCATACCACTGTCATAAACGTTCTGCCGACGCTAGAGAGTGGTGTTTCAAAAATAACCTATAGAATTACTATTGTCATCTATAGAGATGGGGAGCAATTCTTCAACAAAAACCTTGACCTGGTTGTACAGCTTTAATAGGAGGTGAAGTAGAACGGGAAGAAGAAAATATAGAAGATTAATTCCGAGCGAAGTATACGTTGGCATTTCTGGAAGAACTGGCCTTCCTTACGGCAGAGTAAAATGGAAAAAAAGAAGCTAGAGAGGAAACGGGACTCGCACTCACTAATGCAATGATTCTCCAAAAACGTACGCTGTCAATACATCAATAACAAATGCGTAAGATGTTTGGCTTTCCGCCAAACTCCCACCGATGCGAGCAAGGCTGTTGCCCTAACCCATGCAAGACATCTAACGATTTTTTATATATGGAAATCTGGAATCGTGCGGGTCTGTCTACCTGATGGAGGCAATAGCTCTAATTGCCGACAAAGAAGAAATTCTGAACCGAGAGCCGACAAGGTAAATGACTTCTTCGATTCCAAGATCCTTCTTGCTATTAAGGAGTTGCCTGATGAAGTCCTTGAGCATGCCCAACCATGATTCATGCAACATTTTCAATACATTAATATCGTCATTCACAAATTTTATTACTCTTTCAACCGCCAGATCACGAATTTTACTGTTTATAAGCACTTTATCCCTGGAATGTGTTAGTTCTTCTCTTGATACATCCTCAGAAACAACATTGACAATTGATTCTAGAACAACGTCAATTGGGTTTAACCCCTCCTTGCTAGCAACTTTGGAAATCTGAGAAACAATCTCTTTCTGTTTACTGTAATTCGTGCTAGCAAGGCCTTCAAAAAGAACGAGTGTTGGTGAAGATTCATAAAGCTTCAGAAATGAATCAAGTTCTGTCGCCATCTTTATCCAGCCCCAACTTACCGATTAGCTCACTTATATTAGGATGCAGTTGTCCTTTTAATTTCTTTTGCTCACCAATCTCGATCTCAGCTACTGATTTGAAATATTCTTTAACATACCGGTTGTCAAAGGAAAACTGACTCCGGAACATTTTCTCATAAGGATCGTACTCAATTCTACCAACTATGCCGCATCTAGCGTCAATTGTTCCCATGTAAAGTATCGGTTTGGATTTACTAATCTCTTTAAACGCGAACCCTGGATCCGCTATGAGACATAAAACCCTGATGATCCAGGGAATGTCCTTTTGCGCGTAAATTATGGCCTTCAGGGTTTCAATGTCTCCTTCATTACTGACAATATAAGACCATTTTGAGACATTGCATTCTTTGTTTTCTATTTTGAGAACAGACTCTTGGATTATGGCAGGAAGGCTGGTTGGAAAAGTGAAAGGTGCATAGTTCAGAGTCCTGCCTCTCCTTCCAACCATCCATGGCAGACCTATCAAAAACGCTGCAACCAATAATACCCTAGTGAAAACAGAAAAGGATTCATTGATAATTTCCCGGACACAGGACTGATAGCCTAAGTGCAATCTTCTGAAAAGAGGTACTGTAGTTAAAAGGGAAAAGAGAAACACTAGGAAAGTCGATAGAATGGGGTTCTGAAAAAATGGAAGAAGGACGACGCCCATTTCAGAGGAGTATGGAATGTATTTGGAAAGACTAAACCAAGTCTGAGAGAGGAATGACTCATATTCAATGAAAAATGTCATAGTTGAATAACTGAGATAGAAAACTAGGCACGTCTGGAACAAACACGTGGCAACTTTGCGGGCAAGTGTAGATCCCCGAGATAATCCTATAAGTCCGAACGCATAAACATGCGAATAATGCAGATACGGCACTACAAACTTATGGCACTCTTCTCGGAAATTCTTCTCAGATTCTGGATCTTGAGGGTTATCAAATAAACTCTTCGCGGATCCTATTCGTTTCATCAGCTTCCTGTCAAGGTGCGCCATTTGCACCGTAAATAGAGAAACGATTACAAAATAAATCAACCCAATAAATATCGCCGGGAATGCCACAACACGTATGAAAAAGCCTCGGCCCAGATTCTCATAGATTTGAATCCAAACTGCAAATGGGAGTACAAACCAAAAGATTCCTGAGATTATGCTAGCGGTCTTTCTCAGTCCAATCTTTATTATGACGTCATAGATATGTTTCAAAGCGTTTTCCATTTCAGACTTCCTTCCTGCCATCCAATTAAATCACTTGTGGAATTCTGTTTTAAAGTTTTTGACCCATATGGTCTATGGTTAGGCGACGCGCGCGGGGGAGTTAAATAAATGGTTAAAAATGGTATTTATTCCTTTTTTGTGATTTGGGGGCAGATTTGGGCTTCGCACCTTCTCTTGGTTTCCTTGCAGTATCCATCCTTCTCGAATCTGCAGAGATGTCTCAGCTTCCTGAAGGGGATGGTTACTGGGCTAGCGCGCGCGCAACTGAATCCTGTTAACTCGTTAGGGATGGAATTTTAGATGATGTGGCATTTAAGCGAGCGATTTCTTTGTATATGTCATCCCAACTATATACTCGTTTTATCAACTTCTTGACATTTTTTGATTGGTTCCATGGGTGGTCGTATACTAGTATGTTCTTGACTTTTTGCGACCATTCTAGTGCATCTTCAAGACTGTCTTCAACAATTAAATCAAGGTTAACTTTAGCGCAATACTTCTCTCCCGCATTCAACTGAACCAATTCAGTGTAAGGAATGCCTTTTTTCTTCAACCAAGCTTTCGTCACTTCTACTAAATCATGAGGACGAGCTGTCAGAATAAAGATATCATGACCCTCTGAACATAGTTTCTCTAACGTTTCTTTAGCACCACGGTTTAACGCCAAGTCTTCTTTCAGAGTTTCTCTAATGAGTTGCTGATTTTCTTTTTTGCTGATTCCAAGAACCAAGTTCAAGTCATGGTAATAAATATCTGCTTCTTTCAAGATAACATCATACTTTCTCTCTACCAATCTGATGAAAGTTCTCACAAAATTTGAGATTACGCCATCTATGTCAAATCCTAAATCCATCTTATCATTCTCCTCTTATCCATTACTATTTAAAGTTGGAGCGTAACCGAATAGAATACCTATTACGAATATAATCCCCAATGCAAAAACAAGCCCATAAAAAGTCCAAACATAAAACTTTGACAAATGAGGTTTTCCGATTGCCTTACGTATCTCTGTTGACAAGCCAAACATTTTGGCTCCATCTATCAGTTTATCTTTATATGCTCGATCAATTTGGTACCCTCTTTCAACAGCGCCAAGAAGCATTTTATAATAATAGAAGTAATCCAGAACAAATACTCCTACAAGCATCCCAAGCCCAAACGTGATTATAAGAACTGAAGCATGAAAGCTACAACCACGAATCGTCAAGTACAGCTTATCATATTGGAGAGAATATGCCGCAGCACTGAATACAGCAATAACAATGCTAACAGCAGTTGTTCGCATTTTCATAAGCATTTCATTGAAATGCATCTGTGTCTGAATAACTGTTTTCCATTCTTCAAGTATTAGTTTTGTTTCTTCTGTTGAATTGCTATTTTTCCCCATTTTAGCTCATTTCTATAGTTAGCAGTCTAAATTTAAACACTTTGTAACTGTATCCTAAAAGACCATGTTATTTGTTCTTCTATCCATTCAAAAAGTTTCGTTTTTGCAGACGCTTTGGTGTAGGCACATCAACATTAAAGGCGACATGAACAACAACAAGATGGAAAGGTTCAACGGAGAAATCCGAGATAGAGAGAAAACAATGAGGGGACTGAAGAAGGATGATACACCTATACTCTCTGGTTATCAAATCTTTCACAATTACATTAGAGAACACGGAGGATTAGAAAGTAGAACCCCTGCTGAAGCATGCGGGGTTACAGTTAAGGGAAAGAACAAGTGGATAACATTAATCCAGAATGCATCTATGAATAAATACTGATAGTCCAAAAGTCTTGAACACGGCTATTTTCTGAACAAGGTGCTCTGTTTTTTCCTCATGCGGTTTATGAGGTACACGCCTAAGCATGCAACCCCTAGGACAAAGCAAAAAGTGGGAAACAGCACTAGCCAATTATCTAAATCTCGGCTGGCTACAAGTAATCCTATTGCTGAGATGCCTGCTACTATGAAGGCAATACCCAAAAGCAGAAGATTACTGATTTGACCTAGGCTCATTTGAGTGAATATAAGAATTACGAGATAAATACTTTTCGCGCTTAACCAAGAAGTCATCAACCGAAAGTTTACATGAACCCTAATCGACCTAAGACTTTACAGAACCACTCTTTACAATCTTTATAAGTTCTTTTGGCTGAGCGATGACTTCGCCACATTTCTCACATTTAGAAACCTGCAAAGGCAAATACATGGGAATGAAAACTTTAACCTTAGGCTCTGGAGAATCTTGCTCAACCAAAACCTTGTTTACTGGAACTCTGTTCCAATGCCCACAGCCAGAACATCTCATTCGAAGTCTTTTTTCCATGTTAATTCACCTATGTGCTCGCATATCAGCTTGTCTTGGAAAATGAGCCTCTAATAGCCTCCCCAAGAACCCTTAGCTTTGTTGCTGCAACCTTTGGCATCATTATGGCAATGTACTCTTCTTTTTCCGTTTTCTTGATCATCCCCATACTTTGCAATAGGTTTAACGCATCAAGAATTTCTTCTGTGGTGAACTTCTTCTCAAGTGCCCATCGTATGTCCCCGACAGTCGTCGGCTCCCCTGATTTTTGTAGCTCTTGCAGTTTGCTAAGTATGTTAGAAAGAAGTTTTGGCTGTTTTTCGTAATCCTTCTTCTTCTCCATGAACTCTTCATTTTCTCCGAGTCTTAGTAGACCAACTTTGCTGAATAACTCTTTTAGGTCCAACAAATTCAAAGGAGTACTTGAGTGGATTCTCAGAAGTTCTATTAGCGTGTCAGTTTCTAACAACAAGACTTTGTATCTCGTTCTTGCTCGTTCAAGTAGGTCGCCACCGGCAAAACTTGGTCCCACCACAACCGCGTAGTCAGCTTGATGCCTTTCTCGATGTTCCTCTATACTAGGCCAACTAATATGGCGGTCGATGATTTTTTCAGTGGCTGTAGTCTTCCCGTCTAGGATGATCATGTACTTCTCATCCGCTAGATCGGCTATCGCTATTACGTCCGTCTCTCCAGGTTCTCCACGATGTTCAACATCGAATCCAAGAAAGGCAAGCGCTTCGGCTATTGTTTCTTCGTATTTCTCGGGATCGGAGCTGAGGTGTTCAGTTTCCTTGAGTTTAGTGCATATTTTTTCCACAGTACTTTCCGGAGTCAGCTCCTCTATTCTCTTAGCTTCGTGTTCTTTTGGTTCCTTTATGATAAGACCACCTAACTCCGCTAGCAGTTCCTGTCCAGCATCTGTAAGGCAAAAAACGTGACCGTGAAATGCTACAAATCCCATTGATCGCAGCCAGTTTACCCTCCAATAGGGTTGGCCACGAGCTGCAGTCCACTTTACACGGTAGGTTTCAAGTTCTTTTATTAATGCCTTATGAAGTTCATCAAGATTATGTGGCTTCCTCCCTAACAACAGAATCGTTTCACTAAAGCCGAGAACGTTATTATCCAGAATTTGGAAAAGCAACTTGTTGTTAGGATGCTCTAAGTACTTTTTTCCGTCTTCGCTTAAGATAATTCCAGTTCTGTTAATTACTACCAAACCTGAGTGCTTGAGCGTGGTATTGATATAGCTTCTTACGTTGCGTTCTTTCTTAACGTCTGGGAATGTATTAAAGAACCATTTGGTCAACTGCTCTTCCGTAGGCTTGTTGTCCCGTATAAAGGCAAGAGCGTTATTGAGCCATACGACAAAGTTTTCAATCCCTCCCGGAAGAGGATAAAAAGACTGATATTTCGAAGAGCTCATTATCTACACCAACTCATCTTTGTAGCCTAGCTCTCTTAGCCTTAAGCGCAATGTATCTCTTATGAAGTCATCCGCAGAAACATATCCCCAAGGAAACCTTCCGCTTTCCACGAATCGTTTTATAAATTCGTAAAGTGGTTTCGGAACGTTGACAGTACGGTAGGATTTTCTCCTGCTTTGTTCTTTCATTATAAACCCTATTGAAAGTTCTCAGTTTTACTATTTAGGTGTACCGTACTGGTAACGTCTAATCGCTGCAAACCTTTGCCATAACAACAAAAATCAACGCAGGACAGCTATCACAAAGAAAACAGCTGATCTGTGTGGACAGCTTCTTTTGAGATGTTCGTGCGCAAGGAGGTTATTCAGGAAGAAGATACAGGAAAAGGTGAAGGCTTCTCCATGCTTGGATTAAATCTACATTCGTGGCTACAAGTAATTTTTAGTATCTAAACCACTTAGATAACTTGGGTGAGTATTATGCCTCCTCCTGCGGTTAAGACTATTCGTGATTTGATTTTTTGGCAGTATGCGAAGATTATCTCTGAGTCTGCTGGTGCTGGGAAAAGGCAGTATGGCTTTGTGATGGATAGGTTCAAGAAGCTTGTTTCTGGAGAGATTTCGTGGTCGACTTCTATTAGGGAGTATGTGAAGGAGCGTGAGAAAGGGGGAGAATGCATCTATTGTGGTGGCAAAGTCGACTTAACTCTTGACCATATATTACCGAGGTCTAGAGGTGGACCGGACTCGCCAGACAATGCGGTGTGGGTCTGCAGAAGCTGCAACTCTTCGAAGGGTGATAGACGATTATACGAATGGTACGAGCTTGATAGACGGTATGAAGTGCCGAGAATAGCTGAAGGAAAATACCTTAAGCTGCTCTATGGTTTGCACGAGCAAATGAGCACCTTAAATGTGAAAGACGTTTCAGAACTCTGCCCCAAATGCGACTTAGGAGCAAAATGCCCAGAAAAAGAGAAATTAACAGTCTACTGTCTCGAAGGTATATTCTGCAAACGTTAGATGGAGTTCTGCTGCTGAAATGAAGTGCTAGGCTTTGATGAATCCTTTGCCTTTCTTAAGTTGTTTAAGTGTGAAACTATGTTTTCCAGCCTTAGTATATTCTCTGAAGTCTGTGCCACAGTCACATGAATAGGCTTGCACTTTGAACAATCCGTAAGTCCATGTTTTCTTTGGTTTGGCGAGCTCCTTTTTACAGTTGGGACATTTAGTCATAATAATCCCAGGTGTTTCATTTTATGGTGGAGCGCTTAAAAGATTATTTGAAATTAAAATTCTATAGGTTTGGCAATCAATCTTGCCGTCATGAGTTCTACTGCTTTTTGTACATAGTCACATCTTGTGAGGCCGAGGCATACCAGTTTGCCACTACTGAAAAGTAGAATGGTTGCCATAACCCCTTGAACAACTGGAAACTTCACTATTGCTCCAGGAAATTGTTCAGGTTCATAAATAGCATGAAACTGCTTTTCTTCTTGAACTTGACTCAGAAAACCTTCTAGGTCAATTGAAGTCTTAAGGTCCGCTGTGGCTACGATATTTTGAATCTTGGGTTTTGCCTTGAGATTAGCCTTCAGAGTCTTGGCTACTATTTTCAATTCTTTTATGGCTTTTTCTATACTTTTAGTTCCGATGCTGATCATTTTACCAGACATGAAAATAGAGACTTTACCTTCCATGTTTCTAGATTTGAAGTAGGCTACCCGCCCACCATAGAGATCTTTGTCGTGAATGACTTCATGAGGAAAAAGTTCATGCAGAGATTCTAGGTCCACAGAACGATCTAGAGCTGCTGTGGCGACAACGTTGACGATAGAAATTTTGAAGCTTAACACACTTTGGTCCACCTGATACTATCTGAAAGCTTGTCTCACACCTAAAGGATTTTTCCTTGATTTTAACCACTTATTTTTCGGTTGGTATTATTTATTCATAACCAAACACAAGGAAGATCAGGAGATGCTTAAACCCTTGTCCGTTCAAGAAAAGTATAAGGATTTTTGGTGGGCAGCCAAGAAAGGTGAACAAAGATGCGTTAAAGGTAGAAGGTGGGGTGGACACCCTATTCTGATTGTGGTTGACGCAGTTTTGGACTCAATTGGACTGAACTACTTCCAAATAGTTGTTCCAAGAGTTAAGCGGTTTTATGAGAATTGCATGAAAACAGCGGAGATAACCTCTTTTGAAGACCTTTCAAAGCTGACACCCCAAGATCCTGGGCTAAGACAAATTATTGATAACGAGCGGGTTTGGAAAGTTGCAATTAATATTTCCAAAGAGCTAAATCGAATTAAGATGGAGATTGGATCAGAAAGCGACTTTGCGGCGTTGAGGTTTTGGGCAGAAAGTGTCGACCTTGATAAATGGCGAGAGGATGCTATAGGAAGGATTAATGGAGTTGGATTAGTTACTTTTCAATACCTTCGCATGCAAGCAGGCGTGGACACCGTCGTGCCAGACAAAATCATTAAAAGAATTGTTGAACGAGACTTCAATATCAAAGCAGAAAACGATATGGAATTTATCAAGAAATTGGGTGAATTTTCGAAAGAAACAGGATATTCTCAGACTTTGCTTTGCTGGGCAATATGGTTAAAGGAATCAAACATAAAAACTTCAGAATGGGAATCCGTCGAATAGGCGACGTTTATAAGCTCTTCTCTTTCTTGTACACATTGGCGCAACTTCCGGATTTAAACACTATCGTAATTGAGTCATAAGCTAGTTTGTACTTTAGCTCCTTTGTCTTATCATCATAATACTTCTCAAGAAGGCCCACTGCTTTTAAAAGCTCAAGATGTCTGTAAATTGTATCCCTATACCTTATGCTGGTCAGGATATTGTGTAATTCCTTAACGCTCATTTCTTTAATGCATAAGTGCTGAATAATAGTTAAACGAAGTTCGCTTGTCAATGCTTCGGCTATCTTTGAAATCTCTTTAGCATTAGTTGATAGTATGTATTGCATACCACATAATTATCTTCGAGCTTCCTAACACTTTCTTGTTGAAAGATACAACAAGATGTCTTCTGTAACAACAAAATGTTTTCTGCTTTGGGTTTCTAGTTATGAAACGTGCAAGGAATGAATCTGTTCGAACGTACACGAGATTTAATTAAAGGTATGTTCAAAGTTGACCTTGAAGTCTTTATAGAGGCCATTCGCATAAGCCCAAACACGCAAGGTTACATTCTGGGAGCAATAAGTGAATACCTATTGAAATTACTGTTGGAATCACAAGGTTACGAGCTTCTCCGAATAATGGAAAAATGGAAAGGTACGAAAGTTCTTCGACATCACGGGGATTTTTATATTCGAAAGAAGGGTTCAACTCGTTGGTATGTTCTCGAATCCAAAGGACTTAAGTCTAATAGTGAAGGATGGCATGGTTTGAACAAGAAGCCTTCACTTATACGATTCTTAAAAACGTGGAATAAAACATCTAGGGTCTTCTCGACAGAGAAAGAAATCAAAGAATGGTGTGAGGCAAATTTTGAGAGCGACCTGAAAAAGTTGCGCGTGAAAGTTCTCGAGACGCACTTCGTAGCTGGAAGGTCAAAGCAACGGAAAATAGCAACTTCCAGGAATGACGAGTTTGACTATGTCGCCGTCGACTTAAAGCTACGAACTGGCAAACATGAGTTTATCTTCGCACGCCCCACCGACCTCCCGCCATCCAAAGATAATCCCAAGCATCTCCAGCAGAATTACGTTATAGACGTTATGCTGCAGGGAAAGAAGGAATATCTTTCTATCACGCCGCCATGGTATCGGAAGCTAGATGAGATTTTCGACGAGTCGAAAGCATCAATCAATGAAAATGATATGCAGATTGATGACCGAGTTCCGTTTAGGGTTGAATAGTCTCTCTGTATTTGATAGCTTAGCATGGATAACTGCCTCGTGTTTCTAACCAATGCACATTTAGGTTTCTAATTTTAGGCACCGACCGAAAAGAATTAAATTTAACCGCACCCATGCATACAAGTGTTAGTCCAGTTTCCAAAAAGCCGAGAGGGAAAGCAGTGATGAGTAGAACTGTTGAAACATTAATAAAACAGGGAGTTGATAAAGGCTTTCTGCGATTAGAAAGCGGCCGGATTTTATTCCTTGAACATGGCAAGGGCTATCTTGAAAAGCCTGAAGAAAGAGTAAGAGCAGCGACTTATGTGATGGCAATCGAAGATCTCAAATACACGCCTGATGAAATAGACGTTCAAGTATCGATCCAATTAGGGGCTGCTAGATGGGATTACGCGGACATTATTATCTACACTGATAATACTAGGACAGCTCCAAGGATAATCATAGAAACCAAACGTCCAGAACGAGAGGACGGTGTAGGTCAACTTAAAGTTTATATGAATGCGACAGGCGCGCCTGCCGGATGGTGGACAAACGGGGTGGATGAAGTCTTTTTGCACAGGCGGGCGCCAAATGTCTTCCTCGACCTTCCACGAATGCCAATTAGAGGTGAACGAATTGAGGAAATCGGACAGGAAATACGGAGACAAGATTTAATTCCCGCCGTTGACTTGCAGAGCGACTTCCATGTCTGGGAAAATTACATTCTGGCACATCAGGGAGTTGATGTATTTAACGAACTCTTCAAATTAATATATGCAAAACTATGTGATGAGTATATTAATCTAAAAACGGACAGCTCCATTTGCCAATTCAGAGCGAGTATAGACGAGCCTCCTGAACAGGTTGCCTCCAGAATTCAAGGTCTTTTCGATCAAGCGATCAGAGAGTGGGGAATTTTTCAGACCGGAGAAAGAATTGAGTTGCATCCGCAACTTCTTAAGGATATAGTTATCCGTATGCAAAGGTACTACCTGCGAGAAACTGATATTGATGTCCTTGGAACAGGTTTCGAATACTTGGTAACCTCAACCATGAAGGGAGAAAAAGGACAATACTTCACCCCTAGAGTTATTATCGAAATGATGGGTAAAGCAGCGAGAATTTCTAAATCAGATCGCGTACTCGACCCTGCATGTGGCTCAGGTGGCTTCTTAATCTGGACTTTGCTTAAGGTTTGGAATGATATTGCCTCCGAAAGGGGCGATTCCAGGTCAATTGCGAGGGCACAGTATGATTACGCAACTCGGAAGTTATTTGGCATCGATTATGAAGCTCGAATGGTAAAGATCGCCCAAGCCAATATGCTAATAAGAGGCGATAGCAGGTCCAACATATTCTTAGAAGATAGTCTTAGGGACTATTTGTGGGGACCCCCTCTCACTCGTTATGTACAGCCGAATGGTGTTGATGTTATTTTGACTAATCCTCCGTTCGCAGGCGATATCAAGGATATTGATGTATTGAAAAATTTCGCACTAGCTCATAAAAAAGATAAGCTAATGGAAAAGCAAGGACGACACATTCTTTTTCTTGAAGTGTGCCTAAAATATATTCATTCTGGTGGCATCTTGGCAATTATTATGCCTAAGGGAGTTTTTAATAATCCGACCCTCAAGTATGTTCGAGATTTTATTCAGGAAAAAGCTCAGATCTTGGCTTGTATTAGTTTGGATCCATATGTTTTCGCTCCTCACACTGGGAATCGGACGGGTGTTCTAATCCTCAAGAAGAAATCAAATTCGTCAGAAGAAATGCAAGATTATGAAATTTTCATGGCTATCTCAGAGAAAAGCGGAAAGAAGCAAGGGGGGCGACCCCTTTTTAGAACAGATGCGGATGGCAACTTATTGCTTGATGCTAAAGGCAAGTTTATTTTAGATAGTGACCTATCCGATATTGCTGACGCTTTCCTAACAAGTGCGATACCTGAGAAACTAAAAGATCGGTGTTTCTATGTAAAAAAAACCCAATTAAAAGATAGAATTGATCCTGAGTACTATCAACCCTTAAGCCAACAATTTCTAGATAATTTAGTAAAAAGCGGTCAACAATTGAAACCGTTAAAAGAGATAGCAACTTATACCAGGGAAAGCATCGACCCAGCTGCAAATCCTTCCTCAATTTTCCGTTACATCGAACTTGATGATGTTAATGCATTAGGCATGATAGAAAGAGCGAGACTCATATCTGGCAAGGAAGCTCCTAGCCGAGCAAGAATTCTAGTTCACACTGGAGATATTATTACTGCCATGTCAGGAAGTAAGACCGGATCTTCTACACGCCATCGTGCAGCGATCATTGAACCAGAGTACGACGGTTGTGTGGTTAGCACAGGATTTGGGGTCTTACGACCCAGAGAGGGAACAGACCTTTACTACCTCTATGCTCTTATCCGAAGCCCGTACGTTTTAAGTGAAATGAGGAGACGACTTCAAGGAGGAGGCATCCCTAAGATTTCAGAAGATGACTTGATGAATATACTCATACCTGTGATACCACATGAAAAGCAGGTGGTGATCGGAGCGCAAATAAAGAAGGCCTTAAGTGATTTAAGAGAGGCTAAGATTACTTTCGACTCAACTCGCCAGCAAATACAAGAGCTACTTGGGGTCACAACAAAGGAATTGCCAGAGGCGGAGTCTGAGGAAGAAATAGAATCAGCACAGTGATAGAAAATCTTATGAATACTGAGTAATTACTTAATGAGTGCGTATCTAGGAGGAAACAACTTGGTCAAATGCCCTCGGTGTGGGGAGGAAGTTTCTAAGCCTTCTAGAGAGTGGGATTATTCAGCTTTTCACGTGAAACGGTTTGATTGTAAAAAATGTGAAAGGTCTTTCAAGGCATATTATTATAACAACAAATTCAGCCACACGATTCCCAAACAAAAATGATCGATTTTAGAGAGCAACACGCCGAAAATAAAATTCTAGCAAGCATCCTCAAATTCATCCGGCTTCTCTGATTTCGAGATGACTATCTCTAGTCTCTTGAAAGTGCTATAACATCCTCCCATACGCGCTATAGCCAACTATTTTAGAGTGAGGACTTTGATAATATCTTGGAAGAACGAAATAAATGGTTAGCCCTAACTACCATCAATGTATAGGAAGGATAGTTAATTGATAGTAAGGGTAAAGGGCACAAAAACACAACACGTTGCGGCAATTGTCAAATATAACCCTTGCACAAAATACGCAAGAGGTTCTCCATGCTTATACTTTGATAGATCAAAGAAATGCGACATACCTCCCTTGACCTGTGAAATGCCCCAATATGATAGGTGGTACAAAGACGTTCTTAAGAGAAAAAGAAAATGTTTTTACCCCCATCGAATTCGGCTTCTGCAAAATCCCGGTTTACCTATGTTCCTCTTTCATGTCCATCACCATGCAATTATGGGTGAAGCACAAATAGTACGATCAACAACAGAAAATGGGAAAAATTTCTACTGGTTCGATAAGTTCCTTTCTTATCCTCATCCAGTCCAGCTTGAATTATTAGAAACAGATTCCAGGTTAGCAAGAATGGCTGGGCAGGGTCAATGGCGTTGTGTTTACATACGTCAAGAAACAGTTGAGGAAATAAGAAACCTTTCAAAGCTTCCGGACGTAAAGAGAAAGAAGCTTGGAAAGGATCTCCAAAAGACAATAGGACATTTAGAAAAAAGAGGTCTCCTCTATGAACTTTTTAGACCCAGCTGGCAAATTTATGTGAGAAACGAGAGTGAGAAACTAAAGAAAGACTATAAAATAAACGAACAGATTTTGGCTAAGGCGCAAAAGTATTTCTCTGCGTCTGCTCAGCTGAAATTATTCGCCGGTCGCCCTTTTAATGAGAGATTTTATGGCTTATTGTACCTTACACTTCGAATGTTGAAGATTCCAACGTTGGTCAATGACATTGCTGAGATATCTGATGTAAGCCCTATAAGACTAGAGAAACTGTATCGCCTTTTCGCAAGGGAGCTAAACCTAACCGTCCCACCTTTAGATACAGAACAACTGATCAAATCTCGTACTAGCAGACTTAATATCTCTAAAAAGACGATTAGAAGGGCGGTTTCTCTTATAAAAGAAGCAAAAAAGAGAAGGATTATCATCGGCAAGGCTCCATCATCTATAGCTGCGGTCGCCACGTTTGTCGCCTGCCAGAAGGAAGGAGAAAAGGTAAAGCAAAAACAAATTGCCAAAACATTTGGCGTCTCTACAGTTACAATTCAAAATTACTCCAAGAACTTAGAAGCACTGTAAACGCTGAAAGCTCTGTTTAATGAATTCTAAACACTAAGACCATGGCTTTTTAGCTAATTGAGAGCTACGAGCAACTGCAAAGTTGGTCAGTTTCTTTCCCACAAATTTCAAACTCAACCATGTCCGTCACTCAACGAATCGGCTACAAACAAGAAGGATACAGACTTCATTTATTGCTTACTTAGAGCTAACTACGACGCAAAATCTGGAATATGTCATAACCACAGCCAAGTGTTTTCTAGAGTTCTTGAGGCCTCGAACCCCATACTTCTTGTAGAAAGCTTGTTAGTGTCCAGCCTTTGGCGCGTGCTGACCATCACCCAACCTCAAACCATACTTCAGACAAAGACTAGCCGCAGCTTCTTCGTTGTCGCTTTTCATTGTGCTCGTTTCTCTTCCAGCCATTTATCAAACTGTTCTAGCACATGCTCCATCTGTTTATGGATGAAGTCTTGCGCGTTATTCATTCCTTTATCTCCTGATTACCTTCGATTTATAGTAGTCTTATAAATTTAATAAGCCTTGCATAAAATGGGTGGAAAATCTATTTTGAAGGTTCTCTTTACTTTAACTCATCTCTCTCCACTTGTCTAGGGTGTCGTTTCAGCAGCTGACTTTTATAAAGTCAAAGACAAAGCACACTTTTTGCATGGAGGCTGTCCAGAATTGGTTAAGATTCAGCTGAGGCTTTCTAGGAAACGGTATCTCGGAAGCAAATACACATACGAGTATGAGCGCATTTCCCTACCCATTCCCCGCAAATTCCACAACAAAGTCAAACCCTTCCTAAAACAAGACCTAAACATGGACATGAGCATAAAAGGCAGCTACCTCGTCATCACTTTGACCCCCGCAAAAACGTTTCTGCCCGCCGAATACACCCCGCAAAAATCAGCCCCTGAAAGACCTCTAACACTTGAATTTTAACATAAAAATGCAAATCTTGCTTAAATATCTGCCAGCCGAAAGACTTTCCGCTATAGGCGTTTCTGCCCGCAGAAAAGTTTTACCCGGCATTTTGCCACACAAAAACATGTCTATTAATGTAAATAGCAACTTCCACACAAATTCTCTTGACTGGGCCATGGTGATTAGCGTGTGGAGAGGAGCAAGAGGAAACGTGGAAGAATCTCAGTTTTCAAGGGACGCGAAGCCAAGCTCAATTTTGCAGTCTTCCAAATCCTCGCCCTCAAAGGCCCGCAAACAATCTACGACATACACAAAGAACTCAAAGCCCAAAAAGGACTCAGATACATCCGCTACGCAACAGTGAACAAACGAATAAGGCTTCTAAAAGAATCTGGGTACATCAACAAAATAGGCGAAAAGAAAACCAAGGCAGGCTTCGAAGCCTCCATATACGAGCTAACCGCCAGATCCTACTTGGCTATACTGCTTAACTCCATCAACCTAGACAAGCTGGTCAAGCGAGTAGACGATGCCACAGCCTCAATGATATTGGCCGCCATCACATACACTATATAACCTTCGGGTTCTGATACACGCGCACGCAGCATTTTCTCTAACTTAAATATTTTACGTTGAAAGGTTCTGTTGCGTAATTGAGGTTTATGTTGCAAATTAAGGTTTAGCGTTTTCCCCATTGTTGCAAATTGAGGTTTGGGAGATACTGTTAACTTATTTGTCATAGGTGATTAAGCGCAAATCTGTTTCCTAACTTGTTATCTTTATTCCCATGCATTTTTGGATTTTGTCCGCGAACTCTTTCTGTTCAGATGTGTAGTTATGAATCTCCTGATAATATTCGATAGGTGACTTCAATCTGGTCATGGAACTGTAGTAGTCTAAGGCCCAATTGGGCTTCGTACATTGAAGCGCGAAGACCTCAAAGATTCTGTTTTGTTTGCCAAGAATTTCGGTCTCATCAACTGTTACGAATATTACCCATTTATTGGTTTGAAATTGGTACTTCAAAGCTGAGGCCAGATGGTCCACATCTTTGGGATTTCCAATGAGGGCCTTGAGAATTAGCAAGGAGGTAATCGCTATATCCGGATCAATGTCTATGGTTTTTATACCCATGAAGGGAGCTTTCAATTCATGTTCTATGATGGTAAGGTTTGTAACAAGTGAGCTCAAGAAATCATCTGGTGTTATTGTAAAGCCATCTTTCATAGAATGTAACTGAACGGAGACATAATTTTCAATTGCACCAGTTATTTCATTTCGCACGTTGGACCTTTCGGGAAACTGCAACCTAGTACTTTTTTTCCTCTCTGCGAAGAAATCTGCCAATAACTTTCCATGTCTGTTGGTCAATGCCGTTATTCCTTGTTTTCCCAGGAAGGGTTTCAGATTAGAGCGAATATCGGAAACAATAATGGTATAGGCCCTTTCTATTAGTTCTATTGCTTCCTTTTTTACAGAGGAACATATCATGCATCGGTTTCCAGATTCTTTCAATAAGACATCTGATGATTTTCGTACAGACTCTAGAGGGTGAGGAAGCAGAATACATGAATCAAGGAAGAATCCTTCAACCTGTCCAAAAGACATCTTTGTCCTTCTTATCTATCAATGATCTGCATTATTTCTAGTATGGTTCTTACATCGCTTTCAGTTTCGTGTTTTTCTGCGAATGGATGGAATTCAAGCCTTGACATGCTTAGCTTCTCGGCTTCTTGAACAATCTTCTGGAGTTCAGAGATGAGATCTCGCAATATTCCTTCATCCAAAAGGCTCTTCTTGACAAATTTGTCTTTGAATACTTCATCTATGTTTGATGAAT
>Ga0315280_10005315_pt1 | contig 18447 bp, 15 predicted proteins | sample YL17G06_40_MG_FD_203697 | JGI IMG/M metagenome (GOLD analysis project Ga0315280, IMG submission 203697) | Sediment microbial communities from Yellowstone Lake, YNP, Wyoming, USA - YL17G06_40 | ecosystem: Environmental > Aquatic > Freshwater > Lake > Sediment | place: USA: Wyoming | collected... | reverse complement strand
CTCTGAACCATTTTAAACCTATTCCAGCATTATTGACGGCGCCGCCTGGAAGTCTAAGTCCGTGACCTATGTAATAACAAAAGAATCTCATATCCTTGCTCTTATCTATCAATGGCTTCTTAGACACAGACCTTATAGCACCGCTTGTTCCTATATTTAATGCCAGCAAACTTTTTTCAATGCCACCGAGACCTACGCTATGAAGGGCACCATCAGATGCGCCAAGGACTAAAGGTGCACTTTCACGTAAGCCTAATAAATCTGCTTTGTGTTTAGGCAAGGTTTGCAGAACATCCTCGCCATTGCAAATATGCGGTAGTTTACTTTCATCAACTCCTGTGAGGGAAAGGGCAAGGTCGCTCCATTTCAGTCTTTGAATGTCTAGCAGTTGGCTACCGCTCATGACTGACTTGTCGATGTAGGGTTCTCCAAGAATTTTATATAGTACATAATCCTTAGCTGAGACAAACCACTTTGCTTTTTTTATTATGTTAGGCATTGTGAGGCTTAACCAAATGAATTTGGTGAGTGGATATATGAAAAGAGGTGGGCAACCAGTATTTTCATACAGCCTATAAGAGTCAACCATTTTCACAAGCTTTTCAAAAGCAATAGCTGGCCGTGTATCTAAATATGTGACTAAGGGAAGCACTTCCTTACCCTTGTTATCAATGGCGCCAAGACCGTGCATTTGAGCACTAAAGGCTACAACATCTACCTTAGCCATCTTAGCTATGCTCACAGCGCTTTTTGCAGATTTAATCGTAGCATTGTATAACTCATCTAAATGTTGTATGGCTGAACCTGGCACTGGAGAATGAATGGAGACTTCAGCTCTAGCTAATGAAAGCATTTTTCCTTGTTCATCAAAAATTGCAGCTTTTACATTTGTTGTACCTATATCGATAGCTAAAATTTTGCGCAATTTTCATCCTCAGTTTTAATAAGTTTTTGCCGTTAATTACTTTTGTCAAAAATCATTATTAGCTTGAAAAGCAACTATTATTGCAATGAAGATAAAACTATTTTATGGTAAAAATCAAGTCGAAGTCGATGTTCCAGATAAAAACTTAATGGTTATATTAGAACCTAAAGACACAGAGCCACTTTATGATGTTGAGAGCGAGATTAAAAGAAGTTTAAGTTCACCGATTGCGTCTGGAAAAATCCGAAATATTGCCAAGCCACACATGAAAATCGCCGTATTATGCGATGATTACACGAGAAAGACTCCTGCACGCCTCATCATTCCTCACGTATTAAGTGAACTAAAAAACGCTGGCGTAAAACCAGAGAACACGAAAATCATAATTGCGCTTGGCACTCATCGACCATCGACAAAACAAGAAATAGTTGAAAAAGTTGGTAAAGACGTAATCGAAGAATACGAAGTGTTAAATCATGATTGGAAAAGTGAAGAAGAACTAGTTGATTTAGGTAAAACTTCTAGCGGTACACCGATTCAGATCAATAAGCACGTACTGAATTCAGACTTTATAATAGGCATCGGAATGATTGTTCCTCATAGAGTTTCTGGATTTAGCGGAGGGTCAAAAATTATACAGCCAGGTGTATGCGGTGCTGTTACCACTAACTACACGCATTGGCTCAGCGCACAATTTCCTGGAGAAGAAATTCTAGGAAAAATAAATAATCCTGTGAGAAAAGAAATGAATAGAATCGCTGAAAAAGCTAAGCTAAAATTCATAGTTAACGTCGTTCTTGACAGGTTCGGTAATATCTGTAGTGTTTTCGCAGGGGATTTTAAGAAAGCCTACATACATGGTGCAAATTTTTCAAAGAGTATATACGGTGTTGAAGTGCCAGAAAGGGCGGATATAGTAATTTGTGACTGCCCTTACCCTGCTAGCATTGAAATGTGGCAAGCAGCAAAGTCAATTTATGCAGCCGATCTAGTCGTGAAGACAAAAGGAACAATCGTTCTCTTAGCTCCATGTCCAGAAGGAGTTGCAGTTGAGCATCCAGAGGTAGAGCATTTTGGCTATAAACCACATTATGAAGTTAAGGATTTAGTTGAGAAGGGAAAAATTAAGGATCTTTCAGCAGCAGCGCATATGGTTCATATGGGAAGGGTGATAAGGGAAAAAGCTGGGTGCATTCTGGTGTCAGAAGGTATAGATGAGAAAACTGCTAGAAGAATAGGTTTTGATTACGCATTAACATTTGATGAGGCATTAAAAAAAGCCCTAGATAAGCAAGGTTCAAAAGCAAAAATTGTTGTTATGAGACATGCTCCAGACTTGTTGCCGATTATTAAAAAAGTGAGTTAGGCAACTTAGCATTTAAGTACTCAACATTTTAAATTATATAAAACATTTAGACAGTAATTGAAAGGGGATAACATTGAAAAGAAAAATTGAGGGCATTATAACCGCTTTGATTACACCATTCACTGAGAAAGGCGATATTGATGAAGAAGTGCTTCAGGAACTCGTTGAATTCCAAGTTAAAAGCGGAATTCACGGCTTATATCCCTGTGGAACCGTAGGCGAAGGACCAACGATGTCCATTGAACAACGCAAGCGGGTAGCCGAAATAGTTGTGGATCAGGTTAAGGCGAGAATTCCAGTTATCGTCCACATTGGGGCAATTAACACAACAATGACAGTTGAACTGGCGAAACATGCTGAAAAAGTTGGCGCCGATGCCCTAGGGTGCGTTACTCCATATTATTTTGCGCTGGACGATGATGCAATGATAGAGCATTACAGACGAGTCGCCGAAGCTGTTCGAATACCGATATTCGTTTACAACATCCCACATCGAACCAACATTAATATAACCCCTAATCTCATGGGCAAGTTGGCAAAGCTTCCCAATATAATAGGCATTAAGGACAGCAGCAGGGACTTTACTCAGCTTTGCGAATACATTGAGAAGCTTGGCAAAGGCTTCACCGTCATCTGTGGTACTGATGCACTCATGATTCCCGCCCTCTTTATGGGCGCCAAAGGGTCAATATCTGCCATCTCCAATGCCTTCCCTGAACTCTTCGTAGATGCCTATGACGCCTATAAAAAGAAGAACTATGAAAAGGCAGTAGCGCTTCAATTTAAAATAATTGCTACTCGAAGGGCTCTCGCAAAACCTACCATTGCACCGTTGAAAGAAGCTCTTAAGATGCGTGGGTTTAGAGCTGGAACCGTTAAGAACCCTCTGAGGCCGATGACTGAGAAGGAGATAATTGAATTACGCAACTCACTTATAGAGTTAGGTTTAATAAAGCCGTGAACCTTCAATCGCTCGATTTCTTTAAACTTCTATTATTAATTTAGAGGGAGACAAGATGTCTAAGTTTAGAGTCTACGTAACCGCAAAGTCCTTCGGAAAAGTCGTCCCCGATGGCTTGAAAATTTTGGAAAAAGTGGCTGAAATCAAAAGAAACCCCTATAATAGGCTCATGACTGAAGAGGAACTCACTCAAAGTCTTAAGGACATCGACGCTGTGGTTTTAGGCATTGACAAATGTTCCAGAAAAGTGATAGCGTCTCTTGAACGCGTAAAAGTCATTGGAAGGCATGGAGTTGGGCTTGATAACGTTGATCTTGAAGCAGCTACAGAGAAGGGAATAATTGTCACTTATACGCCTCATGTGAATGCTGACTCTGTGGCTGATCACACTTGGACGTTAATACTGGCTCTGGCGAGGAAGATTATTCCAGCTGATGCCTCGACAAAGGCTGGTCGATGGGAAGGACCCAAATTCATTGGCATAGAGCTTTCCAGTAAGACCCTTGGAATATTAGGGCTAGGCGCCATTGGTCAACGAGTAGCTAAGAGAGCAAAGGGATTTGACATGAATATCCTTTATTATGATAGGTGTCGAAACGAGGCACTTGAGAGGGAAATCGGGGTAACGTATGTGGACTTAGAAAGGTTACTGAGGGAGTCTGACATTATTACAATTCACGCTGCATTAACTTCGGAAACTAGAAGGATGATTGGGACCAGAGAGCTAAAGATGATGAAGAAAACAGCGCTTCTGATCAACACTGCTCGAGGCGAAATAATCGACGAAAAGATCCTTGTACAAGCCCTTCGAGAAGGTTGGATTGCTGGGGCGGCTCTTGATGTCTTTGAGAGAGAACCTCCTGAGCAGTTTCTTAATGTTGGTAACGTGATTCTAACGCCACATATCTCTTCTTACACTGTTGAGGCGTTGCGTAGAATGGACACTATGGTTGCAGAAGACATAGTCAAAGTTCTCACTGGTGAAAAACCTGGGCATGTTGCAAACCCGAAGGTCTATGAGAAAAGGAAGTAGCATTCATCTAGTAAGGTGCACAAATTTCCGTGTCAGCGTCGAACGAACTGTTTTCATTGTTCTGAATCAGACTTGAATTCATTATCGGAAAAAAATATATATTAGAAGCGTACAAAAAGCCGTCGCCGAAAAAAGGAGAGAAAAAGAATGAAAAAACTACCTATAGTAACTATACTCGTTTTGTCTTTGCTAACTATGACGTTTTCGAGTACATTGCTTACAACTCAAGGGCAAGAATTCAACTATATTAGGATCAATCAGATTGGATATCTGACCACTGAGCCTAAGATTGGGCTTATAGAAACAAACAATGCTGGCTTAACTGGTACACCATTCACGGTGGTAGACGCTGTTACTGGCGCGGTAAAGTTTACTGGGACTGTTGGAGCAGACAGGGGACAGGAGACAGCACCCCACTTGACAGGTAACTTTGCCCATAACTATGTTATTGACTTCTCAGCTTTAACAACAGCGGGAACATATAAGATAAGTATTGCTAATGGGGCAGCAGATTATCCCTTCAAAATAATGAGCAACGCATACGCGGGAGTTTCAGCAGCACTTATCCAGTTCCTTCGCGAGCAAAGCTGTGGCCCCCGTGATGCGTTAGTGCATGGTCCATGCCACCTATATTCGTCTATAACTGACACCGATCCTAACACTCACTCTGGAGACGCCGTATGGAGAGAACAAATAACCAGAAAAACCTACATCGATCATATCTACAATATGGAGGGTGGGTGGCACGATGCCGGTGCCTGTTACATGAAATTCACCCAGACTTCCACATACACGGCTGCCATGCTGCTATTCATCTACGATTACTATGGTAGCGCTAAATTCCCAGATGTTGGCGATCAGAAGGGAGGGCCAGCAAACGGAGTGCCTGACATTCTAGATGAGGCTAGATGGGGCTTAGAATGGCTGCTAAAGATGTATGTTGCCGCAGAGGGTAGATACTTCTATCAGGTGGGTAACGAGGGAGACTACGATGTCTGGAGATTGCCGGAAACAGATACCACTACCCCTATACCTGCATACGATAATAGACCACTTTACCTCGGTCTTGGACCCAACCAAGGTGGAAGATTCGCTGCAGCTATGGCTTTAGCCAAGAGATTATATCAGTCATATGATCCCACATTTGCAGCTGCGTGCTTAGCTGCAGGACAAGCGGTGTATGAAGCAGGCAAAGGACAGGCAGTGGTCACAACGTATCCATATGATTTCTATCCTGAAACAAGTTGGGAAGACGATATGGAGTGGGGCGCCACTGAATTGTACAAAACAACAGGAAACGCACAATATCTAACTGAAGCTAAAACCTATGCACAACAAACCAGCTATCCGCAAGGAACTAAACTTGATATCTATGAAGTAAATACAGTAGCACATTATGAATTGTACCCACTTGTCGATGCAACCACACAGGCTTTCCTCAAAGCAGAGATGAAGAAAATCCTCGACGATGCAGTAGCCTATGCAAACACTAGTGGCAACCCCTATGGTGTCAGCGAACCTTATGAGTGGGGTACAGCCAGCGTCTTAATGGGCACTTCTGCCACTGCCATAATGTGGAACAGACTGTTCAATGATGCTACATACATGAATCTAGCTATTCAACAGAGAGATTACGTCCTCGGAACAAACCAATGGGGCGTCTGCTGGTTAACTGGTTTCGGAACTGATTGGCCTGATGATCCACAAAGCGAAATTGAAGATTTAACTGGACGAATGTTATACGGTGCCTTCATTGAAGGACCAGCACCGTACAAAACTTGGACTGGAGAACGCTGGGCGAAGTTACGAGATCCTGATGAATATGCAGCATTCAACTCAAAAATCGTCGTCTACCATGACGACACAAACGACTACGTGACTAACGAACCAGCCATCGACTACCAGTGTGGCGCGCTCTTCACTTTGACCTACTACTCACCTTAAGCAAAACAAACGACAAAAACCGCCATTCACAATCCCTTTTTTCTTTAATCAAATTGGATGGAGTTCTATCTTTCTAAAGACTTCAATTTTATGAATCTGAAACCCTAGGAATTTCGAGAGCAACCTAAAACTGAAAAATACTCGAAAACATCTCAAAGACATTTTTATTGACAGGAATTAAAATCAAATTTCAATTTTAATATCAGTGCGTTTTAAAAATGCTATTAATTCTTGTTTGTAAGGCATAGCCGTTATCGCTCCTCGTTTTGTTACAACCAAAGCCCCGAGAGCATTCGCCACAGTAACACATTTCTCCAAATCCCAACCTTTACACAACCCTACCAAAAGCCCAGCGTTCCACCCATCACCCGCTCCTGTTGTGTCAACGGCTTTAACCCTAAAAGCAGACGCTTGAACCCTTCTTCCATCTCCACTCATTATAAAAGAGCCTTCGTCGCCAAGCTTGATTCCAACAATTCCGATACCATATCTTAACGCTCTTCGAGCTACTTCCTCAGTTTCACTTGTCCCCAAAATAAACTCAGCTTCCTCCTTGGAAAAAGTAGCGATGTCACAGAGCCTTAATGCTCGACTGTACGTTTTCCGAAGAGTTGCTATAGAATCCCAAACATCAACCCTCAATGTAGGATCAAAAGACACCTTAACCCCACTTTTTCTAGCACACTTAATAGCCTTAAAAATAGCTTCTCTACATGGATTTTGCGAAAGGGCAAATCCAGAAACATGAAGAATGCTCGCCTTGGCTATGTAACTCGGATCAATATCATCAGGCTCAAGAGCGCTATCTGCTGTTTCACCAGTCCAAGGCTTTCGATAAAAGAAAAAAACTCGCTCTCCAGATGTCGGCTCATTAGCGACAAAACTGATGGTGGTGCGCCTACCCTTTTTCACCTTCACCTGCGAAACGTCAACTTTGTTTCGCTCAAGCTCTCTCTTCAAAAATTCGCCAAACGGGTCGTCTCCAACAGCGGTTATTGCGCCACCGTTTACCCCCAGCCTTGAAACTCCCACAATAGTATTCATTGGTGCGCCGCCGAAACATTTCTCAAAGGCTGGCGCCTCTAGGTATGGTTCAGGCTTTGTGGATACAAAATCTATAAGTATTTCTCCTATAGCGATCACTTGAGGATTCATCAAGACATCCCAGCATCTTTTTTCACAGGTTATTTATAAAAAAGATTGCTTTTTCAATGAATTACTTAAGTGACTTTTACTATAAACCTTTTATTCATGGAACGAAAGAAAAAGCCTTTGATGCCACATGATCAAGTTTGGAAGTTTTGTTCCTCAGGGTTTTCTCGGCGACCTAAAGGGTTACACTCCTAGAAGAGGGTTTGAGGCGATCAAAAATGTTGCACTTCAATGTGAACGACTAGGCTTTGATTCCATATGGGTGTACGATCACTTTATAACTGTTCCAGCTACGAATGAAGCGTGCTTTGAAAGTTGGACCACCTTAAGTGCATTGGCTACATTAACTAAAAAAGTTGGTTTAGGACAGCTTGTCACATGCAACTCTTATAGATATCCAGCGGTCTTAGCAAAAATGGGAGCAACATTAGACGTCATAAGCAACGGTAGATTAAATTTAGGAATAGGCGCTGGCTGGTACAAACTTGAATACGATGCATATGGCATACCTTATCCCAAAGATTCTGTGAGGCTAACTCAACTCCGAGAGGCAGTTCAGATAATCAAGAAGATGTGGACAGAAGATGAGCCGAGCTTTCATGGACAATACTACAACATAGACAAGGTGATCAACAGTCCAAAACCCATTCAAAAACCCCATCCTCCAATATTAATCGGCGGCGAGGGAAAGAAACTCACGCTAAGAATAGTAGCGGAATTGGCTGACAGATGCAATTTCGGCGGTCCCATCACTCCTCAACGCTATAAAGAGCTACTGGAAATTCTAGATGAACACTGCAGAAAAGTCGGTAGAAAAATAAATCAGATTGAGAAGACACTCATCGTCGACTCTACGGTGATCGCGAGAAACAGGGCTGCGCTGAAGAAGAAAATCAGGAAATTCAAGCCCAAGGATGTGTCAGAGGCTCAGTTTATCGAGGGAAACCTTGTTGGTATACCCGAAGAGATCATAAATAGAATAGGCGAATTCATCGATGTTGGAGTCACATACGCTATGGTGCGATTCCCAGACATGATAGAAAATAAACCACTCCAGTTGTTCGCTGACGAGGTTATGCCAGCTTTTCACTAAACTACGTTAATGCCATTTTTACTGAGCAGCTACTGCCTCATCTGCAAAAATCGTAACAGTTTTTTTGGGATCATGGCACTCTTGAACAGATTTCATATTTGGAGCCTAATAGAGGGCTCTAGACCCCCCTCTAGGCGTCTCTGTCTCTCTCACTCAGTATCACTTTCTAATAGAGGGGCTAGGTCACAAGTGCGCACACACAAACAAAATTTGTTTTTTTCACTATATGTCAATGGACGATCCAGCGTTGGCAGATGCATACAAGCAATTCTGAAACTGGTCTGTTACCAACTTCTCCATCGCAATAGAGCTCTATTGTTTTTGCTTAGAGCAAAACCCAATTAGCTTAGGCAGTGTAGGATGCTCCGCAGTTGGACTTGAAACGTAATAGGCTGCTACTGCGTTGGCTAGGGTTAACCTGCAAGAGTCTGGGAGTCCAAGCGCATCGCCGAAAATGTTGCCGGCGTTCCAAGCGTCTCCAGCGCCTGTTGACCACAAGACTGGAACGTTGAAGGCAGGCACCATCACTTCGTTTTCTTTGGTGAATGACCCAGAGAAGGCACTTGTGTGCAGGTCAACTCGTGCTGAGATGTGCTTTACCAAGATTCGAGCACATTCCTTCGCCAAGTCATGATGCTCAAGTTTTTTACGGAGACGTTTAACTTTAGGATCGAGTTGACTTGCATACATGAAGGCTTCGTTTTCGTTGACTCCGAAAATGTCAACGATTTTTCCCAAGAGAACTTTTTTCACGAGTTTAGGAATATTAGCCCTGTTGGGGCTGGGGTCTCCAGTATCATAGTAGGTCTTTGCCTTTCCTTTCTTCTTGACGTAGCGGAAGACGTTCTCAGCCAGTTCAGTGCCCCAACGTGTGAGCGCAGCCCAGTGGAATACGCAAACGTAGTCGGCTTCTCGTAAAAGTTGAAAATCCTCTTCGGCGAAGTCTTTTGAACCGAAGTCGGGCAAAGACCCTTGATCGCCCATCATAATATTCACTTTCTCACCTCGATGGGTCAACTCGAAAGCCGTGGTCAAAGCTATCTCGCCGTCGGCTTTAACATGAGAGAGGTCCACGCCGAAAGGTTCCAAGAAAAACTTCAACATGTGTAGTCCCAGCGGACTCGTTTTGATGATTGGATAAACTTTAGTGCCCAGCGCTCCGAGAGCACCCGCAGTATTGGCTGCGTTTCCTCCTCTCAATTCTATCTGCTTGAGTCCATGAATGTCACCGCCAAAGCGACTAGCAACTTCTGCAATCATCTGAGAAAACTGCTCCACTTCGCCTGAATATGTGGCAAGGCGGTCAATTAAGAAGTCAGGCATGACGACGACATTGAACCTTGGAGGCTTGGCATGCTTCAAACATTGAAGCAAGTCGTTCACAAGCCATGGAATCACGTTTTCGCCTTCTTCGTACAGTTTAACTAGCATACACATAACGTCTTAAACCCTTTAACTCATTCGCCTTAAACTAGAAAAGTCTGAAGAAATCAAGTTTCAACTTTGATTTGACAACCCCTTATACAATACTCATTGAATATAAAATTCGGGTGAGAACGATTATTAAACCTAGTGTCCAGCAGTAATAGGCGAACACGTGAAATTTCTCTTTAACAACTACTTTGAACAGCAATTTTAGGAATACGTAGCCCACTATAGCGGTTATAACCAAACCAAAAGCTATTGAGAGAACATTTATCTCAGTTGCTGTCAAGCTCTTCCATTCTGTGACGCTGGTTCCTATCGTTGCCCCGATTACTGCTGGTATGTAAAGCAGAAATGAATATTGCAACGCTTTTTCTTTTTTCACGCTTCTCAACAAGCCGATGGAAATTGTGATGCCACTCCTAGAAACTCCTGGAATGAGAGCTATGCCTTGAGCCGTGCCTATGAGTAAGACGTCGAAATAATTTATGGACTTGTTTCTGTCGCGTGACAGTTTGGAAGCATATATAATGCAACCTGTCACTATGAAAGCTACGCCGACTGCTAAGAGGTTGGAGAAAAATGACTCGAGGCGGTCTTTGAAGAGAAAACCTATGACTGCGGTTGGTATGCTACCAACAAAAATGAGCGCAGCAAGTTTGCCTTCTCCAGTTTTGAAGTCTAACCGCGCAACAGCCTTGAGCATCTTAGATACGTCTTTCTGAAAAAACACTAGAACGGAAATTAATGTTCCAATGTGGAGGGTCACGTCGAAAAACACTGGAACGTTGAGACCCCAAAGTTGTTGCAGGATGACAAGGTGACCTGAACTGGATATGGGTAGCCATTCGGTTATGCCTTGAACGATTGCTAGAATGATGATTTCTATTAGGTTCATGATGTATCTACCAGAAGCAAGTTGTAAATGTCATGTTGCGTTAATCTCCGTTGTATGTAATGTTTGTGGTTTTTAATTTGTTTTTAAGCGCACCTAAGAGTTTAGTGGTATCGTTTATGTTAAGGGGGATTAAAGGTGTTAGTGAAAAACAAATTTTGTTTGTGTGTGCGCATGGTTGACCTAGCCCCTCTATTAGGAAGTGATACCTAGTGAGAGAGACAGAGAGACGGGTAGAGGGGGGGTCCCCTAGCCTCTATTTGGATTCAAATAGGCTGTGTTTGTGGTAATAGAGTAGAGTGTTTTGGGATATGCTGATTTTATTTGCGGACTCAATGAAGGTGAATGCGGAGATAATACGTATGATAGGCAGGTTTGTTCCAGAGTCTAACGTGAACACGTTAGGTTTAATAACCTAAAACCCTTGAAAGATATTTTTGGTAACAGACTGTTAGATGCACAAGCAAGAGAGAACAGAAAATGGTTGAAAAAATTTCAGCACACATTTTTGTTTGTACGAACAAGACTGAACAAGAATGTCTTCAGCGATTGCTGTTTGGCACGAACAAATTATATGCTGCAAACGTCAGTGCGGTTAAAACTGGTGACGCTGTGTTTCTTCTCAACGTTAATTCAAACACTCTATATGGTGTATTCCACGCGAAATCAAATGGTCGACAGAATATTGTTCCAGAAGCTTGGAAAGGTAAGTATCCATACCAAGTTGAAGTTGAGCCTTTTGGGAATATCCAAGCCATAAAGAACGCAAAAAACATACTTCAGAAACTTGGGACAGACTGGCAAAAGCCATTAAATGTTTCAATGACTCAACGCCTTTTAGAGTTCTTTTCATCCAAAGAATCTGAATTTCTAAAGGAAACCACACAGAACAAGCAATGGGGCATATTGACCCCAGAAAAAGTTCAAGTCAAGAAGAATAGGGTTGTAGAAAGTAAGACAATCACCGAACTTGAGGGAGAAAAACCACCACTAGAAGCTACAACTTTATGGGACTATCCCCGACAAAGCTATGGAAAAACTCCTAAAGGGAATAACAAATATCCTGGTGTTACACCAGCCTTCATTGTGTGGAACTTAATCCAGAGATACACTGAACCAGGCGATTTAGTTCTTGATCCCATGTGTGGTAGTGGCACGACATCGGATGTCTGCAAAGAAGAAGGTCGCAGAGCCATTTGCTATGATATAGCCCCTCCTCCCAATAGACCAGACATAACACAAAACGACTCACGAACAATTCCTCTTCCCGATAACCACATTGATATGATATTTGTTGACTCGCCTTATGGAGACAACATTAGATATAACGATCACCCAAATTGTATAGGTAAAATTTCAAGTGAAACGGAAACTTTTTACGAAGAACTGGAAAAAGTAATGAAAGAATGTCACAGAGTATTAAAGGCAGGCAAGGTTATTGGGTGGCTAATTGGTGATCAATGGGTGAAGAAGAAATTCACTTCTGTGGGCTTTAAGGTCTATGAAAGGCTCAGCAAGTATTTTGAAACAGTGGATATTATCTGTGTGGTCAGAAGAGGGCAAGCATCTCATACTGCACTTTGGTATAATAGGGCAAGACGCTTCAACTTCTATCTCCGTGGCTTTAAATATTTGTTTATTATGAGAAAACCTTACAGTAGTCCTGCCGAGCCAGAGAAGAGAACGGTGAAATGGACATACTACGAAAGAAATATGGGGAAATCAAACTGAATCTCCCCGTCTATTGGTGATTTCTTGAAATTTCAAGATTTGATAGAGCTTTATGAGAAGAAGAAAGCGATGTATGGAGTTAATGCATATAAGCATATTTCCGAACTTTTCGATGAGGCGAAAGAAACCCACCGTAAAGATTGGGAGCAAAAACCTACTCCTAAAAAGGATTATGAACAGTCTTGGAAACCTTTCAAAGGAAAGAATTTGGAAAAGCTAATAGTGTACATAATAAAAGATGAAGTTGAAAATTTAGGGCTGAAAGTAGTTGACGGCAACAAACTTGAGAAAACAAAAAGTGAAAACTTATCGCGGGAGTTAAGTCAAGTAAAACACAATTTACTTGTTGATTATGGCGAATTTGGCTCTCACTTACCTGATGTTGACATCATAATCTATAACCCCAATGCCTTCAAAGTTATTGCAGTCATTTCAAGTAAGGTAACATTACGGGAAAGAATCGCTCAAACAGGATACTGGAAAATTAAGCTTTCAAAAGATAAAGTTACCGAACACATAAAGGTGTTTTTCATAACTCCAGATGAAGATCGAACTTTGACTATGCGCAAACCTGCCAAGAAAGGAAGAGCAATAGTAGAGGTTGACACCGATGGAAGCTATGTTATGAGCGAAAGCGCGGTTGAAGAAAGCCCTAGAGTCAAAATGTTTGACAAGTTTATAGAAGATCTAAAGAAAATAATATCAGAAACAGATCAAAAGCGAGGTTGATGAAAGTTGAGCAATAAAAGAAGGATGATTCCGTCTTTGACTTTGAGTGGTGGTAAACTCTCCGAATTTAAGGAAGTTAAGGCTTTTAGATTTTGGCTTCATGGCAGAGATGGAGAGGATAGGTACATGGAATTTGAACCTGAAGATTTGCCAGAGGCTATTCGAGAAAGACAGAAGGCGAGAAAAAACGAATTTTGGATTGAAGTTGAGCCTATTATAGCTGTGGTGTTCGATGAGAAGTTTAACAGATTCAGAGAAGTTATCATTGACTTAAAGGATTGTCTCCTATCTTGCTACATTTCTGACTAAAACACTTGAAAACATCTTAAGATGCATGCCTTTGAACCAAATCTGGCACTTACAAAGTAGACGAGATGGCTGGCTACATCGAGATGCACTGTCCCTGTTGTGAGGCTGACCTTGGAGATGTCTTCGAGAAAGACTTGTGCAACTACGGTCTCTAAATACAAACAGAAGATAAATGTGAATACTGATGAATAAGAAGCAGGCTATTTATTGGCTTTCGGTTGCCTTGCAGATTGATAATTGCATGCTCCTTCTGGAAATTGGTCTCTAAGACACATATTGCAGTCTGGACAAAGAATTTCAATGTCAACCAAGTTGCCTCTGTATGCTCCTGTTTTCTCATCAAAGGTATAAGTCCAATATTCATTTTCGTAGACCGCCAACAGAGGTTTTCCACACCCATGACATATAGGTGTTTCAAATTTTTGAGATTCCAATCTTTTTAACGCTCCTTTAAACACTCATGCATGAATGCTCGTATGTTTGAAACTTCTATCTTGAATTAAGAAGGTTTTTATTGGAGAAGTTATATTATTTATTGTGTCTTGCGATGTTAGAGAGTGGACTGAGGTTGACAACCCTTATGGGTCGAGGGGTATGTGCACGCGTGGCAGCGCTTCGTATATGTTTTGTAAGCCGTCTTCTCCTTTCTCTCTCTCGGCTTAGCGCAGTCACGTGTAACATCCAACAAACAATGAGGTTCACTCTTTTCGCAAGCAATCCATAACTGAAGGAGGCACTTATTGACCATTAACTCGTCAGCTGCCCAAACATGGCAACGGGGACTCTACAAAAAAATCAATCAAAAAATGAAGCTGCGCAATGAAGAGTTTGACCAAGAAATAGGCTATTTAAAAGGCATTGTTGAAGGGTTGCAAAACTTCAGAAAACAATTGTTAACAGAGAAGCACGATTAAAACGACGGCAAACACGGCAAATGTGTATTCTGTATTCATAAATTAGTTAAATACAAACCCGTGTAATCATGGCTTAAAGACAAAGGAGCACACAAACTTGCAGACTGCAACAACCCGAGTTACTGAGTCTCCGTCTGAAGAACAAGTACAGCGTGCTTACCTTGAAAGCAAGATGAGGGAAGTTTTCGGAGACGAAATGAAAAAACTAAGCGAAGAACTGCAATCAGTCTTAGCAGACGATATAGTGACAGCTTTCCTCAACAGAATAAGCCTGTTCGTTAAAATCCAAGCCAAAAAAAGGCGGTACACCCGCACAAAACGTAGTTTAAATCCGTAAACCCTAAATAGGTAAAAAAATAAAATTGAAAAAAGAAATAAAGGTGGAAACCAAACCTTGCGCAGATCCAAACTGGAAATGTATGTTGACATACTGAAGGTCCTAGCAAGAAGCGGACCATTAAAGTTGACACACATAATGTATAAAGCAAATGTAAACTGCAGCGTCTTAAAAGAGTACCTAGACTTTTTGATAGCACAAAACCTAGTTGAAGAAAAAACTGTAGGCAAAAAACGTATAGTTTATGCCATAACCGAACGAGGCATAACAGTGCTCAAATACTTCAGAGAACTCAAATCCGTCCTACCCATAATCGAAGAAGCAAAAACAAACGCCAAACTACTCCCACCAAGTCTCTACTAAACCTCTCCCCTAAAACCCTTCTTTGTTTTCAAAACCCTTCTCTGAGGATACAGCATCTTCAGACTTTTCTGTGCCAAATTCCTCTCTTACCCAACAGACTGCATTTGATTGGGGTTGTGAATCTAACGCAGAAATGTTGACCAGTCAACTTAGTATAGGTCTTTCAGCTTTGCGCCAAGACCCCCTATCGCCAAACGCATATTTGATTAGGCACGTGAAACGAGCAAACACGTTGACAAACCGCAAAACAAGATAAAGAGGCATATAAAGAAGCAAGCGTCCATGATTAAACTCGCCGTAAGCAAACTTTAGCGCAATGGCTTGATAAATCGTACCCACAATCAGCACTAAAATCAGAAACATTAAAAGGTTGTACAAAAAGAACGTTCTGTCAGGAGCAAACCAAAACAACAGAGAAAGCCCAAACAAAGCCGCAACCTCCAACACGGCTCCCCCATACTCCACTATTAAGCTGTACCACAAAAACAGGCTAATCCATGTTCCTTTAAACAACATATTCCTATGAATGCCCAGCAAATTGTGCAGACCACCCGTGAACCACCTAAGCCTCTGATTCCAAAACATTCGCAGAGAAGTAGGCGCTATTGTCTCGCAGCGGGCGTTCTCTGCATAACTTACACCTACTCCTTTTTTGTGCATTTGCAACGTAATCTCCAAGTCTTCAGTAACAGAGTGCACGGTCTTCTCGTTTAGAACATCCCTCAACCTGTTCGCCTCCTGCAAACCAATGGGACCCGGAACTATGAAAACCGCGTTCTTCAAGGCTTGGGCACAACGAAAAACAGCCAAAGCGTGACTGTATTCTTGTTGCTGAAAAACCACGAAAACGTTGCGTTCCTTTTTCCCATCTGTAGGATGCACATAGCCTGTCACAGCTCCGATTTTCGTTTTCTCATCTATAAGACTGAACAGTTCAGACAATGTGTCGGTTTGCCACCAAGAGTCAGCGTCAACAACGCAAACAAGTTCCATGGTTGCTTTGTTCACACCAGTTCTGACAGCTTCTGCCCTACCCAAATTGTGACTATGCCTCACAACCTTAGCGCTGACTTGTGGCACATACCTTCGATATTTTTCAATAGTTGACCATGCCACTTCATATGTGTTGTCTGTGCTACCGTCATCGACAACAATAATTTCAGAGTGCGTCGGATATTTGGCTGCACACTTAAAGAGGCTTAGAATGCATTTGGATATGAGTCGCTCTTCATTGTAAGCTGGAACAACAAACGAAAGTAGAGGATAGCCTCCATTTAGAAAGTGTTTCTTAACCGTTCGCTTTTTCCAGAACCATGCAGCGACCACAAAGGTTCCGCCAATCCCTATAACGATTAATGTGTACCAACCATAAAGGAGGAAAGCCACGACGTGCCACAGCCATGATGTGGGATGAAAAGTCGGTTTATAACCAAAGGCGTGAAGAATGACTGCTTCAGCTAAGATTGGGAATCCTAATCCAGTGATGAAGGCTATGATGAAGGGCAAAATGAAAAGCCAGTAACGAGTTTTAGCCTCAGCAATGGTCAAACGCGTCTTCTCCATAGAGTTAAGACAAAACCTATCCTTAAATGGGTTCTTAGCATTGACACAATATTATCTAAAATGAAATATCACCTGCAAAAACAACAAAAAAGGAAGGAAAAGACGAGTGCTGGTGTGGTTAAGTCGATGGGTTTTAACTAAGCTATTATGCCACGAGACTTCTTTCGTCTCCGTCTCCAGTAGTAGACGCCTCCACCAGTCCCAGCTCCGATAATGGCTATGGCAGCTAAAATCCAAGCCAACGGAACACTTGGTGGTGCAGCCACTGTGATGTCCTGCTCCTCACTTTCAGCTATGTTTTCTGCATTGTCAGTGGCTTCAATGGTAAACGTGACAACGGTGTCGCTCTGGTTGGTTATGGTAGCCATCCAGTTTCCGTCTTTGAAAGTCATTGGAACGTATAGCCATAAGTCCATTGTTGTGTTTGTATACCATAGGGTGACGTCTTTAACACCGCTGCTGTATGGAGGCTTGGTCACGGTCACAGTGATATTTATTTCCTCGTTTGCAGCTGGCTTTTCAGGCGACCAAGATGGATAGCCAATGACAGGCGGATACGGGTCAGCCACCACGTATGAGTAAACACTAGAGGGGGCAGCCCAGTTTCCGACGTTGTCAGAGGCGTATACACGGTAATTAACTGTGATGTTGAATGGAAAAGCGGGAACAGTCGCTGTGTACAGTCCCTCTTTTAAAGTCATGGTTTCGTTCTTCCATGTGGTTCCACCTGAATAGCTGAGAATGACTTCTTTCACGCCGCTTACAATGTCTGTGACAGAAGCCAACACGGTTACGGTTTCATTGTAGCTCGGTTTTTTAGGTTGCCTCAAGACGCTGACTATTACAGGAGGGGTCTTTTCAGCCACAATTTTTAACGAAATATTGATAGAGTGTTCTAAAGCGCCGTTTGTTCCTGTAACAGTTATTGTATGTTGACTAAGTGAAGCATTGGTCGCAACCTCAATCGTAAGTGTGGAGGTGGCAAAACTGTTCGCTGGTGGAGTGACCTCAGATGGGTTGAGAGTAAGTTTTACGTCCATGATGGATTCAGGAGTCACTTTCAAAGCGACAATTTGGTTGAAACCGTTCAATGAAGCTACGATTATGGTTGATTTGCCAGAGCTGCCTTGTTCAACAGTCAACTCAGCCGGAGAAGCTGTGACAGAAAAGTCTGGAGTTGGAGGAGGTGGAGGTGCTGTGACTGCTAATGAAACGTTTGCGCTGTGCGTTAGAGAGTTACTCGTCCCAGTGACAGTAATGGTGTAGGAGCCAAGTGAAGCATCGGTTGCAACATCTACTTTTAGAATTGAAGTGGCGAAGGAATTCGAGGGCGGAGTAACCTGCAGCGGGTCGAGAGTAGTGTTTACACCAGTTATTTTGGCTGAAGTTATCGCTAAATCGACTGGTTGGTTAAAACCTTTCAGTGAAGCTATGATTATGGTTGACTTATCAGAATCGCCTTGTTGAATGGTCAGAGAGGTTGGGGATGTAGCGATTGAAAAGTCAGGAGTTGGAGGCACTGGAGGAACTGGAGGAGCGGTGACCTCTAAAACAATGTGCACGCTGTGCCAAAGTGAACCGCTAGTTCCGTTAACAGTTATGTTGTAGGAGCTAGGGGTTGCAGCGGAACCCACATCAATGGTTAATATGGAAATGGCGGGGTTGTTTGGCTTAGGAAAAACTTGCAACGGATAAAGAGTAGTGTTT
>Ga0315280_10005314_pt1 | contig 18448 bp, 17 predicted proteins | sample YL17G06_40_MG_FD_203697 | JGI IMG/M metagenome (GOLD analysis project Ga0315280, IMG submission 203697) | Sediment microbial communities from Yellowstone Lake, YNP, Wyoming, USA - YL17G06_40 | ecosystem: Environmental > Aquatic > Freshwater > Lake > Sediment | place: USA: Wyoming | collected... | reverse complement strand
TGAACTGCAAGCATGAATTCGTCTCCACCATATCTTGCAAAAGCCCATCTATCTACGCCAACTTCTTCCGAGATCCTTCTCTTGATGCTTCCTGTCAGAACCTTTATACATAACGTTCCTGCCGTGTGTCCTCCGTAGTTTTCATTGATTTTCTTTAGATTGTCCAAGTCGATGTACGCCAAACTTACAGGCGTTCCATGTTTCGGTTCCTTAAACATGGTTTCTAGTTTGCGAATGAAGGGTGCCTCAGTGAGGACATCAGGAAATTCGGGAACGAGCTCCGAGAGGACATAGCTCCTTATAGCAAAAAGTTTTGTGACATGTTGCTGGATTGAAATCAGTTCCATCACAGAGGGAGCTCGCTTGAAACCAATCATCACGCCTCCAGAAGGAACATCTTGCTTGATAAGTGAGGGAAAGTATACAACAAGTTTCGTTTCCAAGTCATGTAGAATCAACCAAGGAAGATAAAGGGTCATTTGTTTCAAAAACATGTATTTCTCTTCTTCCGTATTAATTCGTGGTTGCAGCTTTAACAACTGTGAAAACACATCTAGGTCCAAAGCGCTAACAGTGCTCTCTTCAAAGCTTCCTAGATGTGTTCTAATCAGTTGCCCAAACCCTTCTGCGTCTATGGTCTGAAGTTCTTCAACAGATATTCTTTTTAATCTGTCTATAAATGAACTGTAGAAGGGAAAGATAGTTGCGAACACGAAGTCACCTCGATCTTCAAGATTTCGGTACCCTTTTATAGAAAGCAATTCTTCCCTTTGTTTATCATAGGAGATGACTATCGGTCTCTTTCGGTTACAACCGGTAAAAAGCATGTCACCAATAGAAATGATGCTCTTAGCTTTAAGTAGACTTTCAAAAAGATCGGCGAGCGCCTTAAACCTTCTCCTGCTTTTCTCTACTATTTTCCACTCTCTGTCATTCCTAGCAGGTCTTCCGGGACAAAAATCCCAGCCAATACGGTACGGTTCATTAGTGTAAGTATGCCATCCGAAAGCTGAGATCCATCGTATATCTCGCTCGTGAAATGTTGCCCAAGACAGAGGTTTAAGAATTGAAATCTTTTCTAACTCTATTAGCTGTTTCCTCAGTTTTTCAATGTCAAAATTCCATATTCCGTTCTCAATATCTCTTTGATATTTCAGAAAGAATATGTCTGAAACCCATGAAGCTTTAGATAAGGCTTCATCAAAGGGGATCACCCTTCTTTCCTCAAAACTCGGTTCTCTATAGTATGAGCAAATTTCAAAGCTTAATTCTGTCAAACCTTGGTAAATTCTTATTCTCTCATCTTGCGGAGGTTTTTCTTGGCATATAATCACGCCGCCCCACGGTGCTTCCTGACTCATGTTCCTTGGGCACGGTAGATATATCCAGAACTCCCCCTTCGGATCATGGAGGAACAACCACACTAGAAAGTGTAGTAGTCTTGAAGGATCTATTTTCCTACCAAGTCCAAATTGATCTTTCAGTTTGCCAATAAATCCATCTAAAAGGTCGCCATGTTCAGATAGCAGTTCTTCAACGACTTTTTTAACTCTTTTCAAGAGTATGGCATCCTTCCATTCATGGGCATCAAACTCACTAGCCTCTGGAAAAGCATTTGCTAACTTCTCCATTATGTCAAGAGAGAAAACTCGGGCGACAGATGAGGAATATGAAGTTGATGTGAAAATTATTGGCTGATGCACACCACTTTCCGAGAAGATAATTTCTGAAAAGGGGTCCATATCTGTATAGTGTAGCTTAAAGTATTTTCTTAGAAATTCGAATGTTGTTCTCTTTTTCTTTATCTCTTTCGACAATGTGGATGGAAGGCTTCTCCAGGCCTCCAAGCAACTATAGGGCCAAATGGGGCTTCTATCTTTTGCCTCATGAACAATAACAGCCACCCAACTTGTTCCATTTTCAGGAGCCGAGTAAATTTCATCGACAACACTATAGAATACTCGTTGTAATTCTTCTAATCGCTTGTTTGAAGGTAAGATCAACTTTGATCAACTCATTGTAGTCGCATGCATGCATTTAGTATCGCTTCCAAACTTTAACCTTTTTCCCAAGATTTTTGAAAATCTTTGTTCTGGCATATAAGGTAGGTTCTTTACCAAAAAATTTAAGAAGAATATGAAAGCATGATCTTGCATATTGCAGGAGAGAAACTCATGGTTTATTGTTCAAAATGTGGCACAAAAAATGAAGATGACGCTATGGTATGTGTCAATTGTGGAGCGAGTCTTGAAACAGGAGCTCGTTTGACCCGAAGATATGAAAGGCGTATGGAACAAGAATGCTTCGGCATACCTCGAGGCGGCTCAATAGTTGGCATGATAATAGGCTTAATAATCGTGCTTATTGGTATCAGTTTGATTCTACCTTATAACATACCAATAGGGGCGATAGTGGTAATCATTTTCGGAATTCTGATAATCGTTGGAGCCTACTATGGAATGCGCCGAAGAAGCTAACTAGCCCACTAGTGTTTGAACACACAATTCTCTACATCACAAGCACTACAAATTCTTTCATGCCTCCATTGCGAAAGCAATATTCGCGTAAGAAGCCAAAAAACGCTAAAAGCGATTACCAGCAGATTCAAGCCAAAATTCTGTGCCTGTTCATCTACAGCCACTAGAATCAGAAAAGCGCCAGAAACAAAAAAGATGTTTAAAAATGCACGAACAAGATGCTTTATCCAAAGGTCAAATAAAAGAATAGAAAGCATATTCAGAGCAATGCCCAAGACTCCAAAAGCAAACAATAACGGACCGCTACCAATATGCCAGTTGAAAAAGAAATAAAGGACAGTACCAGCGAGAGACAACAGTCCTCCTATCAGCAGACCAGTGCAACTAGCACAAAAAATCCTGCCTCTTAAATGAAATACATGTGAAGAAAAGTTTCCACACATGCGATGATGCCCTCGCACATTGAAAGTTTGAGAAATGACTTTGTTCTGTCCCAAGTCACCTCTATGGGCAGGTTTCTCTTTTCTCCTGAGATTAACTATCTGTGAACAACTATTTGGGGAAAGGGCGGCAAATATCCCAAATAGGCAAATTAATCCGAAAACTACGCCAATTATCTCCTTTTGCCGTGAAAAACCTTCTTGAAATATAGGCGCCTTGAAGCTAAGAACCCCTATAAGAAGAAAACCAAAGAACGATGTGCTAAGCAAAAAAGTCAAGACGAGATTATTAAGCGTGTTTTTGGACATAAGCGACCGTAGCCTAAACCAAATCTCTTAACTTATTCAAGACTCCTTGACTAGCCATATATGTATAGACTCTTCTCTTTATCGCGTTTGTTGAGAAGATTCCGCCCAATCGCCTTTTCCAAGAGCCAAAAAAACCACGATAACACCGATAGAGTTCTTGTTGCACTTCTTCTCTTGACAACGTCTCGGTAGGCATAATGGCGTGAACCATGTCATAGTTTGCCCAGTTCCAGTCTTCAATCCACCCGTTTTTCTTAGCCTCTTCAAATACCTCAGTTCCTGGAAAAGGAGTCAAAATCATAAAAATTGCCAAGTAAGGATCAAGTTCGTTTATGAATTCTCTTAAACCAGCTATTGATTCCGCTGAATCTTTACGTTCTCCAATAATGGCGGTTGTTTGAGCGAATATGCCATTTTCTTTCAACAACTTCACTGCCTTCCTAGCGTTGTCTGGGTTTGTTTTTTTGTTGAAGCGTTCAAGAGTTGATTCACTTTGACTCTCTACTCCTAAAAGTAGCCAATTTATTCCAGCTTTTCTCATTTTGGGCAAGATGCTCTCGTTCTTGACAATGTCATCGCAGCGCATCTGAAGAAAGCAGATTATGTCATCTGGAAAATCTTTGATAATCATCTCGTCGCATAGGTCATCCATGCGTTTGCCCATACCGAAATTGTCATCAGTTAGCCAAAGCAGTTTGCTTCCATAATTGTTAATGCAAAACTCCATTTCATCGACTATTCGCTTTACAGATTTATGCCTCCACTTGCCTTCCCAATGTCGCCACTGAGAACAAAAAGTGCAGCGATGTGGACACCCTCTGGAAGCCTCAATCATCGCGTATCCGCGCTCTCGACCAGCCATCATAGTAAAATGGTATCTATGGATAACGTCTTCAACAAAATGATAACCTGGAAAAGGCATTTCATCAAGATCTTCAATAAGTGGCTGTGAAGGATTTTTATGAATTCTTCCTTCATGCCTGAAAGAAATTCCCTTCACGCCCGAAAATGATTTCTTTTCATCAAGTGCCTTGACCAGTTCTACAAGGGTTTGCTCGCCTTCTCCACGAACAATTACGTCAATCTCCGGATACGTTTTCAAACTTTCTTCCGCTGTGACAGTGAAATGTTGACCGCCAGTGACCGTTAAGATTTCCGAATTCACCTTTTTAGCTAGCTCTAAGGCTCTAGCAGTAGTGTAGACGTTGCACGTAGCGAAACCACTTGAAGCCACAATCTGTGGGTTAAAGGATTCAACTTCCTTTTCTAGTCCCTTCCAATCAAGTCGTTTGGCTTGACAGTCTATTACTTCAATTTTGATGTCTCTAATTTTGTTTTCAACGTAGGCGGCAAGTTGAAGAAGCCCATACGGAGGCGGTAGATATTCTCCCATGACAAACCAGTAATCTTTAGGTGGCTCTACAAATAGAAGTTTCATGTGTAAATGTCTCTCCAACTGATTTTCTGAAAATAATATCGCTATTACTTCTTAAAGTATAATGCCTCTAAGCATAAATTATCTTATGGCAAGTGTTAAAAGAGAACATCGCTCTTTTATCTGATGTTCAGGAGGTTAAGTTCGTGAGTCAGCGTGAGGGAGAGTGTTTCGGAGGTCGTAGGCGAGAAGAGCGAGAAAGGCGAGATTGGTTTGGTCTTGTTGAATTCGGTTTCTTCCTCATTCTAATAGGCACAATCGTTTTGGTCATACCAAATTTCTTCAGTCGAGCAGAGAATTTCTTCAAAGACTTTGACCTCAAAGCCAAAGAGATTTACCCAAACGTGTTTCTTCCAGCACCAAAAAGCAACCATCCAGGAGTTTACACGACAGTCGTGTATTTCTGCTTCGCTTACGGCTTATTTGAAATTATCATCCTAATCCTAAGGTTCGCCCAAAAATCATCTATCGACAAGAAAGCTGGAACACTAGGGGGGATAGTTTTTTGGTTGGGGGCAGGTGTTCTTGCAAACACGCTTGTTACGGGTGGAAGTGGATTTTGGTTCCTTTTCCTTGGCGGATTAATCGTGCTGATAGGACTATCAATAATTGTTAGGGCTTTTGCAAACATGTTTTCTCGTCCAGTGCAGGGCTAGCGTAGCATAGAAACCATAGAAATTAGGGCCTTCGCAGATTTGTTAGTCTTTGTTGCCCAACGCCTGTTAGTTCCCAAGAAAAGGGTCTATTTCCCTTATGTGAAATAATTTTTTCAGCTTCAAGAAGACGAAGATGATACCGAACAGAAGAGTAACTTAACCCTGCCTGTTGAACAAGGGTTCTAGTATTCAAAGACCCCTTCTCAAGAAGCAAAACTATCTTTGTTCTAGCAACTAATCCCGGCCGAATATTTCTCTTTGCAGACAAAAACGCGTTAGGATGATAGACTCCTTTAAACATGGTTTCTCAAATCAACATTCTACGCTTGCATAGAAAAAGCTTCCACTGCTATCGAGTCAAACAAAGTCTGCGAGACTAATTTGCCTTGGTCTCCTGCTCTCAAATAGCTCGTTTATCTCGCTCTCAATCAATGAAAGGCGCTGAGCATAGTGTTTAGGAAGCCCATATCTCTGTACGAGTTGAGACGCTGCCTCCAAATACTTCTCTATTCCGCCACGGTAAACTGTTAAGGACAAGGCTCCTCCACATTGGGGGCACGTGCCCTTCAAAGGTAGCCTTCGGAATTGCTTATTGCATGTTTTGCATCGGAATTTTTGTGTGCTAAAAGCACGTAGATTACCTGCTATATCTCGTATAAAATGTGTCGTAAGAACTTTCCTTGCAACTATTTGGGCGTCAACAGCTTCAATTTTATCTGCAAGCGTCATCTGACTATTCAACTTGTCTGTCATTCGTTTTAGTTTCTTGTACATGCTTTCACGGTTGCCTAGATTAATATCTGAGACAGGAATCGTGTAGCCGAAACCTTCAAACTGTGCCTCAGTATGCAACCTATGCTCGATTATGTCTATCACACTCTTAACCTTCTGCGGAGACACGTTCTCTAGACTCTTTTCATAGAAAACCAAAGGATACACGCTAGCAACATCTACCTCATGAGCTTGCCGTTGTACTTCACCAGTGTTTACTACGGGAATGATGAAAAATGGTGCATCCATAATTCCCCCTATTTGAGCTGGCAAGTAAGATTTTGAAAAGTTTAGGACAGTGTCCAAAGCAAGCATCAACGCATCTTCGTCACCGTCGCAATCTCTCCTTTTTGCCGAATGCCAAAGTGGATGAGCGTAGCATACATTCATATGGGTAAAGCCTATAACCCTTCCAAGAATGCCCACGGACGTGTGAGGTGCCAAACCAACAATAAGATGCCCTATCAAATCATCTACACGTTTAATGCCATAATATGGTGGTACCCCGTAGAGTTTTCCAAGAAGCTCATCGATAAAGTTAGCTATGTAAACAAAGTACTCCGCGCATTTCCATGGAATAATAACATCTTGAATCCTAAGTTCGCATATCTGACTTGCATCAGTCACTTTATTTCCTTTATAGTCATGAATATAACCCAATTGCCCAAGTCTTTCAATAGAGAGACCGATTTCATTTGCCTTGAAATGCGTTAGCGGAGCATTCGTGACATCAAACCGTAGTGTTCCATCTTTATAGACGGACAAATCATATTTTGCTCGCAGAATACCCTTTTCAATGACTTCAGCAGTCTTTGTTTCGTTTGTTAACCCTTTTACTCCTTTCATGAGTTCGGGAAGAGAAGATCCTAATTTTTTGCATGCTTCATCTATTAACTTTTTGAAGTCAATTGACTGAGTTTCATAACTTCGAGCCAAAGTTTGGCAAGATGGACAAGAGTCTCCTTTCACGGTTTTTCCACATCGAGGGCACGATTTTTCAACAATTGTTTCTGTGCCGCATTTGGAACATTTTATCCGATATGTGGATTCTTGGCAGCTGGGACACCGACGCTTTACAAGCTCAATTTCCACTATGCCCTTGTGATATGCTTCTACAAGGTTTCGCCTCGAACCTCCAGCTAATCCAACGGGGAAAAGAACATGAACCATAGGCTTCATTTCTCGTCTTTTAGCCTTTTCAGGACGCCCCATCCTCGCGCCAACAAATGTTGGAGCCTTCTCCCTTAGAGAAATCCCAGTAAAATCCTTGATTATTTCAAGAACGGGTTTCTGCACCACTCTTCTTTCAGGATCATTTAGACCAAGACAGAAAAATAGAGTGTGGGCATCATCGCCTTCTATCCTAATAGAGCCCTCATTGACAATATGTGGAATGTAGAGTTTTTCAAGAACTTCTTTTACTGACTTGTTTGCTTTACCAGTTATTTCAGAGACTGTACCATTCACAGCTTGAGTTTGAGAATTTACAAGCCAATGGCGCAGTTCCCAGAACTCATCCTGAGAAATACTAGGCCACAAGTACGTGAAAAGTGGGTGTAACGGAGTTTTAAGTGCTAGGGCCAATGCAATAGCCTCTTGAGACGTTGGCTTATTCAAATACGGATCATCTAGGAAACTTCTGACACGAGTCTCAGAAACCTTAGCAACGGCTGCAGCTTTTTCTATGTTTCCATCAAAATCTCGTTCTATAGAAAGGCGAAGATCTTCTCTCCACCATTCTTCAGTATATCCAGAATCTAGTAGGGGCTTGTTTGTGTATAAGAAGTCACCGAAGCTAACGAGTATGTCTCCAAGAAAAAGAATCTTGTCAACAGCATTTTTTATTCGATCAGAGTCTTGCAGTGAAACGCGAATAACAGAGCCGTCCTTCAAACGCACGATAGGGGGCTCAATCGTGTCTACGGGAAGAACCACTCCTGCCTTTCCAGGTCCTTGAATGCGCATTTGGGTGCCAGAGGCAAGAAAATGTTGAAGAACCATCATAGTCGCAGGATGAACGCCTACCGCTGCTAAACCAGTGTTTCTGGCTCGTCCATAGCGAAGCCTGAATCCTCCAGGTTTCGAGGGGAACGAAAAGACTGGTCGCCCAGCGATTACGTCGTCCATGAATCCCGCTGTCTTCTTCTCTTCAATTTCTCTAAGTTTTTTTAGCCAATCCCAGCCTTCGATACCAAGTTTTTCTATTATAGTGGAAACTTTAGCGTAGCGTCCAACAATGCCGTCGTTCACAACCCGTAATGCTCCACCACGTACACGATTCGTTTCAATACGTGGCAAATTGCGAAATGTTGAGACTTCAACCGGATCAGACTCCATACCTGTCACTTCTACGGGGATTGATTGGAGGGCTTTTCTCAATTCTTCATCAGATACGTGGTATTGAAAGCGTCCAACTGAGCGTTCAAACAGTCGCAGTTCCTCAATGAAGCGCTCAATCTCTTCTTCAGTGGGCTTATAATGATCTAGCCCAAGCAATCGGCGAACAAAATCTCCAACAACCAAAATTAGCGCTTGCTCAGTTCCACCTGCGGAACGTATTGGCCCTGCAAAGTAGATTGCAAGATATTTGGTTCGATCAAGATTAGATTTAATCATTACTTGTGCTATGCCTTGTAAGGGGGCGGCTGTAATGCCTTCAGTTAATATTGCAAGAGCCGTTCTTATCGCCTGTTGTGCGGCTTCGCGAGCATCCATGTGAATGAATTTTCCGTAAACAATCTCTTCAGCTATCTTAAAGGCTAGTTCTTCTCGTGACATTTTTGTGCTGTAGTCTCGTATGCTTTCTGCCACACCTTTCGGTCCAACAAGCCCCTCGACTAGCGCAGCCATGTCCTTTGCTATCTCAGGTTCAGGTTCAAAAGTAGGGTCAAATCCTCTTTTTCTTGCCTTCTGCGCAATTTCATAGATTTCTTTGAGTTTCTGTTCTAGGCCAGACGCGTATTGCTGATATTCTTCGCTCATTTTGGTGTTCAAATTTTCTCTGCAACTAGGATTTCACTGAATCCTTATTGAGTTTTCTAACACAAATGAGTCAAAAGCCAGAGGAGGTTGTGATCTACCTCAATGCGAATGTTTCAAAATTCTCATTTAACTTTGATGTTTTTCACAAGTTCTGTAAGCTTTTCCTTTACTTTGGATTCTTCTGTCACCGTGCCCGTGACGATAATTTGCGCTCCAGCGTTTACTATACCCCTCGCTTTTCTACCATTTCTTATGCCTCCACCAACGACTAACGTAATATTGGTAAGGTCTCTTACCATTTTCACCATATCGTTGGGAACAGACTGTTTAGCGCCAGAGCCTGCTTCCAAGTAGACGAATCTCATGCCAAAGTACTGAGCCGCTAAAGCATGAGCTACAGCAAGTTCAGGTTTGCTAAAAGGGATTGGGCTTACTTTACCTATAACGCCAGCTGTCCCTCCTTCTCCAACAACTATGTAGCCCATCGGAATTGTTTCCAAACCAAACTTTCTAATGAATGGTGCAGCTAGAACTTGGGCGCCCAAAATGAAGTAGGGGTCGGCTGAATTAAGGAGGGACATGAACCATATAGCGTCGGCATATCTACTGATGCCTGTAACATTGTTAGGAAAGAGAATCACAGGAACCCTGACTGTCTTCTTTATGGCTTTAACAACATCATCTAAGTGCGATGTGGAAATAACAGTAGAGCCGCCAACCATTATGGCTGCTGTTTGACAAGATTCTGCGACATGTGCTACATAAGAAGCAGACGTCGCATCGACTTTTTCAGGATCAATAAGAGTGATGTGAATAGCTCCTTCATCTTCAATTTTATTTTTCAGATATTTTTCCACAGTGCCAACCATGTGTATCCCATTAGGCTTGGACTATTTTTGAGTAGTGTTTGTCAGTGAATTGGCAATAAACGTCGATTTCCTTGAAGGCTGGTTTGATAGCAAATTCATCGGTGAGACCGCAGTTTCCGCATTTTATTGTGGCATGTTCTTTTTCTTTGGAGATTTCAATCTTTATCGCTTCCTTTCCGCATTTTGGACAAAGAAAAACTCTGGGCAACTGCTTCTTAGGGATACGAACTACTTTTCTTCGTCTTCTACCCATTTCAAGTCCTCTCAAATTTGACTACTAAGTTTAGTTAGCTATGCTAATGTTCTTACATCTTTTCTGCTTAAATATTTGTCCTAAAGAAGATAACGATAGTAGGAGAAAAGGCGGTCAAAGTGAAACTAGCAAATGACGTTCTAAAATTGGATATAGCGTCCATAGAAACTAGAATAAAACGATTCATCAAAGACTACGTAAGCAAGTGCAAGGCAAAAGGTGTGGTTTTAGGCGTATCAGGCGGAGTTGATAGCTGCACCAACGCTGCTATCGCTTCCCTATCTTTAGGAGGAGAGAAAGTGTTAGGTCTTGCCCTACCCGAAGAGGAGACATACAACACGCTTGATATTCAACACGCAAAACTAATAGCAAAAAAATTCAGGTTTAACTTGCAAACCATTGACATTTCACCAATTCTCCAAGCATTTAAGAATGCGCTTCCAATTTACGACCCGAAAGACAAGCTTAGCAAAGGCAATTTGAAAGCAAGAACTAGAATGTTATGCCTCTACTACTATGCCAATAGCCTTCAAAGAATAGTGCTCGGCAGTTCAGATAAATCTGAAACCATGATGGGCTATTTTACAAAGTGGGGAGACGTTGCCGCAGACATTTCACCGCTTATGGACCTTTATAAAACACAAGTAAGACAACTGGCTCAACATATTGGCATCCCACCAAAGATTGCCCAAAAGCCTTCAACCCCAGCGCTTTGGCCTGGTCACTCAGCGGAAGAAGAGTTGGGAATAAAGTACGAGATATTGGATTTAATCCTCTATGGATTAGAACACTTCATGACAACCGAAGAAATAGCTCAACAACTAAATCTATCCATCAAATTAGTAAACGCCATAAAGAAAAGGTGGATATCTATGGAGCATAAGCGACGCGCACCATTAACCGTGAAACTTGAGTATAGAACAGTAGGAGAAGACTTCAGACTTCCATACACAGCGTACTAAGCCTTTTCTTTCAACTAGTTTAAAATTAATACTAAAGGAGATACAAAATGGTAAATGAAGTTAACGTAGCACTTGCACAAATCAACTGCAAAGTTGGAGACAAAAAATATAACATCGAAAAAATGATAAAGAACATCAAAAGGGCAAAGAAGAAAGGCGCAAATCTTATCGTTTTCCCCGAGCTTTCCTTGACTGGCTACATTGTTCGAGACCTCGCATACGAATTAGCAGAACCCATCAAAGGCCCCTCTATGCGTCTCTTGGAAGATGTAGCAAAAAAAGAAAAAGTGTACATAGTCTTTGGAATGATAGAAAAAAGCGAAAAAGCACACGCAGTACTTTACAACACCGCAGTTTTAATTGGCCCGGAAGGATTCGTCGGCAAATATCAAAAGATGCACCTGCCTACCCACAGCGTCTTTGAAGAAAAACGTTACTTTCGACCCGGCTATCAAGCACCAGTATTTGAAACGGATATCGGAAAAATAGGGCTAATGATATGCTATGACATATTTTTCCCCGAAGTCGCCAGAATGCTGAGGCTGAATGGTTCACAACTAACGATTTGCATTTCAGCCTCTCCAGCAGTGAGACGCAAATTTTTCGAAGTGCTGACTGTAGCCCGAGCCATGGAAAACACCACATATCTTGCCTTCGTAAATCTCGTCGGCTTAGAAGATGGCCTCCAGTTTTGGGGAGGGAGCAGACTGATAGCCCCAAATGGTAGCATTATCTTACAGGCCAAGTATGATGAAGAAGATCAAGCGATAGGAAGAATTGACTATGCTGACTTGAAACGAACAGAAACCTTTGTTCCAACCTTGCGTGACTTGAGACCAGAATTTTTCGAGACTCTGAAAAGGCAAGCAGAAAATCTATGAGGGGCAGAGCAATAGCGATGATAGATGTGATTCGGAACCAAGACATAAAACGAGTGCTTATTGGCATACCAAAAGGTCACAAACATTTGAGGATTTGTCTAGAACTGAAGAACGGAAATAATATAATTTTCCAAGAAGCCACGATAGCAAATATATCGCGCGCATACATCACACTAAAAACTCACCATTACATTAGGGCTCAAGAACTAGTAATGAAACCGACGCATGTAGAATTAAAGGAAGGTTACGCGAGGCACCAACTACTTGAAACGTCTAAAACGCATGAGGAAATCGAAGAAGAATTAGGAAACCTACTAAAGCACCTATCTAATCTTTTTTACAGCTCTCTCTATACGGTTCAAGGCCTCTTCAATGTGATTATATGAAGTAGCGTAAGAAAAGCGCACGTAGCCTTCTCCGTACTTACCAAAAGATGATCCAGGTATTGCAGCAACTCTTCCTTCGGTGAGCAGATACTCAGCAAATCCCGTAGACGATTTCCCGAAATCTTGAATGCTTGGAAAAATGTAAAATGCGCCTTTTGGAAGGATACATCGGAAACCCTTAATTCCCACAAGCCCCGAGTAAATAAGCCGACGGCGTCTATCAAATTCTGAAACCATGTTCCCTACAGCGTCTTGTGGGCCTTCTAAGGCTGCTAACGCTGCATACTGTGCAGACCCATTGACACACGCAACAGTGTATTGAAGAGCCAGCAACATTTGAGTAATGATCTCCTTAGGCCCAAAGGCATAACCAATTCGAAAACCTGTCATGGCGTAAGTTTTTGAAAAAGAGTTGATAATTACTGTGCGTTCTCTCATCTCAGGAAACGTAGCCAAGCTGTAATGTTTCGCGCCATCATAGATGATCTTCTCATAAACTTCATCACAAATCACAATCAAATCATGTTCCACAGCAATTTTAGCGATGCTTGCTGTTTCTTCATAGGATAAAACATGCCCGACTGGATTGCTTGGAGAGTTCACAATCATCACGCGTGACTTATCTGTGATGCGTGACATCACAGCATCAATATCGTACTTGAACCCGTCTTTCTCGAATAAAGGCACAGAAACAGGAACCCCGTCTGCCATTAAGACGTCTGGTTCGTAACATATGAAACCTGGATCTGGAATCAGCACTTCATCGAGAGGGTTGATTATAGAAAGCAAGGCCAAGAATATTGCTTCGGTTCCTCCATTTGTTACCAAAACTTCACTTTCTGAATTATATGATAAGCCATATTCATTCTTCGCCTTTCTCACTAAAGCCTCACGAAGTTCTAGAATGCCCATGGAAGGAGTGTAGTGTGTTTTACCTTCATTCAAGGCTTGCTTTGCCGCTTCTAGCACATGGGATGGAGGAGTAAAATCAGGTTCACCTATTCCTAAAGTTATCACATTTGGGACACTTTGAGTCAGTGAAAAGAAACGGCGAATGTCAGAAGGCCTAATCTTCTTTAGACGCTCTGCAGCATGCAAGCGTTTACTCAACATGAACCCTCAGAAAGTTGTTACCTTGAATCTATAAAACGTTTGTGCCCACAAGGAAAAAGCGGTTTCCAAAAGTCTTTAATACTACGTGTATACAAAATCGTATCCAATTCCCAAGTCTCTCGGGTGAAGAAAACGCAGCTTAAAGAAAACGTCCAAAATTGGCTAATACGCCTGACAAGCGACCCTATCATAAAAATACTTACAAAAAACAGTAATCTAACCAAAGTACAACTAGAAACTCTATTAATAGACATTTTAGCCCAAAATATGTCTGGAAAAGCGCTAAAGTATGATGAAAAGGCAAGATTGCGGCTAATAAAGGCAGGAGTAAGCCGCGGCTCCTTCAATAGAACACTGAAGCAAGCTCGAAAAAACATCATTCAAGCAATTTACACAATTCTCTTACTAGGGTACATAGGAGTCTTTGACAGCACAAACTTGAGTCCCTATCTCGAAGTTTCACACAAGCTGAAAACCTACACTGACAGGTACAAGGACATTTTTCAAGGAAACAAACCTACGGAAGAACATTTAAGGATAATAAAAGTATTAAATGAAGAATTGGAAACAATCCTGAACGCGTTATCAAACACCAGTGCTCTCTCGGACAAGCGTGATGTCACAAGTCACAGTTAGCGAAGCATTCATGATTCTAAGCCTAAAATATGACTCATCGAACGATTCCAATGCCCATTATACGAAAGACGAAGGACAAAATGATGGATAAACATCGATAAACTCGTTATTTTATGTAGCAAATCTTAAATATTGTTGCCTGCAGTTCTTAGAAGTGGTAAGTGTGATTCGTGATGTCACAAGGAAGCATCTTTTTGAGCGTTAATGGCAACATGACGCTTAAGTTGTTCATTGTCGGACGTGATGCGTGATGTATACCATGCAAATCACGTTAAAATCACAGCTCTTTACATTAGCAGAGGATTCTCTCGTGTTTGATCTTTTCTTGGTTATTGCCATCTTTTTACTATCCGTTACACTAGTGGCCCTTGTTCTATATTATAGAAAGATAAAGAGTGTGCAAGAAGAATACGAGAAAGCAAAAAGTCTGGTCGGTGACGTTGTCATAAGTGTCAACAAGGATTTGCAAAGACAAGGAGAAAAGATTTCCTCTGTTTCAAACAAGGTTGAAACGTTTCTTTTCGAAAATCAGAGAATGTTGAGCAAGTCAAAAGAAAGTGATAATCGGTTGGCAAAATTGGAAAGTGATATCACGGCGTTCTCTGAAGTAGAGCCGAAGCTTTCAGGGCAAATCAAAGAGGTAAATATGAGAGTCGAAGAATTAACGACCGCCCAAAGGAAGATTGAGCAGCAAATTTTAGAAAGTGAAAAAGGAAGGCGCAGAATTACGGCCCAAACTGAAGCAAAAATTGAGGCAGCAATTCCGATTAGAAGGGAGAAGGCTTTGGCGCCCTTGACGCAAACAGAACTAAGCGTACTTGAAGTTCTTGCCAATGAAGGTAAGAAAACAGCACCAGAAATTAGGAGCGGAATAACCCTCACGAGAGAGCATACAGCGCGGTTAATGAAGAAATTATATGAAGACGGTTACGTGGAACGAGACACGGGAAAAATTCCATACGCCTATAGTCTCAAAGATGAAATGCGCAAAATTTTGAGAAAGACAGAAGCAGAGACTTCGTAGGCCTTTCGTTTCAACATCGTTATTGCCCTTTCAAAAATGATTCTCCTGCTTGGTGAATTCTTTTAAGTTTTTCATTCATCTCAGAGAGAGCCTTTGAAGGCGCCAGTTTGTAATCAACCTTCTCTCTTTCATCGAGATACTCTGGATAATGAAGGACCTTTATTGGAACTGCAAATCTTATTCTGGGCTCTGAGATGAGGAGAGCTTCTCCAACATCTAGCATTTTTATCTCAGTATCGCTGTACTCTAAGAACGGTGTGTTTTTGGTAAGGTAACTTCTGTCTTGGCTTAGCTCCGTTTTCATAATGACCTTTGTCCAGAGTTCAGCGAATACATCAAAATTTATTCGTGAGGGTCTAGGTGTAACAGCGTTTAGCCCAACCCTATACTTTCGGTATGTTAAAGCGATGTCGGAGAATATAGTCTTGGGCTTGTTAGGATCTAGAAACTCATGTGCTTCCTCAAGAGTGATAAGAAGGGTTGGGAGTTTTTCCCATTCTGAATAGTTTTCTTCCCACATCTGTTTATAGTGGCGCGCCACGCTGGAGGCTGTTAAACATGTGATGTTATGCTGTTCTTCGGAGCTTATTCCAGATATATCCACGAGGCAAGAGATGCCCTTGCTTGCGTTTTGTATTACATCTTCAACGAAGCTGTAGTCAGATGGTGGAAACAGTTTTGGAGAGAGGTCAGAAAGTTTGTGCATTAGAGCTTCAATGACGCCTTTTTGTGTATAGCCTACGATTTTTCCAACGCCTATGTGCCCTTCTGCTCTATATGCATCAAGAGCGCCTTCTATCCAAGTCTTACCTAGCCGTTCGTAGAGCCTTCTAGCAAGTCTATTCTGAGGGCCACCGATCTCAGGGAAAATCGTTTGGAGCCTGCCAGGATGAATTGTATATAACCCTATGCACAACTTCCCTTCTTTTGCTGAATAATATTGAACACTAGTGTGAAAAAGAGGATGGTCCCGCAATCCTTTTTGAGGCTTTATTTCCTTTCCTTCAAGGAGTTGGCCAGCGAAATCGAAGATTAGAGCAACGGTTTTGGGGCTTTGATCTATGATTTTGGAGTTTAGGATCAGTTCACAGTTCGTTTTTCCTGATCCTGTCATTCCGAACATGCCCATCATGCGAGGGATAGCGTCAATACTTATTCCAACTGCCCCAAGAAGTTCTTCGCCTGAGCGTAAACGTCCTATTTCCAAGTCACCTGAAAGCCTCAGAGCCGAGCAGTCATCTTGAGTGGTTGCATAAACTTTGTCTCTATAGTCTGGGTTGAATGTAGGAGAGCGAATTCTTCCGTCTTTCTTCTCAAGGAAGAGCACTGCGTCAACATGCCTATAGTTTGAATATGGCCCAAAAGACTCTTTGCCCTCAGCTTCTCGTAGTTGTTCTTTTGTATCAAGTGTGGAGGAACTGCCTGCATTCACCACTCGAGCATAGAAACTTCTGTTACTAGAGTCTATCCTAACCATTTGCCCAAAGGATAAAGAAGTCCCCTTGTAAAGAAAGAAGGAGACGCTGTCGCCTCTAACTTCACGTACAAAGCCTAAAGGCTCAGACACGATCAATCATCTCCCACTCAAAAGGATACCTAACCCCATGAAGTTCATCTGCAAATCTGCAAGAAAGCTCTTCCCTGCGTAAGGCTTCCAGCAGATCAATGTCGCCCAGTGCTTCTTCAACTTGATCATGGTAAGAAAGTAGCATGGAGTCAGAGGGCGCAGAAAATTCATGTGCCAGCCAAAGAGTTACTGGGTATCCAACGCATCTTGGGTCCTCAGACACACAGGTTAAAGGCGAAAGTAATTCGGTGATTTCTAGGTTAGTTAAAAATTCCATTATGTCGCAACGAAAGACGTGGGGGCTTTCCTTACATAGTTTCACAACTGCAATGTCTCCATACAGACTCTTGTCTTTGTCAGCTTTTCTCACAGGGTGGTAAACCCAAATATTATAGGGTGACATGTTATACGTAGTAGCTATGAAATCTCTCCCCTTCTCATCATGCAGTGAAGGCGAATTCTTACTAATGGCCAGAAGATTAACTTCATCCTTTTCGCATCTTTCGTAAAGTGACACCCGGAATTTCCTCTCTCCTCCAAAATAGCCGCCTCCGTCAAGCAGGAGGTATATACTACGTATATCCTCATATACGTAGTGTGGTTGGGATGTCTTACCCATGAGAAGGTTTAAGGCAATCTGACTTTCCATCTCAATCCTAAAGTCCTGAAGGAAACTCATGCGTACATGCGCGTCCCCGATAACTGTGCACGCCCTCTCTTGATAGCCCCAATCAACGTCACGTCCTTTGACTGATGCGTATGCTGCACGCATAAGGTAAATACCCCAATTATTTGCTCTCTTGAGCGTTCTTGTCGAACAATCGACGGCGTGGAAATGTGCGTTGCTGCTGTCTACTCGTTTCAGAGGTTTAAATTTGGACGTGTCAAGCTTAACTGCTGTTACAGGCTCCTCTTTTACACCTTGGTAACTTACTGCTCGTCCCTTGTCAATGTATTCGCTAAGTTTTTTCTTCATCTCCGCTAGATCGTCCAGAAATTTGCTGTTCATTTAGAACTCTTCTCCATAATGATTCACACCCCTAAGGGAGCCGCTGGCTATTTCACTTTGGAATACGGTTACTTATTACTTTTGACAATTTGCAACTCGTTTCTAGGGACCCCTGTTAGAATTTTGTATCTCTTGTGGTTAGAGATTTGGTTCTCTGTTATAACCCCTCTTTTGGTCATCCTAGAAAGATATGTGGAGACTGTACTCAAGCCTACTGGTTCCCTAAACTCTTGCTCGTACGTTGCTTTAACATCTTTAGAGGTGAACCAAACTATTGGAAAATGCCGTTCAACAATTAACCTGATTCTGTCAAATTTTGATAACTCTTGAATCCGTGAAAGAGCCTGAGGATTGGCATTGTCAGGCATACCACCTAGTAGTTCCACAATTTCTAGAAGACGAATTGCCTTATCTCTAGTAACGTTCCCCGCAAAGGTCACAGTATAGTGGTTTCCACTTTCATCGACCACATCTACTTTCATTTTCCTAGCTGGCAATTTCGTCTACACCCATATTGCAAGGCTTACAGTTTAACACTTCACTAGTTATAGAAATTGCGCAAATACTGTGAACCTTCGAAGGAAAGGGAAGGGCATAAAAACAAAAAATAGTCGCAAGATAACCTTTGTTTTATTCCTGAACTTCACAGAGGTCTTTACTTGCGGAAAAAGAGAAGAA
>Ga0315280_10005313_pt1 | contig 18454 bp, 7 predicted proteins | sample YL17G06_40_MG_FD_203697 | JGI IMG/M metagenome (GOLD analysis project Ga0315280, IMG submission 203697) | Sediment microbial communities from Yellowstone Lake, YNP, Wyoming, USA - YL17G06_40 | ecosystem: Environmental > Aquatic > Freshwater > Lake > Sediment | place: USA: Wyoming | collected... | reverse complement strand
CTGGTAACTGGTGCCAGAACCGTAGTGATAACCCATATCGACGATGTTAGCGTCCGGAACGCCGTCTGTTCTGGTGCTGTATCTACCTGCCAGACCAACGCTGTTGGCATCGGCGCTGCCGGCATCAACGCATGGGCTGTTCCTCGTCTGACGCGCCGCAATCTGGCTGAGATAGTAGGTATTGGCGCCTCCGGTTACAAACAGCGGATTCTGATCTATAGCCGTATTGAAGTCCCAATTGAGTGTACAGCCTGCGTCGACAAAAACAGCGGCAGGATTTACCTGCTGGGCGCCCGGTCCTCGCGAGCCCTGAATATCGGAGTATGACACGGCTACGGTTGCAGGCCGTGGGTCGGCTGCGAATCCGGTGCCGATGGAAATCTGTGAGCCTTGGGTGCCAATATTCTCCCAGAAGATGCTATTGATGACGCTTGCAAAACTTGCGTACGAGCAATATAAGCCGCCGCCATATCCACCGGGACTGGATGGGCTCGTGCTTCTGGCAGTATTTCTATGGACGGTACAATTAGATATAAGCAATTGATTATTCCAATTAGAGGAAATACCGCCGCCATCTCTGCTGGCTGAATTGTTGGTTATCAGACAGTTTCTAAGTGTCGTTGCTCCGGACGCACCGCCAGATAAATACACGCCGCCGCCCGAGACGCTTGCCTGATTCGATCTTATTTGACAATCGGCAATCAGAGCCGGGGTAGATGCGCAATATATTGCGCCGCCTTCACCGCCGGGGTTGGCGGCCTGATTATTCGTGAATACGCTTCCGCTGATTATAGAAGCAACACTGTCGCTGCAATATATTGCGCCGCCCTTGAAAGCAACGTTACCGGCGAAATTCGAGTCAGCAACCGTAGAGTTGGTCTGACTCCAGTACATGCCGCCGCCGAGTGTTGCACTATTACCGCTGAAGTTGCAGACCTTGACTTTCGCTGCGCCGGCGTCAACGTAACAGATGCCGCCGCCGTAGCTGATGTAGGGACTCAGCCGATATATCGGCAGATTCGGGTCGTTCGGGTCGTTAACGTCCGCGGCATAGTTGCCGGTTATATTGCAGCCTGTAAACACCGGCTGCGACTCGCTATCTGCGAATATGCCTGCTCCGTAGGTAGGAATCAAATAGCTGACTTGCGGGTCAGGTCCAGTTCCGGAGGCTGGGGTCCCGCCGACTCCGCTCATACCGCCAGTAATACTGTTGATATTAAACGTGCACTGCTCGAAGGTGATCTGGCTGCCTGCACCACAGTACACGCCGCCGCCGTATGCGCTATTTAGCCAGTAGTCGCCGAGAAAACCGCCGCCAAAACCGGCGCTACCCACGAGGCTGCCGGCATTTCCAAAGTCGCCGCCATCGCCGGCGTCTCCGGCGGTGGCTGAACAGTTCGTAACCTGGCAATTGGAAATAGTAGCCTTGACCCTGGCAGCAAAGTATATGCCCGCGCCAGCCGCCCTACCGCCGTCGCCGCCGTAGCCGCCCCAGCCGCCATACGCAGCGTTGTCAGTCGTGACGGCACTGCCGCCGTTGCCGCCGTCGCCGCCGTTTCCGGCGGCAGCCGTACAGTTCGTTATCACACAGTCGCTGATCGTGGGCGTACTACCGTAGCCCAGGTAGATTCCGCCGCCGTAAGCACCGCCTCCGAACCCAGCGTGACCACCATCACCGCCATTAGGATCGCTGGCATTAGTATCGGAGCTGAATCCGGCGCCGCCGCTGCCTGCATTCGCGCCGGTCACTGTAGAATCCGTGATTCTACAATTGCGAATGGTTGGACTGCTGTATGGTCCGCAGTAAATACCGCCGCCGAAGGCGTTGCCGCCATTACCTCCGTAACCGCCGTTGCGAGTCTCGCCCTGATCGTAGTGTGCCCGTAAGGCGTCCACGGTCGGGTCGGTCGCATCGTCGCCGCCACCTGCTCCGGCGGCGGCGGCACCCGCGGTGATCCGGCAGTTGGTAATGACGCAATTAAGGATTGTCGGACTGGCGCCAGTTTCGACGAATATTGCGCCGCCCAGAGTATTCAGACCATCGGGACCATCAGCGCCCGCAGCAGACGGAGTCGGCATAGTCAGCGTAACGCGCGTGCAATTGGCAATGGTCAGGCCGGTCAGAATAGTATCCGGACCACATTCGCGGGTGAAATAAACACCGCGAGTAATGTACCCATTGCAGTCGATAATCGTCTGGGCAACCACAGATGGGTCATCGGGATTGGTGCTGGTTAGCGTAATGGCCTTACCCAGCATCCTGATGTCGCCGCCCATGTACCGGCCTTTATTGACAACAACCACGTCGCCATCGCTTGCCGCATCAACAGCCTGTTGAATTTGGGGGTAGTCACCGGGTACGTTGATAGTCTTGGGTCGCTCGATTATGACGGTTACAGTTATGTCCGAATACATGGTGACCGTATTGCTAAGAGCCCTGGACGTGTCATCATCTGTGCCTAACCATCTGATGCGATAGCCTGGATCCACCGTTGCGGTGAGCGTCACGGCGGCAAACTTCCCGAAAAGTCCACCATTAGGATCAACGCTGCCGTGCTCTTTGCCAACGACATTGACAGTTAGCGTGTACCGGCCAGCCGCAGGATAGTGCAAACCTATGTCGGCGACGCCCTGGTCGCCCGCGCTATCGGTTCTGGTAGTGAATTTATCCAGGCCAAGTTTCACCGCCAAATCGCTGCCGGCATCGACACACGGGCTGTTTGCACTTTGGCCTGCGGCGGTCTGACTAAGGTAATAAGGCCCGGTAAAGATGGGGTCAGCGTCGATATTGCCAGCGGGCCAGTTCAGGACGCGGCCCGGCTCAACATAGATCGCTTGCGGGCTGCGGCCGCCCTGGATATCGCAATATGACACAGACAGTTGCGCAGGTCGCTGTAAGTACACAGGATCATTGACGCTGCCAATCGCAATCTGGTTGCCGATAGTTGCGGTGTTGCCCCAGAGGATACTGTTGATAAGACTGGTTGCGCTTTCATAAGAGCAGGATAGACCGCCGCCTCTTCCGTTTTGGCTGCCAGCAGAACCCTCGGCGCGGTTGTCGACAATAGTGCAATTCGAGATTGTCGGTGCCGCAGACCAGTAAGAGACGATGCCGCCGCCATCCAGCACCGCGGAGTTGCCTTTGACCAAGCAGTTCTTGAGTATGGGTGAACAGGGGTCTCCGCCGAAATACACGCCGCCGCCTGAGCCGGAGGCCCAATTGTCGGTTATGAAGCAGTTGGTGATGGCGGCTCCTGACGACCAGCAGAACATTCCGCCTCCGCTGCCGTAGAAGTCTGCATAATCAGCCATCCGACCGACCCAGACTGTCTCTCCAGCAGCTCTGTTAGCTCTAAAACCGCAGCCACTGATCGTGGGTGCGCCGCCGCTCCAATATAAACCTCCGCCGTGTCTGGCAATATTCTCATTGATTACACTGTCGAGAATTGATACTTCAGAGCCTTGACCATACCAGTATAGGCCGCCGCCGAATATAGCTCGGTTTTTCACGAATTTACTGCTCTTGACCTTTGCGGCGGCACCTTGCTCAATGTATATTGCGCCGCCGGCTGCGCTATCCTGCACCGCCAGGTTGCCCGTGAAACGACTATTGCTGATATCCAATGAACAATCGTACCAGTAGTACAATCCGCCACCGTCGTGCTGCGCCGTATTATTGCTAAAATTGCAGTCATTGATCACGGCCTTACACGACTGGTCAAAACACATAGCACCGCCGTTAAATCCGCCGCTGTTGCCGATATATTCGCAGCGGAGTAGTGACGCCGTGCAATCACTCTTGTAGTCTTCGCCGCCGCCGTCATCATTCTCAGACAAGTTGTAGTTAATTCTGCAGTCGGTAAGCTCAACGGTGCAGTTGACGTCGTAATAATTGCCGCCCGCAAAACTGCTGGTGAAACTATAGTCTGACATGCCTGGCCCGCCGTCCGCGCCGTTGCCCCCATCCTGGCCAGCGGTGCCGCCGGTGCCGCCGGCACCGGAAGGCTGACCTCGACCGCCTGCGCCGCCGTCGCCGCCATTGCCGCCCGTATCACCGCCGTTGCCGCCGTTGCCGCCATTGCCGGCAGAGAAAGTGTATAACGGAACCGCGGTGGTAGTGGAGTTATAACTGATAACGGTGTCGGATACCTTAGCCTGGCAGTTCTCACCATAGAATATAGCACCTGCCCAGGAGCGCTGCCCGTTGCGGCTCATATTGCCGCCGTCGCCGCCTGTGCCGCCGTTTCCGCCGGCGCCATCTGCGCCGGCTTGGCCGTCTGCGCCGTTCGGGTCACCGCCTCCGCCGCCATCGGTGCCAGCACCGTTACTGCCGGCGTTGCCGCCGTTGCCACCAGTGCCTGCCGCGCTCCCCATCCCCTGCCTGGTAATAGAGTTCGAAATAGTGCAGTACTTTATTGTGGGCCGGCAATTAGGCCCGAAGTAGATAGCGCCGCCCAAGGCCTCGCCGCCGTCTCCGCCGTCGCCGCCTCTGCCGCCGTCGCCACCTTTCCCGCCGTTGCCACCTGCGCCGCCGGCGCCTCCTGCACCTCCTTGCCCATCTGCACCGTCATTGTACCCACCCTGACCGGCCTGGCCATCCTGGCCGGGCTGGCCATCTTGGCCGTCTTGGCCGTCCTGGCCGTTCTGACCTTGCCCGCCGAAGCCGCCATTTCCGCCAAAAGCCTGGCAATTAATAATCGTACAGTGCAGAATAGTCGGAGTACTGTTGGCATCAAAATACAAAGCACCGCCGTAGCCGTTACCGCCCTTGCCGCCTTGGTAGCCGGGCTGACCATTTGCGCCGTCCGCCCCAGCTTGGCCCGGCTGACCGTCCTGACCCGGCTGACCATCCATACCATCTATAGGCGAATTCGGATCGCCAGGAGTAACCACGTTATTCGGGTCATAGCTATTCGGGTCGTTCGGATCGATATCCGGCGGATCCGCCGGCGGATCAAGCGGGTCCAGAGCAGCAGGTGCAGCCGGCGGGGCGGCGGGAGGATCCCAGATAAAACTACCATCTTCGCCGTTGCGGCCACGTGCAATGCAGTTGCGCAGAATTAAGTTGGAAAGGGTAGGACTGCTCCCATTCAGGCAGGCGATAGCTCCGCCCAGACCGTCCTGCCCATCGGCGCCGGTGCCACCGGTATCCGGCGGCGTGTTGGGGTCGTAAACCGCTGAGCCATTTGCAATTGTAAAACCATCGATTACCGCGTCCGGCCCCTCGCCATTCTGGAGGATAAAGGCTCGGCCAAACCGTTGGCAATCAATGATAGTAGCAGCAACACAACGAGGGTCGTCCGGATGTTCACTGGCGATGGTGATTGCCTTACCATCGAAATCGAGAGAGGTCTCCAAGTAAGTACCAGCCGCTACAATGACCTTGTCGCCATGGGTGTAGGCCGCAGCCATTGCGCTGCTGATTGCGCGATATTGTCCGGGCACGTGCAGACTCTTGGGCTGCCGGAACGCGACAGTAACATCTTTGTCGGAATCCATTGTCACCGTATTCGTCGCGGCCCAGGACTTGTCATTGTCGGTTCCGCTCCATTTGTCGACAATGTATGTCTGGTCGGGCGTGCCAGTAAGAGCTACTACCGTGCCTTCAGGATAAGACTGCCCTCTTCTGTGATATGGAGCGATTGTTCCGTGTTCGCCAACAACACTGGTTCGCAACTGATATAAAGGAATCTCTTCAAATTGGATGGTAATATTGGCATCGGCAAGTATAGTGACGGTGTTGTTGGCCGATCTATTGGAATCATCATCGGTTCCGGTCCAGGCTTTGACTCGATAGCCCGGCTGCGGATATGCTCGCAGCCGCACCACTTCGTACTGCCTGTAGGAACCGCTGTTAGGATCGACATAACCTTTGGCAAGGGCCGGCTGAACAGGTACGCCGTTCGCATCGACAACTGTCACCGTCAACGGGAAAAGCAAAGCCTTCGCTGTCAAATAGTGAGCACCAATGTCAACGGTATTGGCATCAGCAACACCGTCGGTCCTGGTGGTATACTTGAGCATCTGCATCCGCAGAAGAGGACTAGTGTTGGGGTCGCCGGCATTCACACAGGGACTGTCAATGAGCTGCCCGGCAGAGGTCTGGCTTAGATAGTAACTGCCGCGTGGTCCGGTGACAAACGCTGGGGCTGAATGGATATTGCCGATGCCCTCGTCACTATCCTCGATGGCAGAGTAAGTAGCCCCACAGTTGTACAGGTCGTCGCCATTGCCCCACAAGATGCAGTTCTTAATTACCGGCAAGGACTCCTGATAAGCAGAGATGCCGCCCTCTTTTGACGGATTGCCCTGGTCCACGACGATGGTGCAGTTCGTAATTACAGGCGATGATGCCTCGCAGTCGATTCCGCCGCTTTTGTAGACGGCAGAGTTGTTGGTTATAAAGCAGTTAAAGATAGTCGGAGACGCATGATAACAGGCTATGCCGCCGCCGACGTTACTGGCAAAATTAGCGATAATATGACAGTTAGCGATATTGGCAGAAGCCTCTTCGCAGTTAATACCTCCGCCCGTGCCGGACTTTCCAAAGGCTCTGTTGCCGGCGATGATGCAATTTGTAATCCGAGGCTGCGCCCGATAGCAATCGATTCCGCCGCCGTAGTACTTGGCGAAGTTGTTGGTGACGATGCAGTCGGTGATTGTTGGCGACGCCTGGTCATATCTGATGCCTCCGCCGTAATCGGCACTACCAAAACTGATGGTAAAGCCTTTTAGCACGGAACCCGCGCCTTCGTTGCTGGCGAACGTCACCGCAGAAGCGTTCCGTGAGTAGCCCAATATAAACGTGCTTTCGGGATATATCGTCAGATCGCTTGGGTTCTTGACATTGCCGCTGCGAACGGTTATTGCCTTACCGCGGAAGTCGATATTCTCAACGAAGATACTATTAGTATCGGGGAATGTTTCGGCAATCAGCACATCGCCATTGTTGGCGGCGTCTATGGCTGACTGAATGGTCTTGTAATAACTGGCGGGCTTATTAGGATCGTCCCTGGTATTCAGGACTCTGCCAGCCTTTCCCTTGGGGATTATCTCCAGTGCCTTGTGAACGTTCAGGCGCCCACCCGATAGACAAAGGCCGGGCAGCGTCCGGTCGACAGTCTGCAAGAGGATTTGCTTTACAACTTGAGAAGATAACGATGGATATTGCGACCAAAGCAGTGCCGCAGCCCCCGCGACGTGCGGGGCCGCCATCGACGTCCCATTGGTGACACCGTAATTGGCAGACAACCCCAAGCGGGACATTGTCCGCGTCCGCAAGGTCGGCATCGTACTTATAACTTCCGCCCCAGGCTCAGCTATATCAACGGACGCAGCACCGTAATTGGAGAACCACGCAATCTGGTCGTTCTGGTCTGTCGCCATTACCGAGATGATGTTGTCGCAATCGTAACTGGCTGGATAGAACGGAGTCTGGTCATTATCGCTTGAGTCGTTTCCTGCAGCGGCTGCGACCAATACGCCAGCTTCTCCGGCGGCATCGATAGCGTCTTTGAGCGCCTGACTGTACTGATACCCTCCCCACGATACGTTTATGACCTTGACGCCAATTGTGGTAGCGTACTCGATGGCCGCAATGGCCGCATCCAGACTCACGCCGTTGGCGTCACCGACCTTCAAGGCAACAATGCTGACGTTCCAGCAGACACCCGCAATACCGGTCATATTGTTGCCCATCGCACCTATGATGCCTGCACAGTATGTACCGTGGAAGACGTCGTCGGCGGGGTCACCGTCGTTGTTCACAAAATCATAGCCGTAGAAATCATCCGCATAGCCGTTGCCATCGTCGTCGACGTTGGGTAGGCCGAATAGTTCCTTGGTGTTCATCCACAGGTTAGGTCCAAGGTCGGGATGCTTGTAGTCGATGCCCGAATCTGCTACGGCTACCAGAACCTTTTTGTCGCCGGTCTGGATATCCCAGGCTTCGGGTGCGTCGATATCGGCGTCGACCATTCCGCCGCTCTGACCTGTGTTGTCCAGGGCCCATTGCTGAGGGAAATTTGGGTCATTGGGAATGCGAAGGAACCGGTACTTGTAGTTCGGCTCTGCGTACAGGATGTTTGCCGACTGGTTGAATCGGGTAACAGCATCGTGAATGGAAGTGCCCGCAGGCAGTTTTACCAGAGCAAGACCGGAAACCACACGGTCGTACTCTCTGCGCACCGTTGCCCCACGTACGATAGAATCCGACACGGCGCTTCGTATTGACCGTGTCGTCCGCGGACCTAATATCTGCGGAGTGGACGGCGGCTGGAGGTCCTTGTCAACAAACCGCACGACCACTTCACCCCGCCCAGCGGTGACGGCCGGAGCGTAAAGCCAGTTTGATGGTAGGGCAAGCCCCACGCTATGGGAATCGTCTGCCGGGCCTTTCCTCGCGTCGCCGCCGAGTGCAGCTTGTGCCCATACGGACACCAAAAAGCCAGCCAGCAAGTACAAGGTGCCGGGACGCGTCCGAAAAATTGTCAATTTACAATTGTCAATTGTCAATTTCAACGGATGCTCCCTCTAAGACCCACGTTCCATGGCTGCAATTGCCTCCTTCTCCCGCTCTTCCTGGAGAATTACGGTCGGCTTAACCAGTATGATTAATATCCTGCTATCTCTAACCTTGCTGCGATTGCCAAACGCCATTCCCAAAATAGGTATCTTACTTAATATGGGCACCCCCACTTCCTTTTCGACTTCTGCGGTTATCTTCTGGCCGCCCAGAAGCAACGTCCCGCCATCCGGCACACTCACGCGTGTCATTATATTTGAAGTCTCTGTTTCAGGCACAGAATAAGGAAGCTCATAAACCTCGCCATCCGCAGTAACCCCCGGAGAGTTGAGTGTCCGCATCCGGAGCAGCTCACTTAACATGGCTTGTATATTCAGCAAAACGTTTTTCTTATCCGGCATAATAATGGGAGTAATGGTAAGATATGTGCCGGTCGTGAACATCTGCGGGTAAGATGGTTGTATTTCGTCCACCGCTCCAGCAGGCCATGTAGGAACCACGGTCCTAAAAGCATTAACAGGCAAAGCGAAATAGCCTATGTCTGTGATCGAGAAACTGGCCGACTCGCCGCTTAGAACAGTCGCCTTTGGCGCCGTCATAGTCTGCGCATCCGTTCGACCCTGCGTCATCCGCAAAAGGAAACTCACCTGTAAATCGTCGAGGATACTTCCATAACCGCCTGTAACTGCGGCGGCTGACGCCATACCGCCCATGCTACCTGAAACCTTCGTCCCCTCAGCTTCGCTAGACAGCGTTGAACCCTGCTCTACAGTAACAAGACCCCACTTGCCGCCAAGATTGTAACTAAAGTCTACATCGAGGCCGATATCCTCGAGGAAATTCTCGCTTACCACCAGGAACCTCGCCTCTATCGAGACCTGGTAGCCGAGGGCCACGCGCAGCTCCTTGAGCAACTTTTCGATCTCATTATGGACCTCGCGAGTCTGCAGAACAGCAAGCTTCTTAGGCTGCTGCCCGCTGGGATATGTCGTTATGCTGCCCTCTCCTGTATCACTAAGATCATACCAGGTATCTGGCTGGATGGTATTCTCAATTAGCGTAACCAGGTCTTGGGCTCGGTAGATGCTCGTGTCCTGCATGCCCATGCCGCCCATCCCATAGCCGCCCATGCCGCCCATGCCATAGCCACCCATACCGCCATAGCCACCGCCGCCGTAGCCGCCCATGCCATAGCCGCCCATGCCACCATAGCCACCCATACCACCGTAGCCACCGCCACCGTAGCCACCCATACCACCATAGCCACCGCCGCCATACCCGCCGTAGCCACCCCCGCCGTAACCACTCGTGCCGCCATAGCCGCCGCCACCATAACCACCGTAGCCACTCGTGCCGCCATAGCCGCCGTAACCACTCGTGCCGCCATAACCACCGCCGTAGCCACCCATGCCACCCATGCCACCCATGCCATAGCCACCCATGCCGCCCATGCCCATCATGCCCATACCGCCCATTCCCATCATGCCCATGCCGCCCATCTGACGGAAATTGGCAGGCTCACCGACAAGGTCGGTAATATCGTAAACTCGCGTCTCCATCTTGCTCGGAAGCGACCCCACAGTCGCTATGGTGATAACTCCCTTCTCAACGACGTAACCGAGTTCTGCGAATCCGCCGGCTACCGCTTTCAACAGGTTTTCCAGTGCAGTGCCCAGCCGAACGGCAGGTATACCGTCCATGTTGATCGGCGTAGTCGGCTCGATCTCAGCGTTGTCCAGCAGGTCTCGCCATAGCACCACTACCTTCAAGGGCGGCGCAACAACATTTCTGATTGTGTCTATCGCCTCACTGAAGGGCATAGTAGACGACAATCGTGAAAGATCGACAACCTGGTCCAACTGCTCATACACAGCCACATCAGCCGGGTCGAGCCCGATCGGCTTGTCAGGCTGACGTGTCGGTTTCTCAACAATCTCCCGCCAATTCTTCGGATAGACAAGGTCCTCAGCATACGGAATCGCCGCCTCATCAGTTTTCAGCAGCATATCCGCCCTCTGTTTGCCCGATTCCTTCCGCAACTCCCATTGTTTGCGGAAGTAGACCATATCTTCCAGCGTGTCTTTCAGTACGAGGGCATCATCATTTTGTGGGTCCAAAGCCAGCAAAATTTCCAACTGACCAAGAGCAGCTTCATACTTCTGCTGCTTCTGATACGCTTTGGCACTTTCCATTAGAGACACTATTCTTTTCTGTTTCTCCGCCTCCATCTGTTCCCTGAACAGGCGTTGAGCTTCGGTTGCTTCGCTATGTTTCTGCTCGTCCAACTGCCGAGCATTTTCTTGCGTCGCTTGGCTTATCTTCTGCCCCACCTGACTTAGCTCGCTGCCATAACTCTTGAAAAGGTCATCGCCAAGTTGAAGTTGGTTGTTCTCAACCACAGCCTGCGCCCCTTCGATGACCTCTTTGGCCTTATCGAACTGGCCCTGGCTCATATATCTCTGTGCTTTGTCCACAGCATCGCTAACAACCGCTTGGGTATGACTTCGGATAATACTTCTGCGCCGATTGATCTGTTCAATATAGCTGCCCTGCTCAGTCTCCTGTGGAGCAACCTCCGGAGCGGCGAAGATTTCCACAGCGGGCTTTCCCGGTTGCAGTGTTACCTGAGGCTCAGGTTCGGGCTGAGTTTTCTGCTGCACCTGAGGCTCAGGTTCGAGCTGAGCTTTCTGCTGCACCTGAGGCTCAATGACCGGTGCAACGGTCGCTCCCTCGGCCTGGTTGGGGACTGGCTCCGGTAACCTTTGCTGGGTTTTTTCTTCCTCCAAAGGCAGAGGCTTGATCTCTATCTGCCTCGGCCCCAAAATACTATCGATTCTCGCAATATAACCCTGCAAGGTCTTGGCCATGGGTGGTGGGATCAAGCCGCTATTGATGACCTGGATGAAACCTTCGCGCGCCTTTTCAAGCTGACCGGTGCGGTAGTAATTCATGCTGCGCGAATAAAGCTCGACAACCTGTTTTGTGCGCCCGTCCACCTGCCCCGTAGCTTTGTTAGGTTCTCCAGGAACTTTCGACGGCTGCGGAGGAACCGGCGTGACCAAAGACTGAGACTCTTCGGGCTTCTTGGGAGGCAGTTTAGCCCCCCCTGTCTGATACTCTATTTGCAGAAGCTGCCCGGCTACTTGTTTCCTCTCGGTTTCGGTTAAGAATTGACTATCCTTGATTCTCTCCAGATGTGCCTTAGCCGTGGTTAGCTCACCTTTGCTAATTAAGTCGGCAGCCGTTTGCTTATACTTCAATGCCAGTTCTCTTTCGAGCGCCGCTTTGTGAGTTTTGTCCAGGAATTCGCTCAGCCTGCTGCGCTCGGCAACAGTTAGGTACTCCTGATAGCCCTGGGCCATAAGCAGGGTCTTTTCTGCCTGGGGGTAGTAACCGCGCTGGAATTGATCCGTGCCTACCTGAATGAGGTACTGCACTACCTGGCGCATCATCTGGTTTTCGCCGACTTCTTGTGGTTGGGACGGGACTACCGCCGATGGGACCGCCACCAGTAACGCGAATAGCAAAATAATCGACAGAGGCTTTATGCCCAAGGATTCAATTAGGAAACTCGGCTTGCTCAAACCTAACCTCCTGCCTTAACAGATCACCCTATCGGGAACCCTATGGCAAAACGTACAGTATCCACAACCTCCAATTCAAGATGTAGGTTGGCCTTATAATGTTTCACTTTATAAAAAAATAATTCTTTTTGCAAGAGAAAAATTCGGTTTATACTGCCCTGACCGATAATATTCGGATTTGCAGTTTGATAAAATAGGATATTTGGAAAAACCTGGCAAGAATTAGTCGCCGAACGAACGTTTTTTATAGGCACAACAAAGCTGTCAGGAATCAAGCGAAAAACCGCAGCCGTTTAGAACATTCGATATGACGCCAGAACCGCTGATATTAGCCGTAGAGACAGCCAGCAGAGCTGGTTCAGTCGCACTATCACTTGGCGAGAAATTACTGGCCGAAACCACCTTCTCAGGCCCGATGCGCCACAGTGCCGAACTCTTTCCCGGTATTTTAGGTCTGATGGAGCAGTTCAGCCTAAAACCCTGCCAGATTGAGCAAATCCACATCTCGATCGGCCCGGGCAGTTTCACCGGCCTACGCATAGCAACCACTCTGGCAAAAACAATGCACTTGGCCAACGGTGCACGAATCGTCGCACTCGATACACTGGACGTAATTGTCGCAAATGTAATCTACCCGGCTCCGGAAAAGAGTCACGAGCTACAAGTGACCGGCTACGAGAGAATAGCCGCTATTCTCGATGCCAAGCGCAACCAATTCTTCATCGCCGTGTACGAATACACAAGCGACGCGACCTGGAAGAAAGTCGTCCCCGATTCCCTGATGACCGCCCGGCAATTCGTCGAAGAGTTCGCCCCAAGCGATAAGCCGATTTGGCTGCTCGGCGACGGCCTATTGTATTATAAGGATAGATTCAGGGGCGAGGGCATCCGGTTTTTGGATACAAAGTATTGGAGTCCGCGAGCGAGCAATGTTCACTTACTCGGCTGGCAAAAAGCCTTAGACGGCCAATTCGCCGACCCATTAACTTTACAGCCCCATTACTTACGGAAACCGGATGTCACAATAAAAAAAGATTGGAACTCAAAATACAAAATGTAAAATCAACGAAGTTATTCGCTGGATTGCTCAATTTTGGTCTTGCTCTTTGGCTTTTGAATTTCGGCAAAAAGGGGTGCGTTATGGCAAGAAAAATGCTTTGCATAGTGATGTTCTTCGGCAGCCAAATTCTCTACGCTCAAACGGCTGATTATTTCAACCTTCGGTACGGACAATTGCTGCCGGCATCCACTGAGCAGGTCGGCTTGTGGTGGGCTTCGTCCGGCTGGAAGATAAGCCCGGACAAGCCCCTGCCGCAGACAGAAGGTAAAGCCATTATCATACGCGCGGCCCGCAATGAAGCCGAGGCGGCGCAATTGGTTGTCCGGCCCGCATCCCATGTGAAAAACTTCACCGTGCGCACTGGGCCACTGGCCGGCCCGGGCAGCGCTGTCATTCCCGCAGAGAATATCGAAATACTCAAAGTGCGATACGTCAATGTCACAAAGCCTACAGACAAAAGTTCTGTGCCCGGCCTTTGGCCTGACCCGCTGCCGCCGCTAACTGGCCCAGTCGATCTCGAAGCCAACAAAAATCAGCCGTTCTGGATCCGGGTGAAAGTGCCCGGCGCCGTGCCGGCGGGAACATACACCGGCCAAATTCACCTATCCGCGGAGAACTTCAACGCTACTGTCACAGTCAACGTGGTGGTCTACGATTTTGCGCTGCCTGATCGGATGACCTGCACGAGCGCCTTCGGCTTTTCCCCGGGAAATGTGTTTCGCTATCAAAACCTTTCCGAGCCGGCACAGAAGCGCCAGGTCCTCGAAAAGTATTGGGCCAATTTCAGCGCGCACCATATTTCGCCTTACGACCCTGCACCACTGGACGGCACAAATGTCACCTGGCCAAAAGTCAGCGAATTTACCAAGCCCGAAGAACTGACGCCCGTATTTGACTGGACGGCCTGGGACAAGGCGACGCAGCGCGCAATTGAATACTATCATTTTAATTCTTTTCAACTGCACATCCCTGGTCTTGGCGGCGGAAGTTTCCACGCACGTCACGAACCGGAGCTTCTCGGCTTCAAGGAGGACACAGCCCACTACAAGGCTGCTTTTACCACCTACTGCCGGCAGGTCCAGGAACACCTGCGCGACAAAGGCTGGCTCGACGAAGCCTACGTGTACTGGTTCGATGAGCCTGCTCCCAAAGACTACGAGTTTGTTATGAACGGCTTTAGAAAGTTGAAAGACGCCGCCCCGGATATCAACCGAATGCTCACCGAGCAGGTCGAGCCGAACCTTGTCGGCGGGCCTAATATATGGTGCCCTGTCTCGAATAGTTACCAGCACGAGCCAGCCGAAAAACGCCGCGAGCATGGCGAGAAATTCTGGTGGTACGTCTGCACCGGCCCAAAAGCCCCCTACTGCACATTGTTTATCGACCACCCGGGCACGGAACTACGCATCTGGCTCTGGCAAACCTGGCAGCGAAAAATCGACGGCATCCTTGTCTGGCAGACAAATTACTGGACAAGCCCTACTGCCTATCCCGATCCGGAGCATCCACAGAACCCTTATGAAGACCCGATGGGCTGGCGGTCAGGCTACGACACGCCCAAAGGTGAAAAAAGGCCCTGGGGCAACGGCGACGGGCGTTTTATTTATCCGCCGGAGGCTGCCGCCGATGCCCACTCCGCTGAGCCGGTTCTGCAAGGGCCGGTTGATAGTATCCGCTGGGAAATGCTCCGCGACGGCATCGAAGACTACGAATACCTTGCTATTCTGCGCAGGTTACTCAACGCCAAAAAGGATAAACTCACTCCTGAGCAGCACAAGGACTTTTCTACCCTGCTTGAGGTGCCCGAAGACATCACAAAGGATATGACAACATTTACCAGAGACCCTGCGCCCATTGAGGCGCAACGGGACCGAGTTGCGCAAGCCATAGTCAGATTGAGCAAATTATGACTCCACAAGTGTCTCGTTGGCGGGGAAAATTTTCTTGCAAATAGAATTCGGCACACTATGGTACAGACACGTGGCACCGAGGATAACGCCGAAATCTGATTTTCGAATCAAGTAGAAAGGGCAGAAATGGAGGTCACGCAAATGTACCACTACCCTCAGCACGCAAACGCGGAGCCTGTATTAATTGCATTCGCCGCCTTGTTTGTAGCGTTGCTCGTCCTGATATCTCTGGCGCTGAATCTATTGATCTGGTGCAAGCTTTTTTCCAAAGCAGGCTATAGTTGGGCGCTGGGCTTACTAATGCTCCTGCCCATAGTAAGTATCATTATGCCCTTTTTCCTTGCCTTTGCCGACTGGCCGATCCGGAGAGAGCTGCGCCTGCTCAAACAGCGGCAGGAAACACCCCAGGCGTGAATCGCGGCTAGCCAAGCTGCTTCGCAGCACTAAAAATCAGCGAACTAGGGCAAAATATCGAAAAAGCCTGAGTGATTCGCTCTTTGCGCGCATAATAATAGTAGAAACTTGTGCCAGAGAGGTAGACTGAAAAAAGTGCCCGAAGGATTAGAACAACGAAGCTGGCTAGGATTCGCCGAAGGTGATGTGGAAATATGGCGAGAGTTTGTCAGTCAACAGATTCCGCGACTTTACGGTTTGTTTGTGAGGCGCTGGCCGAATCCATCGCTGGCCGAGGAGCTCGTGCAAAAGACAGTCTTTGACGCTGTCCGCGGACGCAGCAGCTATGATCCCTCAAAAGGCAGTCCCGAAGAATGGGTTCTCGGCATCGCACGCAACAATATCAACCTTGAGGCGAGAAAGCGTGCGAGCCGGCCAAGTCCCAATGGTGACATCAGCAAGTACTTCGCGGCAATTGATAACCAGCCGCTTCCTGATGAAGTGCTCGAACGCCAGGAGACAGCCTTGATTGTCCGCTCGGCGCTGAGCCGATTGGAAGCGAAGGAAGAGGCCGTACTAAAGGCAAAGTATATCGAAGGGCTTGATGCATGTGATATCTCCCTGCAGATGAACGTGACGGAAAAGGCTGTGCACAGCATGTTATATAGGGCAAGAATTTCTCTCCGCCGGGAGCTTAAACGCGTGGCGATTCAAGATGTCGAAGGGCAAAGAATATGAAGCGAGAAAATGACAATTCGTTCTACTACAATGGCATTATCCTGCTCGATAAGAACCTCTCGCGACTGGTGAAACTGACTTGCGACCCAGATAAACCCACCGAGGCATTCACACAGTCGTTGATAAGTAATGTTCTGGGTGAGCTCAATCGTTCTGTAACGGCAAATAAACCCACCAGAGAGAATGTCCTGGTGAAGGTTAGCTGGCTGGATAAGGCCATCGGCTGGGCCGCTATGAGCGCTGCTGCCTGCGCAGCCTGTTTAGCCTTTGTAGTCGCCGCTCTACTGAAGGTAAATAGCTGCCTGACGGCAATGGCGACTATGACTATGTTTGCCAACTGGCTCAATTATCTTGGAGGACTTGTATTATGACTACGGAAAGACCGGATAGAGTTAGTGTCATCGACCCCATAAGCCCCGCCATCGATAGGGTCAAAATCATGCTTTTCAGGCCCTTCGATCTGCGAAAGTGGTTTGTGATTGGCTTTTGTGCCTGGCTGGCGTATCTGGGAAGCGGTGGCGGCGGTGGAAACCGTGGAGGTCCTAATTTCAATTTCCCCCACAGAGGAGGACCTGACGCCGAGATAAGGCACGCCCTCGACGAGGCCAAAGAATTCCTCGCGGATAATTTGTATTGGATAATTCCTCTGGCTGTTATCGTCGTTGTGCTGATTGTTGGGATCGGCCTTCTTATCACGTGGCTAAACAGTCGCGGACGATTTATGTTCCTTCACTGCGTGGCGAAAAACAAAGCCGAGATCAGAGTCCCCTGGCGCAAATTCAAAAAGCAAGCCAATAGCCTCTTTCTGTTCCGAATCGTTCTGGGCATCATTGGCTTGCCGGTCGTAGGCCTGCCGATCTTGGGCATTGTTTTACTTATTATTCTGATGGCCACCCGAACTGGCCCACTTGTAGCCTCTATTCTTGGTCTCGCTGTGCTTGTCCTGGTCATATTGGTTCTCTTAATAGCGCTATTCCTGGTGAAGAAATTCACTATGGATTTTGTCGTGCCGATCATGTTTTTGCAGGGAGCAGGCTGCGTAGCCGGCTGGCGGCAATTTATGACCATCCTCTCGGCAAACAAGCTGCGTTTTGCCTTGTACCTACTTTTTCAAATTGTAATAGCGATTGCTATTGGTGCGATTATTGCCATTGGCTTTTGTATAGGCTGTTGCCTTTGCTGCATAAGTCTGCTTTTGTTGATACCGTATATCGGCAAAGTTATAGTGCTGCCCTTGCTGGCTTTCGAGAGAGCATATTCGCTGTTTTACCTGCGCCAGTTTGGCCCAGACTTCGATGTCTTCAGCCTCGAAGGCGAAGCTGCCGGGTAGCCTCTTCCGCCCGTGTCCCTTGATATATTGTCACAACGTAAGTGAATTGGCGCTGTGAACGAGGCTTCAGCTCCAGCGTGAACTTGACCGTATCCAGATCAACTTGCTCAAAATCTCCAAATTCGCCGCTCTTGGTTAGCGTCCAATATGGGGTATTGAAATTACGCTGAATCTCCACCTTGACCGCGATATCCCGCGTGTTCTTAACCTCCACCTTAAACGTGCGAATCTCGTCCCAGCCGGCGATGTTGCGATTCCTGTCGAACCGGTAGTTGGCCGTCTTATAGTCCATCAGCGTCGGCTCAACTACCACGTTGGCTACCGGACCAAGATTAAGCTCAACGTCCTCATCTACGGGAATGTACTTGAAGTCAGACTGTCCCGTGTAAGATAAATGCTCTTTATCATCAGCGGTTCTGTAAACCTTCAATGTCCCGCCAGGTATAGGCGTCTCGCCGAGCTTATGCTCTTTATCGTTCTTGAAACTTAAGAACCGAACAACATTTTGCCCGTATCTTTCCTCTTCATACTTATAAAGATTTACTACCCGCACATCTTCCACATCAAAACTAATCAGTCTTTTCGACCAGCCGGTAGGTATTGTTTCCGTTCCCTCTATCGTGTACAAGAAGTACTCGCTGAGGCCTTCCTTCTTGATCTCCTTCGGTGCCGCGGGAGCTGGGGCAGCAAGAGCCAATTCAGCAAGTGACTCAAGTGACTCTCTCGCTCGTCTTGCCAGTTCGCGCCTTCCAGCAAGGCGTTCTTCTACCATGATTTCGCCTGGTCTGCCGTAGGGATATTGTCTGCGGGCAAGCTCTGCGATCTCATCGAGTATGTGCACCTTGCCGACGATAAGGCGCGTCTGGGCGTTTTCGTAATCTTCGCCGCTGTTATTGGTGACCCGCACGTATCCTT
>Ga0315280_10005312_pt1 | contig 18455 bp, 18 predicted proteins | sample YL17G06_40_MG_FD_203697 | JGI IMG/M metagenome (GOLD analysis project Ga0315280, IMG submission 203697) | Sediment microbial communities from Yellowstone Lake, YNP, Wyoming, USA - YL17G06_40 | ecosystem: Environmental > Aquatic > Freshwater > Lake > Sediment | place: USA: Wyoming | collected... | reverse complement strand
AGATCGCTTCTTTAAGGCGATCGATCCCGGAACCATTAAGCGCGGAGATGGGGATGAGCGGGGCATCCGGAATCTGACTCTCCAAGTCTTTTAGGGAAATGCGCTGGGGAAGGTCATTCTTGTTGATGGCCACCACGGTCTTTTTGCCTCGAACCTGCGGCAGAATGTCGAGGTCTTCAGGGCTCAAAGGCGCGGCCCCATCCACCACCCAGATGGCCAGGTCCGTCTGGGCCAAGCGCTCCCGGGTGCGCCGTACCCCCTCCTCCTCGATCGCATCCTGAGCGGGCCGGAGGCCAGCGGTGTCCATCATTCTCAGGGGAATTCCCTTGATGTTGACCACCTCTTCGATGACATCCCTGGTCGTTCCGGGAATGGCCGTGACGATCGCCCTCTCTTCCTTCAGGAGGGAATTGAGCAGGCTGGATTTCCCCACGTTCGGCTTGCCGACGATCGTGGCGGCGACTCCTTCCCGGTAGACTCTACCTTCCTCATAGGTGCTCAAGAGAGCCTCCAGGCGGTCTCGGGGGCCCTGTAGTTGATCAACAGCCTCCTGAGGGAAGAGCTCGGGGATCTCCTCTTCGGGAAAGTCGATGCTGGCCTCGACCAAAGCCAAGAGGTTGAGCAAACCTTCCTTGATCTGCCGCACCTCTGCGGCTAACCTTCCAGATCGCTGCCGGTTGGCCAAATCCAGGGATCGCTCTGTTTGCGAGCGGATCAGGTCGATGACGGCTTCGGCCTGGGTAAGGTCGATCCTCCCGTTGAGGAAAGCGCGCTTGGTAAACTCCCCGGGTTCGGCCAGGCGGGCCCCGCTTCGGAGAACGACCTGCAGAATTTCCTGAAGGATCAAGGGGCCGCTATGGCACTGGATCTCCACCACGTCCTCGCGGGTATAGGTCTTGGGTTGGCGCATGAAGACGAGGAGCACTTCGTCGAGAACGCTCCCGTCCCCAGGGCGGATGATTTCTCCCAGGTAGAATCGGCGGGAGAGAAAGGGACCGTCGCCCTCCTTCCGGTGAAAGATCTGCTTGGCGATGGCCTGGGCCTGGGGGCCGCTGAGGCGGACGATTCCGATTCCTCCCATCCCCAGGGGAGTGGAGATTGCGGCGATCGTATCCCCCGGTGCTCCTTTGTTCATGAAGGTTTTTTCTCGGGGGCTATGATTACCTTCCGGTAAAGTCCCGTGCCGGTAGACCGGGTACGCAGGGTCTTGTCGTCTTGCAGGGCCAGGTGGATAATGCGTCGGTCATGGGCATTCATCGGGCTGACGGTCACGGGCTTGCCCAGCCGCTTGGCTTTGTCGGCCAAGCGATGGGCCAGGTTGACCAAAGATTCCTCTCTGCGAGAGCGGTAGTTCTCCGTGTCCACGACGATGCGTTTTTTCTCCTCGGTGCGCTTATGCACGATCTTGTTAATCAGGTATTCCAAAGCCTCGAGGGTCTGGCCTTTCCGGCCGATGAGGAGCCCGCTGCTATTGCCCGTGATATTCAAGAAAATGCCCGTCGGCTCCTCTCTCATTCCCACCCCGGCCTCGATCTCCAGCAGGCCCAGAAGGTCCTGGAGCGCTTTCTTGGCGATCTCCGCCACGGGGCTGCTGGAGGCAGTGGCCGGATAACCGGCGGTCGTTTCCGCCTGGTCTTTGGTTTCCTTGAGCATCGCCCGAATGCGGGCCTTCTTGCCGCCCACCAACCCCAAGAACCCGCTGGAGCCGTCGGCCAGGACCTCGACGTCCAGATCCTCCGGGGAAGCGGGTAATTCTTCGCAGGCCTTGCTGATCGCCTCTTCAATGGTTTTGCCTTCGGTTTCAACAAACTTCATGGTTTCCCCCGTATCTATCTATGCCGTCCGCTTGTTGATGTAGATTTGCTGCCCGATGGAGAGAATATTATTGAACAGCCAATAAATGACCAGGCCTGTGGGGAAAGTCAGGAACATAAAAGTAAAGATCACGGGCATGATCAACATCATCTTGGCCTGGGTGGGGTCTCCCGTGGCGGGGGTGAGCCACTGCTGGATGAACATGGACGCCCCCATGAGAATGGGAGAGATGTAGTAGGGATCCTGGGCCGAGAGGTCTCTGATCCACCAGTAGAAGGGAGCATGGCGAATCTCAATGGAGTATAGGAGAACTTTATAGAGAGCGAAGAAAATGGGAATCTGGATGGCCATGGGAAGACAGCCGCTCATGGGGTTGATCTTGTACCGGCGGTAGAGGTCCATCATCTCCTTGTTCAGCTTTTCCTTGTTGTCCTTGAATTTCTCCCGCAGTTTGGCCATTTCAGGCTGAAGCTTTTTCATTTCCTTCATGGATTTGTAGCTGATATGAGTCGGGTACCAGAAGAGAATTTTAATGATCACCGTGAGAATAATGATGGCCAAGCCGTAATTTCCGGTGTACCTGTTAAAAAATTTCATGGCCGAAAGCATAGGCTTGGCCACGATGTCAAACCAGCCGAAGTCCAGGGCCCGGTCCAGGTCATTGCCGAAAGCCTTGAGGACGTCCAGGTCTTTGGGGCCAAGGTACAGGGAATAAGATTGGGAGAACTGGGTCCCGGGGGAAAGGGAAACTTTCGGCCCGCCCAGGCGCAGCTCGGCAGTGGTCTCGGAGCCCTTTTTCAGGATAAGCTCAGTGCCCTCGGCCTTCTGGGGGATGAGGGCGGCCAGGAAGTATTTATTCTGGAAGCCCCCCCAATGAACATTCTGAGAAAAGCGCTTTTCCTCCTTAAGGTCTTTGAGCTCCACCTCCTGGAGCTCTTTCTTGACAAGAGCGGTGAAGGGAGGGACTCCCGCGCCCGAGCTTCCTCCCGAGCCGGGTATGCAGCCCATTCCCCCTGAGCTCCCCGGGGTGGTGAAGATCTTTCCCGACCAGGCGAGGAGAGGCCTTCCTTCCGCAGAACGGGAAGAGAGGTTGGACATCTGCAAGTGGATGTCCATCCGGTAGCTATCCGCATAAAAAGTCATCTGCTGGGTGAGGCGCAGACCGTCGGGGGAATGCCAGGTGAAAAGCAATTCTCCCCTTTCCTTGCTGTTTCCCAACTGCAGGGTTTCTACATTCACCTGGAAAATGGATTCGGACGAGAAAGCAAAATTGGCTTCGGTGATCTCCAGACCGAAGGGATACCCGCCGCTCAGCTCTTCCGTGGCCAGATCGATCGGCTTGGCACCTTCCTCAATTTTATCTAAGTACTTTTTTACCTTCCAGCTCTTCAGCCGGGCGCCGCGGGTGTCGAAGACCGCTGTGTAGAGCGGAGTGTCCACCGTGATGTCTTTGCCCGGATGGGCCTTGATCTCCGTAGGAGCTTTGGCAGGGGTCGCCGGGACGGTCTCTGCCTTTCTCTCGGGAACGGGGGCCGCTTTGCCTACTTCCTCTTTTGCTTTTTCAGCGGGAAGGGCTTTCTCCTGGGCTGGCTTTTCCTTCTGCTGTTCCGGCGGGGACGGGGCAAAATATTGCTGGTAGATGAGAAGAATGATCAAAGATATGATCACAGCCAATAGGGCGCGTTTTTCCATGAATGACCTCCGCCCGCTCAGGGACGGGCTATGCCCGACCTATGCCGGGCTGGGGATTTAACCACCGGATCGTAGCCGCCGGGGTGCAAGGGATGGCATTTCAAGAGCCTCCAGGCAGTTAGAAGCAACCCCTTGGCCGGTCCGAACCGCTCGACGGCTTCCAGGGCGTAAGCAGAGCACGTGGGCGCGAAGCGGCAAGAGGAGAAGGTCAGCGGAGAGAGGAAATAGCGATAAAATCGAATGAATCCCAGGATGATTTGAGTCAACATCCCAAAATTAAGGAAGCGGTCGCTTTCCCAATATTCCTTTCAATTCTTCGGAAACTTGCCAGTAATCCAGGCCGGCGGCACCCTCTTTGGCCGCGATTACGAGGTCCGAGGAGCCTGGAAGCACTCCTTTATGGAGTCGAAAGAATTCCCGAATCTGTCGTTTCACTCGATTGCGTTTGACCGCCGGGCCAACACTCTTCCCAACCGCGATCCCTAATCTCTTGAGGTTCAGACCGTTGGGGCATATAGAAACCTTGAAATGGTCGGTCTGGTATTTCACACCCTCCTTGGAGATTCTCAGGAAATCTGCCCGCCGGCGGATCCTTTCTTCTTTCGAAAAGGTGTAATCATTCACCATAGAGCATCCCGCGAAACGCGGGAAGAACACCGAGAAAAGAGATTTCTTTAAAATTAAATGGTCAATTCGAGCAAATTCAAATTGCCTCTCATCTTGCCAGGCGTTTGGCGTGGTCTCAGTATTCACTCGCCTCGACCACGAGTCTCTTTCTCCCTTTGGCCCTCCTGCGCTTCAAAACTAAACGCCCACCCTTTGTGGACATGCGCGTCAAGAAGCCATGGGTCCTTTTCCTGCGAATATTACTGGGTTGATAAGTCCTCTTCACCCATGCACTCCTACTCTTAAGATTTTATTTTACCTTCCGAGAACCTCGTTTTGTCAAGGTCCTTGGGGCATTTCAATTTTTAAGATAATTTAATTGTATAGGAATTTCCTTTTTTATCCCCCTCCCCCAACCCCCTCCCGCGAGGGGAAGGGAAAGTTTGGAGGGCTCGCCAATTCCCTCCCCCTTGATGGGGGAGGGTCAGGGTGGGGGTGATAATAACTTGAAGATTTTAAAGAAATATTATATCAATTTAAATAAAGGATAGCAAGATTAAAATTGCCTGAGCCGGGCAACATGCCCACCCTGGAGCTTCACCCGGTGCGCGTAATTGGCATGCTGGGGGGAATTTTTTGGGGGCATTAGGGAATTTATTATTTTTTCAGCAGCTTGGCAAACCCTTTTTTCAGAGTTTCGGGAAAATCTTTCGCCGTGACCAGGAGGCTTTGCACATAGGCTTCAATTTCCATGTGGGCGGTCTTATCAAGGCCGGCGCCCCAGTCTACGGCGCGCTTGGCCAGTCCCAGGGCCAAAGAAGGACGGTCAAGGAGCTGCCTGAGAAAAATTTTGGTCTTCTCTTCCAGGGCTGCATCGGGGACAGCTTGGTTGACCAAGCCGATCTCGTAAGCTCTTTTGGCAGAGATCATCGCGCCGGTCATAATCAGTTCTTTGGCCCAGGCTGGGCCGAGGAGGCGCGTCAGGCGGGTGGTTCCTCCACAATCCGGAATGAGGCCGAGGATGATCTCCGGAACTCCCAAAGTTGCAGTTTCGCAGGCGATACGAAAATCCGCTGCCAGAGCCAGTTCCAGGCCCAGGCCTCCGCAGAAGCCGTGAATCTTGGCCACTACGGGCTTCTCGATGCGTTCGATGCGGTTGAGGGTGGATTGGATGGCCTCGATTCCTTCCCGGAGATGGATTCCTGGCGCCCGGCCGTCTTCCCGGGCCACGGTGGCCAGGTAATTAAAGTCGATGCCCGCAGAGAAGACGGGCCCTTCCCCTTGGAGTAAGAGGACGCGGGCGTCGAGGTTGAAGTTGAGCTCCGAGAAAGCTTTGCTGAGCCCCTCTAACACTTCGTCGTTAATGGCGTTGCGCTTTTCCGGACGGTTGAGAGCAATGATCCCGATGCCTTCTTTCACTTGCCACTTGACTACCGACTCCGACATGCGAATCCTCCTTATTGCTTTTTCTAACGTACTACCGTAACCCTTCCCCATGGAGAACACGGAGATGAAATGTTTACATTTTTCCCCAGTTCATCGCCAGGCCCCGACGATGAGGTCCCGTGATTTTTTCTATATCAGAAGATCATAAAAGGCAATGGAAACAATGAATGGCCCAAAAGAGAAGGCACCCTTTCCGGGCACCTTCTCTCTTTTAATCAAAAGGGTGGAAAACAATTAGCTTTGCTTCAAGAGAACTGAAGATGAAATACGAAAGATGTTTCCTCCTTCTCAAAATACTTTTGTTAAGGTGGTGACGGCCTTGCCGCTAACCCAGACGTTGACCACGTCACCCACGCTGACCCCGGATAGGTCTTTGGCCGCCTTCTTGCTCACACTCAGCACGACCTTCTTATGTTTCTTCACTGCGTCCTGCTTGATGGTGATGGTCTTGGCCGCGGCGTTCACAGCGGTGACCTCCCCGCCCATACGAAAGACAACAGGCTTGGCAGGTGCCTCTTTTTTGGCCACTTCCGGTTTGGCTGCCTCAGCCGGTTTTGCTGGCACGGGGGGGGCCTCTTTTTTGGCCACTTCCGGTTTAGCTCCCTCGGCTGGTTTTGCCGGCTTGGCGGGTGCCTCCTTTTTGGCCACTTCCGGTTTAGCTCCCTCGACTGGTTTCGCTGGCTTGGCCTTTGCCTGAGCAAAAGCCAAGCCCGTCAGAGAAAGAGCAACGATCAGCACGATCAAGGCTACTAACAGCTTCTTCATGGTTCCTCTTCACCTCCTTTCCTTTTTTAAAAGAGTGGACAAAAGAAATCTTTTACGGTATTTTTTAAATCATATAACCCAAGGAAAAATATTTCAATAGTTTTTTTGAGATTTTTTGCACCCCCAGCAGAGCCGAGGGGGCTGGGGGGAAAAGGCGTCAATCCGATGACTCGTCGCTGCCTGGCAAGGGAAAAGTTTTCCCGGAGGAGACATTTTTTCGAGCAATTGGTTCGGAAGGCCATTGAATCTCTTCCGGCGGAACTGAAAAATCGCCTGGAAAATGTAGCGATCATCGTTGAGGAAAATCCCCCGAGCCTGCCAAGGGAAGAAGAGGAAAGGGGGCAAGAATTGCTGGGCCTCTATCATGGAGTCCCCCACAAGAACAGAGGATTTTGGTATGGGAATGTCCTCCCGGACCGCATCGTGATCTATCGGAAGCCTTTGGAGCGCATCAGCTCCACCCCCGAAGACCTGATGGAGAATATCCGTCAGACCTTGATCCATGAGGTTGGCCATTACTTCGGGTTCGAGGAAGAAGATCTTCAGCGATTTGAAGATGGGGATTTTTAGAGCAGGGGATCAGGTGAAAGAACAGGCGCAGGGAGCAGACGAACAGAGGGGACAAACCTTAGGATATTTCTTGAGGAGGGCAGACTCTAAATCCACCCCCAAGAGGTTGGCAACAGAGGCCAGCCAGGCGATGACATCAGCTATCTCGCTGTCTATTTTCTCGTGTTCTCCGCGCCGATAACACCGGGTGAGCTCCCCTACCTCCTCTAAGAACCAGAGGAAAGTCTTATCCAGACCCCGCCGGGAATCCCGTTGAAAGTAGAGATCCCTGATTAAGCCTTGAAAGGCGCTCAGTTCCATGGCAACCCTCCCCGCGAATAATTTTGCAGCTCCGGACCCTTTAGGGATCTGCCAACCTCCATCGATGGCCACTTCTCGACCTCGCCGGGGTTGAAAACACTTTTTTCTAATTCTAATCCGTTTCCAGTAGGGGGGTTTGGAAATGGGCTCATTTCCCCTCTGGAATCACTGAAGGGATCTTCATAATCTCAAGAAGGGCAGGTTGAGCGGCGGGGGAGATCGGGAGAACTTAGGGGTTGATCCCGGGGCCCAGGTTGATCAACTCCTCCACCGTGCGCTCCAAGGTCTCCCGGTTCTCCACGTTCAGGACCTTGATATTAGGGTCCACTTTATTGATCAACCCGTTCAGGACCTTTCCCGGGCCAATCTCCACAAAAACCCTGACCCCGTTTTTAATCATCTTTTCTGTGGATTCCTTCCAAAGCACGGGCCGGAAAATCTGATCCGCTAATTCATTTTTGATTTCCATATCGTCCACAATGGGCCGCGTGCTGGTATTGGCGATGACCGGCTTGCTGGCAATCATGAAATCCGTGCCTTCTAAGTAGGAGCGCATCCTGTCGGCGGCCGGCTTCATCAGATAGGTGTGGAATGGCCCGCTTACCTTCAAGAAGATTCCTTTGAACCCCATTTCCTCAGCCATCTGCTTGGCGTGCTTCAGGTTTTCTTCATACCCTCCAACGACGATCTGGTAGTCGTTATTATAAACAGCAATGTGCACATTGGCCCCGCGGCAAATCCGATCAACCCCCTGGATCTTGGTTTTACCAACGATGGAGAGAAGGCCGGCATTCTCGATGTCGTCGCTGCATTCCTGCATGTATTCGCCCCGAGTCTTCACCAGCAAAAGGGCCTCTTCGAAATCGCAGGCTCCGGCTGCATAAAGAGCGGTATACTCTCCAATGCTGTGCCCGGCTGTCATGTCGAAGTTCAGGTGACCTCCACGATTTTGGAACTCTTGTCGCAGCGCCTCCAAGCAGGCCGCGCTGACAGTGAAGACGGCGGGCTGGGAGTAGCGGGTGTACTCCAGGAGGGGTCGCTTATGATATTTTTCCTTCAGCCGTTCCAGGAATTCTAAGTGGAAACGATCCCCGATGTTTTTCAGCCAGTGGCTCAGCTTTTCATGGGACTGCTTTTCATCCTTCTCCCAGCATAGATCGGAAATTCTATACCCCAGGAGATCATCCGCGCGGAGGAAAATGCTTTTGGCCACTGGATAATGGGTGGAGATATCCATCCCCATGCCCTTGTACTGTGAGCCTTGGCCTGGAAAGATGAATGCAATTTTTTTTCTTTCCATTTCACCCCCGGCCGGATCTGGCCTGCTGGCCAGCTCCAGGTCTCTCTAAATTTTTGCGGAAGTAAAAAATTAGCATATTGGGGGAAATATTTCAAGGAAAAATAAAAAAATCTCCCCCGGCAGAAAATTAAATATCAAAATATATAAATTTCAATAGGTTATACTTAGGAAACCATTTCCTTTTCCCCGTTTTTTTAATCTTTCAGGGCCTAAAAAAATGCTTGACAGGGGCGCTCAAGGCATGGTAATGAACGAACACTCGTTCGCTTTAGAAAATTTTGACCTTCCTTCTCTGGCAGGAAAAAGGCCTAACCCCTCCCCGATTTATTGAGGGAGATTTTATAAATCAGCGCCAGCCGGAGAGCATTTTAACCAAACCTGCGAATCTTTTACGAAAGGAGGAGACCATGAAAAGCCTTGGAATATTTTTTCTAACCTTCTTATTTCTTTTTGGGCTGTTGACCCTCCCGGGGGGAGAGGTCATGGCCCAGACCAAGGAGATCATCATGGGCGCAGCCCTGCCCATCACCGGTGGCCAATCCCGTGAGGGTGGCTATTTCAAGAAGGCCTACGAACTGGCCGTCAAAGAGATCAACGATGGTGGGGGCATCCTGGTCAAAGGGTACGGTAAGAAGATCCCCATTAAGCTCATTATTTACGACGATAAGAGCGATAACACCACTTCTGTTCAGCTTTATGAGAAGCTGGTCACCGAAGATAAAGTGCACGTGCTGCTGGGCGGGTATGGGACTCCTCTGATCACAGCCCACACCGTGGTGGCAGAAAAATACCGGGTTCCTTACGTCAACGGAGGCGGCGCCACCGGCGCCATTTACCAGCGGGGCATGAAATATATCTTCTGCATCTTGTCCAGTGTTGAAAAACTGGCTCATACCTTGATGGATTGGATGGCCCTCGAACAGGATGCGGGTAAGCTGAAGAAGCCGGTGAGGATTGCCTTGATGGGAGAGAACACCTCCCACGGCAAGGAGTTCCGCCAGGGGGTATTGGACCGGATTAAGGCTGCCCCGGCCCGCTTCCAGGTCGTAATGGATGAACCCTTTGAAATGAATCTCAAGGACGCCGATCCCCTGCTGCAAAAAGTCAAAGCGGCCAAAGCAGAAGTTTATCTGGCGGATGCCCGGCTAGCGGACTATACCACCATGCACCGTCGCTACACCGAAATGCGCCTCTATCACCTGGTGGTGAGCTATGGACCGCGCGGAGGGGAGAAAGCGGCCCGGGACGCTCTGGGGACAGCCTCTGACTACATTATCTCTTGCAACTGGTGGCATAAAGACATCCCCACGGCAGCGGCGAAAACCTTCGCGGATAAGTATGCGAAGACTTACAACGAACCAGCTGAGTGGTTTCCGGCCACAGCCTACGAGACCGTTCGGGTCATGGTCAAGGCCATTGAGGATGCGGGCAGCCTGGATAAGGCCAAAATCCGTGATGCCCTGGCCAAGATGGATATGAAAAACTCCCTGGTGGTTGGCGGACGGGTCTGGTTTAAACCGAATGGCCAGATCGACAATGACTACGTGATGATGCAAAACCTACCAGGCGGCAAAGTTGCTCTCATTTATCCCAAGGAGGTAGCAACCGCCAAAGCCATCGTGCCGATTCCCCAAAAGTAGAAGCAGGGGGGAGTGCGGGGCAAGGAAATCCCCCATTCCTCCTTCCCTACTCTTAACCGGGGCCCCTACTTCTTTTAAGGAGGTTCTATGACGATAGACCTGCCCGCCCTGCTGGTGAGTGCCACGCTGTTGGCAGGACTCTACGCGACTATGTCCTACGGGTTGGCGCTGATCTATGGGGTCATGAAGATTGTGAACCTGGCCCATGCGGGTGTGATGATGTGGGGAGCCTACGTAGCTTTTGTCTTTATCGTCAACTTAGGGGCGAACCCCTTCCTGGCTCCTTTGTTCATTGTGCCGATCTTCTTTGTCTTCGGGATGCTCCTGCAACGCTATATCGTCCGACGGGTAATGTTCGCTCCCCCCATTTCCTCTCTGCTTCTTCTCTTTGGCATGTGGCTGATCATGCAGAACATTTCCTATCTGCTCTTCTCCGGCGATACCCGGGCCATCACGACCAAGTATACCCTGATGACTTTCCAAGCAGGTGGGATTTCCATCTCCATTAACCGGTTGGTGGTGTTCTTTGTGGGCATCCTGGCCCTGGTGGTTCTTCGGCAATTTTTGGGCCGCACTTACATGGGCAAAGCCATCCGGGCCACTTCCCAAGATGGAGATGCCAGCAAGCTGGTGGGCATAAACACCGACCGCGTTATGGAGATTGCTTTTGGCATGGGGATTGCCCTGGCCAGTCTGGCCGGGTCGCTTATGGCCTTGATCTTTGCTTTTGACCCCGATTTTGGGCGCTCTCATCTTTTGAAAGGTTTTTGCATTGTGGTGCTGGGGGGCCTGGAAAGTGTTGTCGGTGTGGCCTTAGGGTCTTTGGTCCTGGCGATCGCTGAAGCGTTGAGTGTCCTTTGGATCATGCCGGCCATGCAAGACTTCGTCAGCTTTGCGCTTCTGGTCATCGTTCTTGTGGCCATGCCAGGGGGGATGGCGGGGTTGGTGGGGAAGTTCAAGAGGAACTAAATTTGTCAAGGGGGTACGATGCCAGCGAAAGAGGTGCTTCGTTCCTGGAAGACCTGGGTTAGCCTGGCCGGCCTAATCTTCTTGCTGTGGATACCGTTCTCGGGAATAGGAGGGGGTTACCTGCAGACCCTGGGTTTCCTGACCTTTCTCTACGTGATCCTGAGCACCGCCTGGAATATCCTGGGTGGCTACACTGGGCAGATTTCTTTTGGTCATGCTTCTTTCTATGGCCTGGGAGCCTACACGACCAGCATCTTGGCCTTACGGGGCGTTTCGGCTTTGATGACCATGCCCATTGCCGGGGCAGTTGCCTCCTTATACGGGTTGGTGTGGGGTTACCCCTGTTTACGTCTGCGCGGCCAGTATTTCGCCATTGCCACCATTGGTGTGGGGGAGGCAACTCGTTTGTTAATGTTAAACATGGACGATCTGATAAAGAACAACGATTTGCTCAAAGGGTTCCTGCAGGAAGGTGTCCTCACCGGGGGGGCCACCGGGCTGATGTTGCCCACGCCGCCGGACATCCATGCCTATGCCTTGGGCTTTTACTACGGGGCCATGGGGCTGATGTTTGCCGCCCTGTTTATCTCCTGGTGGGTGAAAAGAAGCAAGTTTGGCCTGGGGTTGTTTGCCATCAACATGGATATAGACGCTGCTGAGACGATGGGGGTGAACACAGTCTATTACAAAAACCTGGCCCTCATGCTCAGTGCCTTCATGGTGGGCATCGGCGGCAGCATCTATGCTCAGTATATATTCTACATCGACCCGCAAACCGTCTTTGGCTTCCCCATGAGCATCGCCATGGTGCTTATGCCCACCATTGGCGGCATTGGGACTCTGGCCGGTCCGATTCTGGGAGCAGTGGTCTACATTGTGGTGCAAGACCGCATCCTCACCGCTAACTTAGAACTCGGAGCTCTCAAACTCTCCCTGAGTACCTTGCACCTACTGATCTACGGCGGCCTCCTGGTGCTCATTGTCCTCTTTGAGCCCAAAGGCCTATTGGGCTTGCAAAAAAGGCTGGCCAAGTGGTGGGAGAAGCGTGGAATAGAGGGGGCAAGGGCAAAAAGGGTGTCATAGAAACAAACTGGAAAGAGGGGAGGAGCGCTGTATGCCCGGTTTAGGAGGTTCATGATGGCAGTCATGATCGAGGGATTAGAGGTTTGCAAACAATTTGGCGGGCTGGCAGCGGTGAATCGGGTCAGCTTCCAGGTGCACCAGGGGGAGATTTTTGGGCTCATCGGCCCAAATGGCGCCGGGAAGACCACTCTCTTTCGCTGCATCACAGGGGTCTATCCGCCCACATCGGGGAAGATCGTTTTCCAGGGCAAGGACATTACCAAGCTTATGCCCCATAATACCTGTGTGCTGGGGATTACGAATACCCACCAGGTCGTCAAGCCTTTTTCCGACATGACCGTGTTGGACAACGTCCGCGTGGGAGCCTTCTTTGGCCGGGGCTGGGCCCGGGGCGAGGTGAAGGATGCTACCCAAGAGGCCAAGCGGGTCCTGGAGTTCACCGGCCTGGCCCCCAGGGCTAATTTTCTGGCCCGTAATCTTACCTTGCCGGACCGTAAGCGTCTGGAGCTGGCCAGGGCTCTGGCTACCCGTCCCGAGCTGTTACTGTTAGATGAGGTGGTAGCCGGTCTTAATCCCACGGAGACGGATATGATGATTCGCCATATCCGCCAGTTGCGGGATAACGGCATTACCATCTTTATGGTAGAGCATGTGATGCGTGCCGTTCTGGGTGTGAGCGATCGCGTCATGGTGCTGAATTTCGGTGAAAAAATCGCTGAAGGGACCCCCAAGCAGGTATCCACCAACCCGCAGGTCATTGAAGCGTACCTAGGCAAGAGCTATGCCGTGACGGAGAGCGCTGAGGGGTAACCGAATCTGCAAAAGGACAGGGGGAGGGAACGGGACCCTTATGCTGGAAGTAGAAAAAATTAACGTCTTTTATGACGATGCCCAGGCCCTGTGGGATGTCTCTTTCGAGGTGAATCAAGGGGAGATTGTTACCCTGGTAGGTTCCAATGGAGCAGGCAAGAGCACTACGCTCAAAGCCATCTCTGGCTTGGTTCCCCCCTCTACCGGGGAGATCCGCCTGGAAGGAACCCGCATAGACCGTGTGCCAGCCCACCGCATCGTAGAGATGGGCATTGCTCAGATTCCGGAAGGGCGGCGGTTGTGGCCAGGCCTCAGTGTTCGCGAGAACCTGGAACTTGGAGCCTATACAAAAGCTGCGCGGGCCGCGCGAGAAGAATCGATGGAAAGAGTCTTCAAGCTCTTCCCCCGCTTGCATGAACGTCAGATGCAACTGGCCGGAACCCTCTCCGGGGGGGAGCAGCAGATGTTGGCCATCGGTCGGGGACTTCTTTCCAAACCCAAGTTGCTCATCCTGGATGAACCCTCCTTGGGCTTGGCCCCCTTCCTGGTGGACGAGGTCTTTGAGACGATCCAGAAGATTAACCTCCAAGGGATGACCATTTTGCTGGTAGAGCAAAATGTAAACTACGCTCTGGCCATCTCCAATCGGGGCTACGTGCTGGAGACCGGCCGCATTGTCCTTTCCGGAAGCGGGAAAGAATTATTGGCCGACGAGCACGTCAAAACGGCGTATCTGGGGTTTTAGGGAAAAGGAAGCGTTCAGCTCCGCTAAAAGCGGGGTCAGCAGTCAGTAAAACGGGGGATCTCGTCATTTCCCTGTGGCTGTCCAATAAGATGATCACCCCTTGAGAAAAAGTGATGCCCTCGCTCAAACCTGCCCTCCCTTTTTAAGGGGCCGCCTTCTTTCTTTTCTTTATGAGATCTCTGAAAAAGTGAAAAAGGGGGCTTTGCGCAGCGAAAATCTACCTTTTTCAGAGACCTCCCTATTTTTTCTTGACAAAAAATCGACTTTCGATATATTAAAACTTTACCCTTTTGCTGAGGAAGTGAAATCATTGAAATTTCGTCTGGAAGATATTTCCAAAGAAGGACAAGAAGCGATGTTCTCCCAGGCCGAATCCTGGCTCGATGGGCGTTTGGCGGGGGAAGCAAAGAGGAGCTTCCATTTTATTGGCCCGATCAGGGTCTGTTTGAACCTCTCCAGGTCGGGTAGGATGGTCTGGGTAAAGAGCCGTATAGAGGCCCGGGTGGAGTGGCTCTGCGCCCGCTGCCTCGAGTCCTTCTCCCGGACCCTGACCTCGGAATACACCGCCAGTTTGAAACCCAGGCCCGATTCACCCTCTCAACCCCGGGAAGAAGTGGAACTCAGCCGCGAGGACATAGAAACGGAGTTCTATGAAGGGGAAGAGATTGATTTAACCCCCCTGGTGCAGGACCAGGCCCTGTTGGCTCTCCCCCAAAAAGTCATCTGCCGGGATGATTGCCTCGGGTTGTGCCCCCGGTGCGGAAAGAATCTGAACCAAGAGTCTTGCCAGTGCCAGAACAGGATCATTGACCCCCGGTTTGAACCCTTACGGGGTTTTAAGGTTCATTGATTGCGAGGAGATTTTCCTATGCCCAATCCCAAAAGAAGACATTCCAGGACGCGGAGGGACAAGCGGCGGACTCACGACCGTCTGGCCTCCCCTCAATTCTCCACTTGCCCCCAGTGTGGCGAGCCGAAAGCTCCGCACCGGGTTTGCCCCCATTGCGGGAGTTACAAGGGACGCACGGTCATTGAAATGGAAGAAGAATAAGGGGAAGAACAGCCGATGAAAATCGCCGTAGATGCCATGGGCGGGGATTTCGCTCCCCGAAATATTGTGGAGGGAGCGCTGCTCGCGGCCCGCGAACACGGAGTGCCTGTGGTGCTGGTTGGGGAAGAGAAGGCCACCCGTCGAGAAGCTGAAAGATGCGGGGGAAGTGATTCGCTTCCCCTGACCTTTATCCAGGCCTCGGAAGTCGTGGGCATGGATGAGTCTCCTCTGACAGCGATCCGCAAGAAGAAAGACTCTTCGATCAAAGTGGCCTTTGATCTGCTCAAGAGGGGGGAGGTTTCAGGGGTGGTGAGCGCCGGAAATTCCGGCGCCGTCTTGGCCACGGCGGTGTATGTGCTGGGGAAGCTGAAGGGGGTGGATCGTCCGGCTATCGGGACCATCTTCCCTACGCTGAAGGGTTGGACCCTTTTGCTCGACGCCGGGGCGAATGTGGACTGCAAACCCTTTCATCTGGTTCAGTTTGCCATCATGGGCGATGCTTACGCCAGATACATCCTGAAGAAGGATCGGCCTTGCGTCGGGCTTCTGAGCAACGGAGAAGAAGAGTCCAAAGGGAATGAACTGATCCGGGAAACCAACGCCATTCTGAAAAAAAGTTCGATTGGCTACATCGGGCCGGTGGAAGGCCGGGATATATTCAACGGCCGGGCCGATGTGGTGATTTGCGATGGGTTCGTAGGAAACGCCGCCCTGAAAATTTGCGAGGGCCTGGCCGAGGCCATCGGGGAGATGATTCGCCAAGAGTTAGAGGTCAGCCTGCGGGCTAAGATTGGTTACCTCTTCGCCCGCCATGCGGTGAATAATGTCAAGAAGAAACTGGATTATTCCGAGTACGGCGGCGCTCCTCTCCTTGGAATCGATGGGGTGGTGATCATGGGCCATGGTCGTTCCTCCGCCAAGGCAGTCAAGAATGCAGTCCGCCTGGCCCACGAGTTTGCCCGGAACAACCTTCCTAAGCTTCTGCTCCACAATCTGGAAGAAAACCAGGACCTGCAACGGCTGGGGGCAAAAAACCAGGCCAAAGTCTGGGAGGAGATTAAAGAAAAGATTATCAAGTGAACGGATCGCTCTGGCGGGGGCTCTCTCTTTTCTTGCCCCATAAAGAAGCGGGAGTGCATGAGGAGGAATAGAAAAAGAAATGATCAGGTCGCGGATAATCGGTACCGGGTCCTACGTTCCTCCAAAAGTCTTGACGAATTTTGATTTAGAGAAGATGGTGGAAACCTCCGATGAATGGATCACCTCCCGTTCCGGGATCCGGGAACGAAGGATTGTGGAAGGGAATATCTGCACTTCGGACCTGGGAACCCAGGCGGCCCTGCGGGCGCTGGAGATGGCCGGCCTCTCGCCAGAGGACCTGGACCTGATCATTACCGGAACAAACAGCCCGGACATGTGCTTCCCCTGCACGGGGTGCTTTATCCAGGCCAAGATCGGGGCCAAAAAAGCTGCGGCCTTTGATGTTTCCGCCGGGTGCACGAGCTTCATCCACGCGCTCTCTTTAGCTGACAAGTTCATCAAAGAAGACCCGGGCCGTAAGATCATGGTCCTGGGCGCGGAGATCATGTCCAAGGTGACGGATTGGACCGACCGGGGCACTTGTGTCCTCTTCGGGGACGGGGCCGGGGCCATCCTCCTGGTGGGCGAAGAAGGTGAACGAGGGGTGCTCTCGACACATCTGCACTCCGACGGGTCGCTGTGGGAGCTTCTCTACATGCCCGGAGGGGGCTCGGCCAACCCCTCTTCGCACGAGACGGTGGATAAGCGCATGCACTACATCAAGATGGCCGGGAACGAGCTCTTCAAAGTGGCTGTGCGCGCCCTGGCCGACGTCTCCCTGGAGGCGTTAAATCACAATGGCTTTACCAGCGATGACATAGACATCATGATCCCCCACCAGGCCAACACCCGCATCGTCGAAGCAGCGGCCAAACGAATTAATTTTCCCATGGAAAAGGTTTACCTGAACATCGAGAGATACGGGAACACCTCTTCCGCCACCATTCCCATTGCCCTGGACGAATTAAACCGGGAAGGAAACTTGAAAGCCGGAGCCTTGATGTTGCTTTGCTCTTTCGGCACAGGGGTCACCTGGGGGGCCGGGATCATCCGTTGGTAAAGCCAGGAGAGAGAGGCAGTGGATTATTTTTTGAATGAGGACCAGAAGGCGATCCGGGATTTGGCGGCCAGGATCGCCGAGGAGCGCGTGATCCCCGTGCGGGCGGAGCTGGACGAGAAAGAAGAGTTCCCCTGGGGGCCCCTAAAATATTTGGCCGATGTGGGGCTTTTTGGGGTTTACATTCCGGAAGAGTACGGCGGCCTCGGTTATGGCTCTTTTGAGAACTGCCTGGCCATCGAAGAGATTTCCCGGGCCTGCATCGGAGTCTCGGTGTCTTTTGCCGCCTCCGGCCTGGGGGCCTATCCCATCCTGCTCTTTGGCAGCGAGGAGCAGAAGAAAAAATATCTCCCGCAGGTGGCCTCGGGACGAAAGCTGGCGGCCTTCGGGCTGACCGAGGCTGGCGCCGGGAGCGACGCCGGAGGAATTCGCACCACCGCGAAGCACGATGGGGATCATTACATCCTTAACGGGACGAAGCAGTGGATCACCAATGGAGGAGAGGCGGAGATCTATTCGGTGATCGCCTTGACCGATAAATCTAAAGGCCCCCGCGGGGCCAGTGCTTTCATCCTGGAAAAGGACATGCCGGGGTTCACCTTCGGGAAGAAAGAGAAGAAGCTGGGCATTCGCTGCTCGGCCACCCGGGAACTGGTCTTCGAGGATTGCCTCGTGCCAAAGGAGAACCTCATCGGTCGGCAAGGAATGGGGTTCATTGTGGCCATGCGCACGTTGGACAAGACCCGGCCGGGGATTGGCGCTCAGGCCGTGGGGCTGGCTCAGGGAGCCTTTGAGGCGGCGGTGGCCTACGCTCGGGAGCGCCATCAGTTTGAAAAGCCGATCATCTCTTTTCAGGCCGTGCAACACATGCTCGCGGACATGGCTGCCCAGATCGAGGCCGCCCGGGCCCTCGTCTATGCCGTTGCCCGATGGGTGGACACCAACCCCAAAGACATTTCTAAATACTCGGCCATTTCCAAGCTCTTTCCCAGCGAGATGGCCATGAAAGTGACTGTGGACGCGGTGCAGATTTTCGGCGGTTACGGGTTCATGCGCGATTACCCGGTGGAGAAGATGATGCGCGATGCCAAGATCCTGCAGATCTACGAGGGAACGAATCAGATCCAGCGAAACGTCATCGGCCAAGCGCTGATCAAGGAGTACGCCGGCAAATAAGGGATGGAGGCAAATGAGGCAAAAGCTGGAAGGAAAAGTCGCTCTGATCACCGGCGGAGCCCAAGGCATTGGGCGGGCCATCGCCCTCCTCTTTGCCCGTGAAGGAGCCAGAGTGGCCATCTCGGACATCAATTTGGAGAAGGCCCGGGAAACCTGCCGGGAGGTTGAATCTCTTGGCCGGGAAGCTTTGGCCATTGGGGGGAACGTGGCCGATGCCAGAGAGGCCGGGGGGATGGTGCAACAAACCGTGGAAAAGTTTGGCCGCCTGGACATCCTGGTGAACAACGCCGGGGTCGCCCGGGATCAGGTCCTTTTACGAATGAAAGAAGAAGATTGGGACTTGGTCATGT
>Ga0315280_10005311_pt1 | contig 18456 bp, 15 predicted proteins | sample YL17G06_40_MG_FD_203697 | JGI IMG/M metagenome (GOLD analysis project Ga0315280, IMG submission 203697) | Sediment microbial communities from Yellowstone Lake, YNP, Wyoming, USA - YL17G06_40 | ecosystem: Environmental > Aquatic > Freshwater > Lake > Sediment | place: USA: Wyoming | collected... | reverse complement strand
GCCACCCAGGCAAAGCTTGAGGACGCCCGAGTTTTGCAGGAACAGTTAGTTAAAGGAGCAGAGCGATTTTTCCAATTTGGTCTTTACATTACTATTCCGGCTGATTCTTTGGAAGAGCTAGACCAGGCTTCCAAACAGGTGGCTTCAACTTTAGGTTCGCTTTTAATCATCTCTAAACACGCTACCCTGCAAATGGAGGATGGTTTTAAAGCCACTATTCCCACCTGTGTTGACCGGCTAATGATTACCAGAAATATGGATACCACTTCTTTAGCGACCACTTTTCCTTTCACTTCTTCAGAGCTAACCGCTAATGAAGGTATTATGTATGGCATCAACGAGCATAATGATTCACTGATAATTTTCGACCGCTTCACTTTAGAAAATGCCAATTCAGTCATTTTTGCTAAAGCAGGAGCGGGTAAATCCTATTTAGTTAAATTAGAGGTGTTACGGTCGTTAATTTTTGGCACAGAAATTATTGTCATCGACCCTGAGGCTGAATATAAAGCTTTATCTGAGGCAGTTGGAGGTGAATATATTACCTTTGGCTTTCAAAGCCAAGCAAAAATTAATCCCTTTGATTTGTCGGCAGTTTATGAGGAAGGAGAAAATCAACTGGGTTTAAAAATTCTTTCTTTACATTCTTTATTTAAGGTAATTATGGGTCAGTTAAATCCCACCGAAGAGGCGGTTTTAGACCGAGCTTTGATTTTAACCTACAAGATGAAGGGAATTACCCCGGAGCCGGCAACTCAGAAAAACGAACCACCATTAATGGAAGATTTATACAAAGCCTTGCGGGGGATGGAAGAACCCCAAGCTTCCTTGTTAGCTGACCGGATTGAAAAATTTGTCAAAGGGAGTTTCATTGGTATTTTTGACCAGCGCTCAAATGTTGATATTAAAAATCCCTTTACGGTTTTTTCCATCCGCGATTTGGAAGATGTCCTCCGGCCAATCGCCATGTTTATTATTTTGGACTACATTTGGACAAAAATTAAAAGAGAAATGAAAAAAAGAATCTTGGTGGTTGATGAAGCCTGGCATTTGATGAAATACCCTGATTCAGCCAGTTTCTTATATTCAATTGCCAAGCGAGCCAGGAAATATTTCTTGGGCTTAACCACTATTACCCAAGATGTTGAAGACTTTTTAACTTCTGATTATGGAAAAGCAATTGTTACCAACTCTTCTTTACAAATTCTAATGAAACAATCGGTGGCGGCAATTGATAAAGTAGCCCAGGTTTTCTATCTTTCTGAAGGGGAAAAACAATTGCTTTTATCAGCTGATATTGGCGAGGGAATTTTCTTTGCCGGACCAAACCATGTCGCTATTCGGGTGGTTGCCTCCCCTGAAGAACACCGCCTAATTACCACCAAACCATCTGAATTGCTAGAAATGGCCCGTCAGAAACAACAGGGGCAACAACCAACAATATGAATCAAGAACAAAAAGCTCGATATCAACGGCTTCAAGGTTTTGTTTATGCCCTTCAACAAGAAGTTTGGATAATTAAAGAAATTGACAAAAAAACCGCTTCTGCTGAGGTGGTCAGTTTTGCCCAAAATATTTTAGGAATCAAAATTGACCCACGCGACCCAAAATTCTTAATCGCCGTCCAATTAGAACTCAATGAACTTTTATCCCAACCCGAAGAACAGCCAGTCCCCAATATTCCCCCAAACCTTCAAGAATTAGTAAGAATTTACGAAGAACACCTCCAAGAATCTCGAATCGAAACTCAAAAGTTTATTTTTCCTACTTTAGATGAACAGATTAAAACCCGACAAAGACAATACGCCGAAAGAATCCGTCAACAATTAATTGCCAGCGAAGAACAATTGGCTCAAAATCCAGCCCTAGCTGAAGAAATAAGCCTTAACATTACCAACCAGATTGTTATGACTCTGCCCCAAGTAGTCAAAGAGGAGGCATTTTCGGAAAAAGAATATCAAGAGATTTTAGTTAAAGTTCAGCCAATTATTACCCAAGAATTAGAACGAGCGGGGATTGAAAAACCAAAAGCAAAAATTGAAACTAGGGAAACTTTTGAGGACGCTAAATCTTTAGCCGCCACCCCCCATGCTCAAATCGCTCCCAAACCCCCGGTTGCTCCAGTAAAAATTCCCCAAGCTCCCCAGCCAAAAATTTCTGATTTACCCTATTTGTTTAAGCAACCATCAGGGGTCAGAGTTGGTTTTGGAGTTAAGACCCAAGCAGCAATTAAAAAAGCGGCTTTGGCCCCAATCACCAAGCCTCTCCAGTGGTTAATCCATTTAGCCCCTGAAGAATTTCGGGCTTCTCATCCGGGATTGGTTTACGCCGCCACGGGTTTCACTGATGTTGTTGGCCAACAAGCCTTTGAACAAACTTGGAGAATCAAACCAAAAAGTCCGGAAGTTGGTTTTTGGCACAATTTAGCCACTACTTTTCAAGAAGAAAAACCGCCATTTTTAGGTATTTTTAGAAATTATTATCAATGGGATTGGTTGGGAAAAGTCGGAACAAAAGTGGAAACTTTTACCCCCAGCCGATTTTTTACTTTCCGCTCTTCTTTTTGGCGGATTTTCAAATCTTCAAGAATTGGCGGCTCCATAAGTAGGGGGGCGGAGAAAATTGTTACTTTTCTGCCTAAAGCAACCAAGTTTTTGGGTCTGGTTGGAGCAGCCATCGCTGGCTGGGAAACATTTAAAAAAGCGGGAAAAATTGCCGCCGGAGCAATTGGGGCTATCTTTTTATGGGCAGCCCATTTCGGTCCAGCCGCTCTTGGTGGAACAACCATTGGGTTAATTGGAGGAATCGCTGCCGGAATAAAAGTAGGAATGCTAACTTTTGGGGCTTTGGTTGGGATAATGGGTCCTTTTGCCGTTATTCCGGCAATTATTACCGGGTTTCTTACCTTAGTGGTTGTTACATTTTTAGGAGCAACTGCCGGAATTGCTTTCCAGATGCTTTTGGATAAAATTGCGGCAGCACTTAAGGGAGTTTCTTTGCCTCATCTTGGAACCCTTGGTCTTCATCAAGCAACCACGGCCACGGTTTCAACCGTCCAATCAGCTGTTCCTATTGCTGTTGGTACTGCTGTGGCTGGGGGGATAATTGTTTCCCAAATTGTTTCTTCAGCTTTTTTTATTCCTTCTGAAGAAGCAAGGCTTACTTCTCCTTATATTGAAGTAAAGAAAACGGTTGAGTTTTCGGGAAAGATCGGCGACTTGATCAGATATAAGATTGAGGTTACAGCAATTGATAAAGATTTGACTAAGGTCAAGGTTGTCGATCAAGCCACCGCTACTTGCCGAGGCAGCTCCCCTGATTTAGAGGAACACTCTTGGGATGGAAGTATATCAATCCCCGCGGGAGGGGTTTGGGAACAAACTTATACGGTTGCCACCAACGACCAATTTAATGATTGCTTGATTAACAACACCGCTAGGATTACCGCGATTGTCGAGGGAAAAACTGAGGAATCCTTTTCTGTTGGCTATGTAAGCATCGGTAATCCGCCCGAGGTTATTCCTTGGGGTTTACCAATTCATGATAATCCAGATCGAGGAACTGGATATACTTTTGGCCAAATGGTTCCTTGTTATGATGACCCCTCCAGACTTTGTCCCCATGAAGGAATAGATGTCCATGGACCCCTAGGAACAACTGTTTATTCAACTTTTCCCCAGGAAAGTCAAGTAACCCAAGTTGGTTTCGGCCAAAGAGCGGGAAATTATATTATGCTTAGCTCAGGTAAATATCAAATTTTTATAGGTCATTTGGCCCAAAAACCGAATTTCAAGATTGGCGATCCGGTTGGAGCAAATGCTCCAGTTGGGATTCAGGGTGACAGTGGCAGTGCTTGGGGCGAACATGTTCATTATCAAATTTGGGAAAATGGGGTTATTATTGACCCCAGAAGTTTTGGAGTTCCTTCACCACCATGGTAAGATTCAAGAGTTTTTTCCGTCATTACTGGCTAATTATTGTTTTGGCTTTCATCGCCACCATAGTCGGGATTGTGGTGGTTCTTCTGCCAAAACCAACCTCAATCTCAGAAAAACCAAAGCTTCCAGCCTTAAGCTTACCCCAATTTACGAAAGCCGATATTGCCTCAGGAAATATTTTCTATCAACTAGACCTTAAAGAAACTCCGCCGGAAACTCCCAATATTCTTCCAGTTTACCAAGCTCGGCCAAAAGAACCATTCAATTGGTCAAAAATAATAACTCAAAATTTAGAGGGACCGCCAATTGTTAAAAGCGCTACCGAGGCGGCTAGATTAGCCAAGGGATTCTTAAGTCAACAAAAACGCTGGACGCCTGAGCTGGAAGCAGGTGATTTTGAGGTTAAGTTTTTGAAAATTGGCGGGTTTGAAGTTTTTCCAACCGAAAGTTTCGAAAAAGCAGATCTTTTAGCAATTCACTTTTGGCCTAAAATTAACAATTATTTAGTCGTTGGTTCAAATCCAAACCTTGGCGGGGTTGAAGTTTGGGTAGCTAAAAATGGTAAAATTCAAAAAGTCAAAGAAAACCTTGCTAATTTAGACACTAGTGATCCAGTTGACTATCCAATAATTTCTTTTACCCAAGCCTGGGAAAAAATTACCCAACAAAAAGGGATGATTGTTGCTTTATCAAAACAGGAAGAGGAATATGGCGTTACCCGGCTTCAACTAAGTTCGGTTATTATCAATAAAACTTACTTAGCTTATTTCCAAGAACAAAATTTACCGGCAAAACTCCAGCCAATTTGGGTTTTCCAGGGAAAGACAATTTTGACCAGCGGTGAAGAATCTGAGGTTTCAATTTGTCTTCCAGCTATTCTTGAACTCTAACTGGCATAATAACGTGAAGATAAGATTTATCCCCGGCCGGAGCAAAAACGCCAGGATTTAAAGATGTCGTCATTTCAAAATTTATCAAGTCTGAATTAACTGAATTTAAGAAATCCAGCAGATACCGGGAATTAAAAGCAATTTTTCCACCCCTGCCCTCAATCTTTGCCTCGACCTCAGAAACATTATCTCCAACCTGAGCGGCATTGGCGCTCACCTTAAGTTTCGAATCTCCAACTTCAAATCGAATAATATTGGCTGATTCTCGAGCGAAAATTGCTGCTACTCGTGCCGCCATGGCCAAACCCTGGGCGTCCAAAATAACCCTGGTCGTTCCCTTCTGGGGAAGAATTTTTTCAAACTCAGGGAACTTTCCCTCAATTAAACGAGAAACTATTTCGCAGTCTGGGGTGGTAAAAATTACCTGATTTTCCTCGGGAGTAATAGTTAAGCCTAAGGTTTTCTCTTCATCACCAACGCTTATTATTTTTCCAACTTCACCTAAGGTTCGGGCGGGAATCAAAAGCCCTTTTTGAAATTCAACCACCTTTTGAATTTCCCGCAAACCAGCGAGTTTTTTTAGGCTTAGTCGATAACCATCAGTGGCCACCAAAATTAAATTTTCTCCTTTCGTCTGAATTAAAACCCCGGTTAAAACCGGCCGACCCTCATCTTGAGCAGCGGCAAAAGCAACCTGGGAGATAGCTAAAGACAAGTCTTTTGTTAATAAGGAAACTTCTGGTTTGCCTTTTAGGCTGGGAACATTGGGAAACTCTCCCGCCGGAAGACCGATAAAACTTGCCTTATAGCTTCCACAAGTTAAATAAAGGAGATTTTCTTTGATTTCAAGATCAATCTTTTCGGCTGGCAATGAAGACACGTATTCAGTTAAAATTTTTGCGGGAATAGAGATTGCCCCCTGACGCTCAATTTTGGCTCCAAGCCAAAGGTTAATTCCAGTTTCTAAATTGGTAGCTGAAAGTTTTAGTCTTCCCTGATCAGTTGTCAATAAAATATTGCTTAAAACTGGAAGCTGAGCCTTAGTAGCAACTGAACGACTGGCAGTGGTTAAACCCCAGGCAAGATTTTCTTGAAGGACTGAAAGTTTCATCTTTTTAATTTTACTCTGTTTTTCTTAATATCTCAATATTTAACATCTAATATCTAACATCTTTTTATCTAGTAGTTGTAGTAGTCTTGTGGATAAGTGAAAAACTTTCCTTTTTGAAATACAAGTTTCGGGCTTTATTTTTGTTTAAAAACATGTTGATAAATCAAGGCTAATTGTGGGAAAGAGCAAAACTTTAAATAGTTATCCATAAAGTTTTTTCTTTATCCCCATAATATCAACACGCAAATCCTCAGATTCAGGCAGGAGTTTGGTGATTTTTTCCACTCCATGCATAATGGTAGTATGGTCCCTTCCCCCTAAAAGGCGGCCAATTTCCATTAGGGGCAATTTAAGCTCGGTTCGCAAAAGATACATTAAAATTTGTCTGGGCACAACGATTGGTTTTAGTCTTTTTGGACCCACCAATTCGAAAAGTTTAAGATTAAAATAAGAAGCGACGGCGCTAATCACCTCTTTTGGTTTAACTAATTTTTGAGGGACGCCAATATCATTAATGTGGCCCAAAAGAGCACTGGCCAACTCAGGCGTGATTGGGATGTTTTTTGTTTGGGCTTCGGTCATTAATCTGGTTAAAAATCCCTCTAAGCGTCGGGTAGAGGCAATATTCCCGGCCACTAATTGAGCGACATCCATTGGAAGTTTTATTCCTCGTTGTTGAGCCTTTATTAGTAAAATGGCGGTTCGCAATCCAAAATCAGGGGGCTGAATATCAATTGTTAATCCGCCCTCAAAACGTGATTTCAATCTGTCTTCCAATTTACTAATTTCATCAGGTCGCTGATCACTGGTTAAAACTATTTGACCACCTACCCGCCAGATGGCGTTAAAGGTATGGAAAAATTCCTCCTGGACAGCAGTTTTACCGGCAATAAATTGAATATCATCAACCAGCAAAATTCGCGCCGAACGATATTTTTGTTTAAATTCTTTAGTTCGTTTTTCCCTAATAGCGTTGACAATATCGTTAGTAAATTCTTCTCCCATGCAATAGATTATTTTTGCTCTCGGGTTTCTGGTTAAAATAGCTTGACCGATGGCTTGCATTAAATGAGTTTTACCTACGCCAACCCCGCCATATAAAAATAAAGGATTGTAAGCTCTTCCCGGAGATTGAGAAACAGCTAGGGCAGCAGCGTGAGCCATTTGATTGGTTGGGGAAACAGCAAATGTCTCAAAATTGAAATCTGAACGTAAACCAACTCTTTCAATTACCTCAGTCGCCTCAGGTTTTTCTTCTGGCTTTTCAAAAAGCGGTTCCTTGCCCCGCGGAGCTTTAGCGAAGTGGGGTTTTTTACTCTGTTTAACCAAAAAAACCAAATCATTTTTCTTGCTCGTTGCCTGGTCTAAGGCTTCCTTAATTAATCCATAATAGCGGTTCTCAATAGTGTTACCAACGAATATTGAGGGACAACCAATTTCGGTAATTTGCCGCTCTTTGCTGATTTCTTTAAAGCGGACAATAAAAGTTAAGGGAAACCAGGTGGCAAAATTGGCTGGAGAAAGATTGATTTTTAGATTTTCCAAAACGGTTCGCCAAACTTTTTCTTTGTCCATTTTAAGAGGCGGGCAGAGGTATTTTCAATCTACCAACTTATCCACAATTTGTCAAGCCCCGTTCATGTAAACTAAACGGGGCGTAGACCTCGCCGAAGCCTTGGCGAAGGCGGGTCAAGGGTTGACTTAAGTGACCTAAGTGACTTAGGATACTTAAGTATATGCCAAAAAGAACTTATCAGCCAAAAAAATTAAAAAGGGCTAGAAAACACGGATTTCGGGCCAGGATAAAAAGTTGTGGCGGAAAAAAAGTTTTAAAAAGAAGAAGACTAAAAGGGAGAAAGAAACTTACTATTTAGAAATTTATTTTTATGCTTCCAAAACAATATCGTCTTCCTTTAAGAACAGAATTTAAACGGATAAAAAAAGAAGGCAAACTTTTTTCTGGAAAGTTTTTTAGTTTGCTTGTCAACAAACAACCAGCTGGCAATCGACCACCCCGTTTTGCCTTTATAATCTCCAAAAAAATTCATAAAAAAGCAATCAAAAGAAATCGAGTCCGTCGACTTTTAGTCGAGGCAGTTCGGGGTATCTTACCTAAGATAAAACCAGGTTTTGATTTTGTTTTTTTAGTTAAAAAAACGATTTTAGAAAAGAAGCTTTCGGAGATAAAAAATGAGGTAGAAAAATTCTTTGGCAATGAAAAAATTTATTCTTTTTTTGATTAGAGCCTATCAAAAATCTTGGTTTTTTCGTTCCCGTATTCTAAGGACACTTTTTTTGTCTGATGGCGCCTGTCGGTTCCAACCAACTTGCTCTGAGTATACCTATCAAGCAATCGAACGGTATGGTATAATCCGAGGAAGTTGGGTGGGGGTTAAACGGATTTTACGTTGCCATCCTTGGTCAAAGGGAGGATATGATCTACTAAAATAAGAACCTCCCGAAGTTTCGGGAGAACCTTGTTTTTCGTAAACTCAAAATGAGTCAACTTTGGAATTTACTTTTATATCATCCTTTAGTTAATGCCTTGATTTTTCTTTACCAAATTCTTTTTCATAATTTTGGTTTAGCGATTATTGTTTTGACAGCGGTAATTAGGGCAATTTTGATTCCTTTAACCATGCCATCAATGAAAGCCGCTAATAAAATGCGCGAGCTAGCTCCAGAATTGGAAAGGCTAAAAAGAAAACATGGCAATGATAAACAAGGACTAGCTAAAGCCCAAATGGACCTTTATCGCCAACATGGGGCTAATCCAGCCGCTGGTTGTCTGCCGCAAATTATTCAATTACTGGTGTTAATTGCTCTTTATCAGGCATTTATCCAGGTTTTGAGGGCTCATGGGGAAGAGGTAATTACTAAATTAAATGAAGTTTTGTATCCACCTTTAAAATTGGCTTTATCAACCAAAATTAATACTCAATTTTTATGGTTAGATTTAGCCAAGCCAGACATTATTAAGTTGCCTGGATTGGCCGTGCCTTTGCCTGGGTTATTTTTAATCGCTGCCGCCTTAATTCAGCTTATTTCCTCTAAAATGATGGCCCCGGTGGTGGCTGCCGCCAAAAAAGAAGCCCAAAAAACCCCAGAAAAAACTGACGACATGGCGACGGCAATGCAATCGCAAATGACCTATATGTTTCCCTTAATGACAATTTTAATTGGCTACTCTTTTCCTTCGGGTTTAATTTTATACTGGCTAATCTTTTCTTTATTTACCGCTATTCAACAATATTTTGTCAGTGGTTGGGGAGGACTTGAACCATGGATAAGAAAATTGAAGCCATCAAGGGCATAATTCAAGATCTTTTAAATCACCTTGAGGTTAAAGCAACAATATCAGTGTCCGAAGGAGAAGAAAATTCAGTCGCCATTCAGTTGGAGACTGACCAACCAGGAGTTTTGATTGGTTATCACGGAGAAACCCTGTCGGCGATTCAACTGATTGTTTTGATGACAGCCTATCGAAAATTTGGCGAATGGACAAGAATTTTAGTTAACGTTGGAGACTATCGAGAAAGAAGGAAAGAAGTCTTGGAACGGATGGCTTTGGCTGTTGCCCAAAGGGCAAAATTTTCTGGTCAACCCCAATCTCTACCTCCGATGTCGGCGTTCGAGCGGAGAATTATCCATCTTGCTTTAACTGGAGATTCCGAGTTAGAAACTGCTTCTGAAGGCGAGGGGAAAGATCGCCACGTGGTAATTAAACCCAAATGACAAAGCTTCAGCAAAGACTTTTTTGGTTGCTGGTTTTTTTGCTTCCTGTTCAATTTGGTCGCCATTTCTGGCCGGAGTGGAGTTATGTAATGGGATTACGGATTGACTATTTGTCGCCAACGATTTATTTGACGGATATTTTGATGGTGGCGATTTTGGGATTATGGGGACTAGAGAAATGGAGAATGGAGAATGGAGAATGGAGAATTACAGTTAAAAATTTAAGAAAGTTGATTTTTCCAGTCTCTATTTTTGTTTTTTTACTAGTTAATTCTTTTTTGGCTCAAAATCAAGGGGCAGCTTTGTATAAATTTGCCAAAATTATCGAATTTTCTTTGCTAGGATTATACGTAGCTAAGAATAACTATACGCTATACGCTATCTGCCATACACTGCCCTTAGCTATTATCTATTCTTCTTTAATTGCTGTCACCCAATTTTTAAAACAGGCTTCTTTAGGGGGAGTTTTTTGGTGGTTGGGCGAGCGAACTTTTAATGCCGGAACGCCAGGAATTGCCAAGGCAATAGTAAATGGTCAGCTGATTATGCGTCCTTATGCTACGTTTCCCCATCCGAATGTCTTGGCTGGATTTGTATTAGTATCTTTGATGCTAATAGGCGTCAGGCGCCAGGTGTCAGGCGTCAGGAGGTTTTTATATTGGTTGGCGATAGTTTTAGGGATTGTTGCGATTTTAATTTCTTTTTCCCGCTCGGCTTGGGTTGTGGGATTATTGATTGGTTTATGGTTAGTGAGGAAAAAACCCTTGCTGTTTACTGTTTACTGTCTACTGTCTACTGTTGGTGTTATTGCCTGGCTTGCTCCTTATTTTTCTACCGATGAAGCTTTTTTCCAACGACTGCAATTAATTAAGACGGCCTGGTTGATGATTCAAACCACCCCCTTGGTTGGAGTTGGCTTAAATAATTTTATCGTTCGTCTACCTGATTTTTGGCAGATGACTGGTTTCACTTACTGGCTTCAGCCGGTCCATAATATATTTTTACTCATTATGGCAGAAACCGGACTAGTGGGATTGTTAATCTTTCTTTGGTTTTTATTTCTAACCTACAAAAAATTATCCATTATCCATTATCCATTATCCATTGCCCTCAGTGCCATTTTGGCGCTAGGGCTTTTTGACCACTACTGGTTAACTCTTCAACAATCCCAACTTTTATTTGCGATAATCTTGGGATTGGCTTGGGCAAAAAAATAAGGTAGTATTGAATCATGGAGCTTTCCCAAAAGGTTGCCTTTAATACTTTTATCCAAATAGCTTCTAAGATTATCACCGTTGGTTTTGCTCTTTTAACGACCATTCTTTTAACCGGTTATTTAGGCAAAGAGGGCTACGGCGATTATATTTATATAATCACCCTGGCAATCATTTTTGGTTCTTTGGCTGATTGGGGGACGGCCACTATTGGTGTTCGCGAGGTTGCCAAGGAGAAAGAAAGTCAAGGAAAACTGTTGGGTAATGTTTTCATCTTAAGACTTGGGCTTTCTTTTTTAGCCATTGTTTTGCTTTTTGCCTTCTCCTTTTTTCTTCCCATCCAAACCCAAAATCCGCTTTTATTAAGAAAAATGATTAAGATAGCCACTTTAATTGTTTTTTTGGTGGCAATCAAAGCTTCCTTTGGGATCATTTTTCAAAGTCGACTGGAGATGCAAAAGGCGGCAGTGGCGGACATTACCACTAGCCTTTTGATTTTTCTCTTTTCTTGGTACGTTGTTCAAAAGGGACTCGGTCTAGGACCTTTGGTTTGGGCAGTGGTTTGGGCGAGTGGAGTAGCGGTGGTGATAGCCGGAATCCTGGCTCTCAAAACAGCCAAATATGTCTTTCAGATTGATAAAGAAATAATGGTGGAGCTAATTCGCGAATCTCTACCCATGGGGGCAATCTTACTAATGTTCACCATGGACAATAAAATTGACACGGTAATGCTAGGAGCAATTAAAGGGAGTGGGGCAGTGGGAATTTATGCTATCCCTTATCGAATTTATGATGTTTTAATTTTAGGGGCGGCTTTCCTTATGAATGCTTTATTGCCGGTAATTTCTCAATATTCAGACTTAGAGAGATGGAAAGATAAGTTAAGGCAGATTTATCAAAAAGCGTTTGACATCTTATTTTTAATGGGGTCAGCTGGGTTAGTTTTTATTTTGATTTTTGCCCCAGCTATAGTTCGCCTTTTGACCTGGCAAAGATTTGGAGAGTTTGGTGATTCGGTAGCGGTACTTAGGATTTTAGTCTTAGCGATGTTTATTGCTTATTTTAATCATCTTACTGGTTATACAATTGTTGCCTTGGGTAGACAAAGACCTTATTTTTTCGTCGCCTTTGGGGCATTAATTTTTAACGTCATTGCTAACCTTATTGCCATCCCCAGATTTTCTTACTATGGCGCCGCTGGGGTAACAGTCTTAACTGAAGGCTTGGTTTTAATGATTACGTCCATTTTTATTTTCCGTTTACTTAAAATAATTCCCTCCCCAGTTGAGTTTCCGAAAACCCTAGTTGAAATTTTTAAAACTCGTGCTAAGATTTTCTAGCAATGAAAAAGAAAATTTTTGTTTTTGCTGATGGTGGGGCTCGGGGAAATCCCGGACCGGCGGCAATTGGGGTAGTGGTTAAAGATGAGGAAGGAAGGGTTTTGACTCAATTTGGGAAAAGCATCGGGGAGACAACTAACAATGTAGCGGAATATAAGGCGGTGATTGAAGCCCTTAATTGGATAGTATCAAGTATTAAGTATCAAGTATTAAGTATCAACTTTTTCCTCGACTCAAAGCTTATTGTCAACCAACTTAATGGTTATTACAAAATTAAAAATGGCAACTTAAGAAATTTAATAATTGAAGTCCGAAAATTGGAGCAAGGAGTTGGGGGCAATATTTCTTATCGATTGATTCCTCGGGGAAAAAATCGCCCAGCCGATTTTTTGGTTAATCAAGCCCTTGACACGAAAAAATTTTAAACCGCCTAAATTTTCACAGACCGTTGTCTTGACGACCCTTCGCGACATGTCCCAATGTTTAGCATTGGAGAAGAATAGCGAACTCACCGCAAGGTGAGGGTGGTTTGAAAGTAACGCTTCGGAGTCGTCAACCCCTCCGAAGCCCCGACTGAGTCGGGGCGAAGGGGAATATAAAAACATGCCCCGATGTTTGCCATCGGGGATACATTGAGGGTTGACAGAATTTTCCTTGAAACCTTAGTTAATTTTGATTAAGATGAAGTTGTGGACGAAGAAAATGGAAAACCAATTGCCCTAATTGTCGGGGATAAAAATTTTCTTGGTTGGTTTTTAAGCGAACTCCTTATCCGTCAGGGATGTAGAGTAATAACTGAAGAGGCCGAGACGGCAACACTTGATTATATTTTTTGTCTTGATGATTCTGATAAAGAAAAAGTCGATAAGCTTTTACGTCTGGCCCAAAATTCTGGAGCAAAATTTCTTCTGGTTACCCAAAAAGATAGCTATCCCGATGCCTCTTTTAAGAATGTTGACTTTCGGATTGTTCATTTAGGAGCAGTGTTTGGACCAAGAATGAAAAGGGCGGATTTTCAAAATTTAAACCACCAAACCGAAGTTTTTGGTCCAAAACCAGTTTTTGTTTCTGATATGGTTTACGGCTTGGTCAAAGCAATGTTTGCTGGTGGAACCAGGGGAAAGATATTTGACTTAACCACCAAAAATTCTCAGTTGGGTTGGGAGCCCCAGACAGATTTTACTCAAGGAATGGAGCAAACAAAAAAATGGTTTGCAGAACCCACCCCCACCATTCGTCCTAAACCCACAACCCACCCCCCCGCCCGACTCGCTTCGCGACTCGAAGCGGGCGGGTCACTTCTTATTCCTATCCTTTTATTTTTTATCATTCTCTCCTATCCCTTTACTTCCCTGGCATTTCAGAGTTTCTGGGGGGCAAGAAATCTTAAAAAAGCCCAACAAGCAGCGTTAAGTGGCGATTTCAATCAGATGATAAAAACCGCTAGGGTAGCGGAGGAATGCTTTACCGCGGGAAAGGCGAACGTCACCCGACTCGGCCCCCTGTTTAATTATGTTGGTTTAGAAGAAAAAATTCTTCATTGGGAAAAACTTTATGATTTGGGTAAAAAAACTTCTGGGGGATTAGTTGAGCTTGGCTCTGCCGCGACCACGGGTGGTCAATTATTGGGATTTGTTTTGCAAAACAAACCACTAGATGTTCAACAGTCAATTAGGCAAATTAAACTTGAGCTTGATGGGGCTTATGAGAAGCTGTCTTTAGTTGAACCAGAGATTGAAGACCAAAAGCTTCGCCAGCAAATTAACGAGGTTAAAAACTTAATCCTTTTTGGACAAAAAGGGGTTTTGTTAATTCCTGATTTAATTGGTTTAAATAAACGTCGCGCCGCCGGCATAGCCTCTGGCGACGCACGGCAAGTATATTTGATTTTGTTTCAAAACAATATGGAACTTCGACCAACCGGAGGATTTATTGGGAGCTTTGCTCTTTTAACTCTTGACCAGGGAAGATTGGTGGATTTTGAGGTTCAAGACGTCTATTGGGCTGATGGACAACTTAAAGGCCACGTTGAACCACCCCCAGCTCTCAAGAAATATTTAGGGGAAGCCGGTTGGTATTTGCGTGATTCCAATTGGGATCCAGATTTTCCTACTTCAGCCGCTCGGGCAGATTGGTTTTTAGAAAAAGAGACCGGACGAACAGTTGATGGAGTGGTAGGGATAAACCTGGAAGTAGCCAAAAATATCTTGGAAGCCATTGGCGAAACAGAGCTTTCTGATTTCAAGGAAAAGATTAACTCTAAGAATTTGTTTGAAAGGGCTGAGTATCATTCGGAGACAAATTTCTTTCCCGGTTCAACCCAAAAGCAGGACTTCTTGGGAAGTCTCAGTAGGGCTTTGTTTGAAAAAATAAAAAATGTTGACCAGAAAACTTGGCTTAAATTAGCCAAAGCAGTTTATCAATCAGCTCGACAAAAGGACATCCTGGTTTATTTTAAAGACCCAAAGACTCAAGAAATTGTCAAAAGTTTAAATTGGGACGGGGCACTTCGCCAGGCTCAGTGTAAAGAGAGAAAAATTAGGTGTTTAGTAGATTATCTGATGGTGGTGGAGGCAAATGTCGGAGTGAATAAAGCAAATTTTTTTGTCAAAAGAAATTTCTCACATCAAATAAAGATTAATGAAGACGGTTTAATAGAAGAAACCTTAAAACTTGGCTATCAAAATACCGCCCAGACAGAGATTTTTCCCGCCGGTAAATATAGAAGTTTTGTTCGGATATATACCCCATTGAAAAGTGAGTTAGTTAAGGTGGCGCTTATAAACCCACAGACTGGGATAACTGAAGAAATAGAAAAGGAAAAAGTAGAAGTAAAAGAAGACCACGGTAAGCAGGTTTTTGGATTTTTATTGGAAGTGCCTATTCAAGAAAACCGAACAATTGAAGTTGTTTACCGACTGTCAGAAAAAATGATAGGCGAAAGTATCCAATATTTACTGATGTTGCAAAAACAATCTGGGATAAAAGATGAAAGTTTTAATTTTTGGTTTGAACCACCGCCAGGAATGAGCATCGTCTCCAGTAAGCCACTGGCTACCGCTAAACCTACGGGTGCGGTTTTTAGCTCAAAATTTGAGGGTGATTTAGTTTTTGAAATTGGATTGACAAAGTAGTGGTTTTCAATTAAGATACAAAAACGATGGCGAAAAAAGAGCTACCTAAATTAACTTTGGAAAAGCGAAAAGTTACTGGGAGAAAGGTAAAAATTCTCCGCCGGGAGGGAATTTTGCCAGCCAACATTTATGGTAAAGACATTAAGTCTTTGGCGGTTCAGCTTGATTTAAAATCATTTTTACCAACTTATAAGGAAGCAGGGGAGACGGGTTTAGTAGAATTGAAAATAGCAGGAGAGACTAAGATTCGACCGGTTTTAATTCATAATGTCCAGGTCAATCCAATTGATAGTCAACCAGTTCACGCCGATTTTTATCAGGTTGATTTGAAAAAGAAAGTAACCGCCAGGGTACCAATTGAGCTAGTTAGTGAGGCACCGGCTGTTACCCAAAAGGTTGGAATTTTAATCCAACCTTTAAATGAGATTGAGGTGGAGGCATTGCCAACTGAGCTTCCTGATAAATTTGAAGTTGATATTTCCAGCCTAAAAGAGGTTGATGATGCGGTAACGGTAGCCGATCTAAAGGTACCAGAAGATGTCAAAATATTAACTTCGGAAAAGGAAATTTTAGTCAAGATTGAGCCACCGGCTAAAGAAGAAGTGCTTGCTCCTCCGCCAACAGAAGAAGTTCCGACTGAAGAGATTCCGGCAGAAGAACCTGTACCAGCACCCGAGGGCGTCCCACCAACAGAGGAAGGCAAGCCAGCCAAAGAAAAACCAACCTCGCCGGCAGGCAGGCCAACTGAGGAAAAAGTTGAAAAAAAGGAAAAAGGCAAGTAGAATCTAACTAATGCCCGAAGAAACACCAGAATTGCCAGTTAGTGAACAAGAAACTCAAATCCAACCTCCTGCGTCTCCTTCCGAAGCTTCTAGCGAAGGAGGATCTTTTTTGGATAAACTTAAAATCCACGAATTCAAGATTTTAGGTGGGGTTTTGGGAGTTTTGGTTTTCATTGGAGCGGTTTTTGGAGCTTATAAATTTGGACAAAGACAGGTTCAACCACCTGGTTTGGTGGTTACCCCAACTCCTTTACCCTCCGAAGCTCCAGCGAAGGAGGGCGACCCCACCGCCAACTGGAAGACTTATACGAATACAAAATATAAATTCTCTTTTAAATTTCCTCCCGATTGGATAGAAGCTGGTTATGTCGAAGACGACTTCAGAGCATTTAAACAGGTCGCCAGCAAAAACTTAGAAGAAAAAGGAGTAATTCCATATGATTATATTTTAGTTTCAGCTGGTCTTCTAAAAAAGGTAAACCAAGAGGGATTTTGGAATAAACAAGCTGATGAGACATATTTTAATTATCTTTATAGTCAAAAGATAGGAGAAAAGAGAAAAGGAGATCCGCGATATACAATTACAAAATTAGAAGAACTTCTTATTAATGGCGCCAAGGCGGTAAAGCAGGCGGAGGAAGTTGCCCCAGAAGCAGAAACAGAATATTTCTATACCGTATCGGTCTATATCTTGAAAAATGGCCAGGTCTTTGACTTTTCGGGTCGTTTCCCCAATCAGGACACATGGATAAAAACAGAAAATACCCTCAACCTCATGCTTTCGACTTTTAAGTTTTTGGAGGAAAGCGACGAAGTACAAATAAAGAAAGTTCTAGATGAGTATATTCCAGAACATTCGTTAATTAAAGTTTTTGAGCTCGAGGGGTTAAAAATTCTCGGTAATTTTGCTAAAGTTACGGTGGTGCCGAAGGATGTGGTAACAGACAAAGCGCTAATAATTTTAGAAAAAATTGAAGGGCAGTGGACTGCAATCTGGGGTCCAGGTACTGCCATTGGTAAGACGGACCCAGTACTTGAGAAAATTCCTGAAGGATTATTGGATTAAATATGCCCGAAGAGATCGAGACTCAGCCAGAAGAAATGATGGAAGAAAAACCTAAAGCTGGCTTCCTAGAAAAGCTAAAGCTCCATAGATTTAAGATTTTGGGTGGGGCTTTGGGAGTTTTTGTTCTTGCCGGAGCAGTTTTTGGGGCGTATAAACTGGGACAGAGACAGGTTCGATCTGGTCCCCAACCAACCCCAACACCAATCACTGAAGCTACTCCTACCCCTGACCCAACCGCCAACTGGAAGACTTATCAATATACCGAAGTCAGCGAATATGCCTACTCGATTAAATATCCGCCCGACTGGTCGTTTAAAGAAGGACCAGGAGGCTTGATAGTAGATTTTGGACCAGTTACCTTTCACTCTCCAGGCAAGAGTTATATTTATTCTCGTGTTACTCTTTTGAAAGAGGGAGGTTTTACTTTTGAGGAGATAGTTAATAACGCGAAATTGTATCTGGATGACTTAAAGGAAGAAAGCATAAAGGTTCAGGGTCTCGATGCCACAAAACTTTCAGGAACGATGGATGAAAAAAGCAATCCCGCAGAAATTGGTTATTATTCCCAGCAAATTTATGTAAAAAGGGATAATGGGATTTATCTGCTAGGCCTAGTGCAGAATCCTCAAGAGGACTATAAACAAACCTTCAACCTCATGCTCTCGACTTTTAAATTTGTTGAGTAAGATCTCTTCTTAATGTGTTAATATAAATTTGTGGCTGGATACGAAAACCTTCTTACTTATACCCAATGTGAAGAAATTTATGATTTGACAATTGAGTTTTGTCAGAGATTTTTGCCAGGAAGAGAACTACTTCGCCAGCGGGAGCAAATGATTCAGGCGGCTCGTTCGGCAAAACAATGCATCGCCGAAGGGGCAACCCAGAAAACTTCTCTTAAGGGATATATCAAAATGTTGGGAATTAGCCGTGGTTCTTTAGAAGAATTACTTAAGGATTATCAAGATTTTGCCCGACTAAGAAATATTTCTATTTGGGACAAATCCGACCCTAGAATAAGAGAGATGGGAGAGAGGGGGAAGAGGGTGAAGAGGGAGACTGGGAGATATAAACTCCCTCTTATCCCTTCTCAACCTTCTAATCCTTCTTACCCTCTTAATTACTTAATAGACTTAACAATTAGGACTAACTATTTACTAGATAGACAAAAAACTTCTTTGGAAGAAAAATTTGTCAAAGAGGGAGGATATAGCGAGAGATTGTTTAGGAGAAGGATGGATTATAG
>Ga0315280_10005310_pt1 | contig 18457 bp, 16 predicted proteins | sample YL17G06_40_MG_FD_203697 | JGI IMG/M metagenome (GOLD analysis project Ga0315280, IMG submission 203697) | Sediment microbial communities from Yellowstone Lake, YNP, Wyoming, USA - YL17G06_40 | ecosystem: Environmental > Aquatic > Freshwater > Lake > Sediment | place: USA: Wyoming | collected... | reverse complement strand
ATAATTGATGACGCTCTTATGGTTCGGAGCCTCTCGCTCCGCCGTCAGTTTTCTACATTTCTATCTGTTATGCGATTTTTGCCGATTTTGCGCTATGGCGCGCCGCTTGAGAAGTTGAGCTTTGCAAAGCAGGATAAGGTCATAGGATGGTTTCAGGACAGCCCGTCCGCTTTGTTGAGGAGAGGGCTTTGGGGGTTGAAGGCGCTCGTTTTCATGGGCTATTACGGCCAAGCTAGCGTTTACGAGCGAATAAAATTTACGCCTGTGCTGAATGGGAACGAGAGGCTGCATGGTTGAGAAAGAGTTCGACATGGTCATCATCGGGTCTGGCGCGGCAGGCGGAGTCGTAGCCAGAGAGCTATCGCCTCTTTGCAGAGACGGTGTGAAAATCGCGGTCCTCGAGTGGGGTGCCAAGCTCAAGCCAGATGAGTTCACGTGCAAAGAGCTCGAGATGGCGAACCGCCTCATGTTCGAGGGCGGCGGGGTTTTGACAAAAGACCGAGGGATCACTTTTGCACTCGGCAGGGCGTATGGCGGCTCGACTGTTGTTTACACGGGAACGACTTTTATAATGCCAAAGCACGTGTTCGATGACTGGGGTGTTCGCGGGCTCAACTGGGACGACTTTTATCGACGCTCGAAAAAGTATTTCGAGGAAGTCAACGCACACTTTCTTGAGGACGATAAGATAAACGAGAACAACAAGCTCTTCTATGAGGGATGCAAGAAGCTTGGCATAAGCGTCGAGCAGTTCCCGATAAACGTCAAAAATTGCCAGGGGGCAGGCGTCTGCAACATCGGCTGCCCGCATAATGCCAAGCAGGGGACGCACGTGGTCCAACTGCCCGAAGCTGAGAAAAACGGCGTCGTCGTGGTGACCAACTGCAAGGTCGAGCGCATCGGCGAAAAAATGTGTTATGCGAAGGTGTCAAACGTTGACTTCGGGTTTCCTTCCATCTGGGAACCGGGCGAATACAAAATTCGCGCGAAGGCAATCATCGTCTGCGCAGGGGCGGCCAATACGCCAGCGCTTTTCTTGCGCTCAAATCTGCCAGTTAACTCGCCAGTCCTCGGTCGATACTTCACGTGTCACCCCGCGCTAATCTTGGTCGCACAGCACGACCGGTCGGTTGCAAACTTCTACGGCCATCCGAAGAGCTACTACAGCGGCCATTTCGCAGAGTCGAAAGAGTTTCTGCTCGAGGTCTGCATGTATTACCCGCTATCCACCGCGAAAAGCCTAGTGGGTTTTGGTGCCGAGCTTGGCGAGCTTATGTCGAGCATGAATAGACTTCAAATGATAATAGCGATTGCGCTCGATTCCCCCGCTTACGAAAACCGCATTACATTGAGCAAGTCGGGCAATGCGGTGATCGACTATCGCGTGTCGGACGATGTGCTCGACTCCCTTCTGGAAGCGCAGAAAATATCCGCAAAAATCTTTTTTGCATCGGGTGCTAGGCGCGTCCACGCGCCAGCGGGTGTAAAATTCTTTATCGAAGCCTTTGAGCAGGATCGACTGGATGAGCTGATCGTAAAAGATAAGATGAAGTTGGGCAGAATTCCGATATCCAGCGCTCACCCGATGGGCGGCTGCCGAATGGGAGAAAACGTAAAGACCTCTGTGACCAACGAATGGGGCGAAATACATGGCATCCCGTGGCTGTATGTTGCGGACGCGAGCTTGTTTCCCAAAAGCGCTCATGTTAATCCGTATATCACCATTATGGCGCTGGCGGACCGCGTAGCCGAAAGGGTTAAACTAAAAACAAGGGAGCTATTGAACGCATGAATATTCGAGGCTCAAAGATTGTCGTAAAGGCGTTGGAGGACGAGGGCGCTCGCTTCACGTTTGGAATCCCAGGCACGCACAACATCGAGCTTTACGACGCGCTGGACGATTCCGAAAAAATCCAGCCGATTTTGGTTACTGATGAGCAGGGCGCATCGTTTGCGGCGGACGGCGTTTCACGAACATCAAATATTATCGGCGTGGTGAACGTGGTGCCGGGCGCTGGCGTGACGCACTGTCTGTCCGGCGTCGCCGAAGCTTACATGGATAACGTGCCGATCGTCGTTTTAACGTGCGGGATTCGGACGGATACGGGCAAGGCGTTCCAGCTTCACGACATTGATCAATTGGCAGTTTTGCGTCCGGTCACCAAAGCGACGCTCAAAGTTGAAAGGCCTGAAGATTTATATCCGCTCGTTCGCAAAGCATTTTCCATCGCCAGAAGCGGTACGCCCGGCCCAGTGGCCATAGAGGTGCCCATCAACTTCTACATGCTCCATCACGATATTGCAGAGTTTGCATACAGGGACGAGACTCCGCCCGCTCCTAAAGCTGGCGAGAATGAGCTCAAAGAAGCGGCGGCAATTTTGAAGGCTTCGCGCTTTGTGGCGCTGTATATTGGCAACGGCGCTCGCGCCGCTGCGCCGCTCGTTAAAAAGCTCGCTGAAACTTTAGCTGCGCCTGTGGCTACGACGATCCAGGGCAAGGGAGCTTTTCCTGAGACTCATCCTTTGTGGCTGTGGAACGGTTTTGGAAATGCCGCACCGTCGTTCGTGCGAGCTATTATGGATAGGTGCGACTGCTTGGTTGCGATAGGGTGTCGGTTCGGCGAGGTCGCAACCGCGAGCTATGGCCTTAAGCCACCAGCTAATCTCATTCACGTGGACATTAATGAAGAGGTCTTCAATCGCAACTATCCCGCGCGGCTCGCTATAAAATCTGACGCTATAGCGTTCATCAACGGGCTTTTACAATTTTTAGAACCATCAAAAAGAAATGTCGAGCTTGAGGCTGAGATTGCGAGTGGACACAAGAAGGTCAAAGATGAGTGGCGAGCGCACGCGAGTAGAGAAAAAGTCAGCCCGTGGGCATTTTTTGAGGCGTTGCAGAGCGTCGTCGGAGCGGATACCGTATACGCTACCGACAGCGGCAACGGCACGTTTTTAGCGATGGAGCATCTGAGATTAACCGAGGCCAATTCTTTTATCGGGCCTGTCGATTTCTCGTGCATGGGATACTCCGTGCCCGCGGCGATTGGCGCTAAGTTTGCCAATCCGAATCGGGACGTGGTGGCGCTCGCTGGCGATGGCGCTCTTTTGATGACGGGGCTTGAGCTACTCACCGCTTCGAGCTACAAGGTTGCTCCTTTAGTCTTTGTGCTGCACGACGGCGAGATGGCGCAGGTAACTCAGTTGCAGGTTACATCGTTCAATCGCAAGACCTGCACTGTCCTTGCTGACTATAGCGTCGAGGCGTTTGCGAAGGCGACAAACTGTCACTTTCTTAAAATAGAGACCGACGCAGATCTCAAAAAAGTTTTGCCTCAAGCTCTAGAGTTGACCAGAGCGAAAGAGCCTGTATTGGTAGACCTGAACATCGACTATTCGCAGAAAACCTATTTCACGAAGGGTGTTATAACCACGAATTTCTGGCGACTCCCTTGGCGCGAGCGTATTTCCATGATATCGAGAGCTGTAAGCCGCCGGCTGCTCGGAGCGGGTAAAAAATCTTGATGTGAAAATTTATTTATGGTGCGAGGTAGGATAAAATAATCGTGGATAGAAAATTAAGGGGAAGGGCAGAATGAAAAAGCTGACACATCTATTTTTGATTGTCGTCATTTTTGGGCTGCTGTTTCTGGTCGGATGCGCTGGATGCGGGGAATGTAAAGATACGGGATGCGATGACGACGATACAGGCGACGACGACGATGATGTAGATGACGATGCAGACGATGATGCCGTAGATGATGATGTAGCGGGCGACGTTAATTGGGAGACCTCGATAATCGACGCCACGTCTAACTCCAACCGCGTCTCGCAGCTATTTGTGGACGATGCGGGCAACGTGCACGTGGCGTATACGGGGTGCAACAAGGGCGACTGCATGCTCGGCGCGCTGTATTACGCAATCAAGCCCGCGGGCACATGGCAGTGGTTCAAGAGCGTCGTCGATGACACGCGCGATGTCGGCTGGAACACGCCGATATATGTGGATACCAATGGAACAATCCACATCTTCTATCACGACCACGTCTCTAAGGACGTGAAGTATGCGTTCGGCACGCCGGGCGCATGGCAATTTCAGCTCGTTGACAAGGTGGGCGACCAGGGGTGGTGGATTTCGATGATACGCGACAACGCGAACAAGTTCCACCTCGTCTACCGTGACTGTTGCACAGACATGAACGTGCGATACGCCTACGGCGACTCAAGCGGCTGGACGGTCAATTATCTGATCACCGAGGGCGACACCGGCGAAAAAACGGATATCGCGCAGGATTCCATGGGCAAGCTTCATGTCTCGTTCGCCAACTGGATGGGCGCGTTGCGATACGTCAGCGGCAACTGGGGTAGCTGGACGCAAGAGTATGTTGACGACCTCGGCTTCGGCGGGACGTCGGTCGACGTTGACTCCTCGGATGTGCCGCACATCGCATACGGCTATTACGACGGCAGCGATATGATGGGCGAGCTTAGGCACGCCTATAAAGGTCAGAAGGGGTGGCAGATTGAAAAGGTAGATGGGGGAACCGAGAACAACGACGCAGGCTATTACGCCTCGATAGTGATAGACGACTTCAACGGACTGCACATAGCATACGGTGAGTGGGCAAATCACAGGATAAAATACGCGCGCAAAATCTCAAGCGAGTGGGAGATCTACGACGTCGACGCCGGCCGCTACGTGTATATGGCTCCCGACTCAAACGGTGGCCTGCACATGGTGTATGAGGCGATGGACGTTATCGCATACGCCTACTGCGAGAAGTGCATGATGCAGTAAGAGAGGATTTTTATGGCTGAGCCTAGAATTCCAATTGAACTTTTGATTGAGGGTAAAATTAAGGAGTGGAACGCGTGGAGGCAGGAAAATTATGACGTTGAGACGAATTTGTTGGACTTAAAAGGGGTTAATCTGAGCAAGGCTGAACTGAGCAAGGTCAACCTGCTCGAGGCTGACCTGAGCGAGGCCGACCTGAGCGGGACTAACCTGAGCGAAGCTGACCTGAGCGAGGCTGACCTGAGCAGGACTAACCTGAGCGAGGCTGACCTGAGCTGGACAAAGCTGAGCGGGGCAAACATGAGCGAGGCAATTCTGTTCAGGGCAGACCTAAGCGGGGCAATCCTGAGCGGAGCTAATCTGAGCGAAGCTAATTTTCGGTTGAGTATCTGCCGCAATGCAAGATTTATCAACTGCAATCTCACAGGGATTCAAGTTTACGATTGGGTTGTGACTGATGCCGTATTTGAAGGCGGCGCGATTGAATATGCTTATCTGACTAAGGAGGGCAAAAAAGGCCCTAAAACACATTTCAAATCGGTCGAAGAGTTTGCCGCTTATTGGGCAACAAAGAGAGCGCTTGAGGTCTTACTGCCAAAGATAGACCCTGCATTCTTCCCACTGCTAGAAAATAATCTCAAGGAGCTAGACCCAGATTGGCTCTTGCAGAGCGTGGAGTTCTATCGAGAAGGAAAAGTCAAGGGAACATTTGTGCATCCCGAAATCGATAAGTATGAGAAGCGTATAAAAGAGCTAGAGAAGCTAGTTCGTAAAACCGAGGATGAGCGCAATCAGGCGCTAATTGCCCTTGGAAAGCTAGTCCTTTCGGGCAGTGTTCCAGTCGAACAAAGGGCGCTCGTTAAGCGTGGGTCAGGAGATGTCGGACTGGCTTTAGCTGGAGTAATGAATATCCTTGCTGAACAGGTAATTATGACAACTGGCTCTGGACCACATCAAATAATAAATAGACAACAGATACAAACGTTTAACTCCTTTACATTGTCAACCGAATTCGACCGCCTGTTTGAACAGAACAAAGAAGAGATTAAAGAAATCAAAGATTTCCTGATCGACTTGAGAAAGCTCATCGAGCAGAACTTCCCTGATCAAACTTTCTCGGCAGATATTGTTGCTCAAAAGGTCGCGGAAGAGCTTGGTAAGAAATACGATCTGCCGAAGGAGAAAGGCAAGTTTGCAAAGTTCGGTGAATGGTTTAAAGACATTGGATGTTCCGCGCTAGGTTCAATTTTTGCGGAATTGCTGAAACCCTATATCCTGATTCCGAAATAAAATTTTAGAAAGCCACTCTGTCCTATCTCCCCGCAAACGAGCCGCCGAGGCCGTAGGTGAGGCGGTAGTCGCTAGTGTCTTCAAAGTCAGATATGCTGTAGCGAATCCAAACCTCGATGCTGCCCGAGCCGATGTGAAACGCGAGCCCGCCGCCAGCGTATGCGCCCCACGAGTTCGTCCAGTCCTCGCCCTCGACCTTCGTGAGATACGCCATGGGCCCTGCCTCGATAAACGGGTCGATTGGAGCGCGCGGACTTAAGTCTGCCCGAACGCCGAGAGATATCGGAATCTCGTATACATTTAGCTCTTCTTTGTCGCCGTCTTCGTTTTCCACTTTGATTACATACTGCGCGAATCCTACGCTCGCTCCAATGGATAGATAATCGTTGAGCATATACCCGCCGCCAAGCGAAACCTCATAACCTGTCCCGACCGAATCCGGCGTGCTGTAGCCCGAACCGGATACAGTTATGAACCAACCGCCCGCTAGCGCTGCGCCAGAAAGCCCGAGAATTATCGATATAGCGATAAGAAACGCCTTGCCCCCCAGCCTTGACATTTTACCCTCCAAGCTTCTTTCTCAAGAGCTCGTTTGTTACCTTCGGGTCTGCCTTGCCACCGCTCTTCTTCATGACACACCCGACAAAAAATCCCAAAACTCCCTGCTTGCCGCCCCTATAAGTTTCGGCCTCTTTCGGATTTTCAGCGATCGCTTCATCCACCCATCTCTCTATTTCGCCTTTGTCCTCAATTTTCTCCAGCCCCTTCGATTTGACGATATCTTTGGGCGATTTTTTAGATTCAATCGCTTCATCCAAAACGTTTTTGGCTTGCATCTGCGATATTCTGCCTGATTCAACAAGCTCGATTACTTCTGCCAGATGCTCGGCAGAAATTGGTATATCGACATCTTCTGCTGCCTCCACGTCACCGAGCCTTTTCAATATCTCAGTCAAAATCCAGTTCGCGGCCTTTTTGGGATTGTGTGAAATCTCTGCAACGCTCTCATAGTAATCAGCCAGCTTCGGCGAGTTGATGAGTATACGCGCCTGGTTCGGAGTGAGCGCGTATTGTTTTTGCAGTCTCTCCCATTTGAATATCGATAACTCGCTAATCTTCGCTTTGACGTCCTCAACCATCGCCCTGTCGACGTCGAGGAACACCAAGTCGGGCTCAGGAAAATATCTGTAATCGTGCGCCTCCTCTTTGGAGCGCATCGAGAACGTTTCGTTTTTTGTCGAATCCCACAGCCGCGTTTCTTGAAGTATTTTTTCGCCGTGAGCCACAAGCTCGATCTGCCGTGCGACCTCGTATTCAAGGGCGCGCTGCAAGGATTTGAACGAGTTTAAATTTTTGACTTCGGTCTTCGTGCCAAGGCTTGTCGCCCCTTTTTTGCGAATGGAAACATTCGCGTCGCAGCGCAGCTCGCCTTTCTCCATGTTCCCTTCGCATACGCCGAGATATCTCAAAGTAAGCCGCAACTGGCGCACGTATTCAGCGGCCTCTTGCGTCGAGCGCAGATCGGGCGCGCTGACGATCTCAACAAGCGGCACGCCGCAGCGGTTGTAATCGACAAAACTTTCCGTCTCGCCGTGTATGAGCTTGCCCGCGTCCTCCTCTAAGTGGACTCGCACGACTCTTACCCACTTGGTGTCGCCCTGCTCGGTCGGAACCCCGAGCTTGCCGCTTTCAGCGAGCGGCCGGTCGTATTGCGAAATCTGATACCCTTTCGGTAGATCGGGATAAAAATAATTCTTTCGAGCGAAGACAGACCTCGAATTTATTTCGCAGCCGAGCGCGGCTGCTACTTTAAGTGCTTGGTTGACGACCTCGCGGTTCAAAACGGGCAGCGAGCCAGGCAGGCCGAGACATACAGGGCAGACGTTTGTGTTCGGCTCCGCGCCGAATTCTGCAGCGCAGCTGCAAAAAACTTTCGTCTTCGTCCTAAGCTGCGCGTGAACCTCAAGCCCGATTATGACTTCATAGTCGTTGCCACTCATCCTCAATCCTCGAATACGCACTTCGGCGTGCCGTAAATTTTTTCCCACACGCGTGCTACCTTGAGAAGCTTCACGTCTTCCAGGACGGGAGCGATCATTTGTAATCCAATCGGTAAATTGTTTGAATCAAACCCGCACGGGACGGAGATCGCAGGGACGCCAGCCAGGTTGACCGAAATCGTGTATACGTCTGACAGATACATCTTGAGCGGGTCGTCGATCTTTTCGCCGAGCTTAAAGGCGGTCGTTGGGCTGACAGGGGTGAAAAAGACATCGCATTCTTTGAAAGCGTTTTGAAAATCCTGCTTTATCAAGGTCCTTGTTTTCATCGCCTTCGCGTAATACGCGTCGTAATAGCCCGCGCTCAAAACGAAAGTCCCAAGCATTATCCTGCGCTTGACCTCGTCACCAAACCCCGCCGACCTTGTGGCCAGATACGTGTTCAAGAGATCGTCCGCTTCGATTCTTTTTCCGTATCTTATGCCGTCGTATCGCGCGAGATTCGAGCTCGCCTCAGCCGTCGCGATTATGTAATAAGCTGCGATTGCATAGTCGGTTGAGTTTGGAAGCGATATGTCGACAATCTTCGCGCCGTGCTTCTCAAACTCCTTGGCTGCGTTCATCACCGATTCGCAAACTTCTTTCTCGCACCCTTCGGTAAAAAATTCCTTCGGGAGGCCAATTGTTAGATTTTCAATTTTCTCGTCAAGCTTCATTAAATCGAGATTTGGCGGGATATCGAGGGATGTCGAATCGTTCGGGTCGAAGCCAGAGATAATTGAGAACACAAGCGCTGCATCCTCGACCGTGAGCGTTACTGGCCCGATCTGGTCGAGCGACGAAGCAAATGCGACGAGCCCGTATCGACTGACTCTTCCATAGGTCGGCTTGAATCCTACGACTCCGCAAAACGAAGCGGGCTGGCGAATCGAGCCGCCCGTGTCAGTGCCAAGGCTTGCTGCTGCCAAATGCGATGCCATGCACGCAGCTGAACCGCCGCTTGAACCGCCGGGAACCCGCGTAACATCGTGCGGATTCTTCGTTGGGCCGAACGCGGAATTCTCGGTGGATGAGCCCATGGCGAACTCATCCAGATTCGTCTTCCCGATGATTATCGCGCCTGCGCTTTTCAAACGCTTCACAGCGGTCGCATCATAAGGCGAGACGAAGTTTTCGAGGATTTTTGAAGCACAGGTCGTTTTGTGTCCTTGTGTGCAGATGTTGTCCTTTATCGCGACGGGCAGTCCGAACAGCGGGAGGCGTTCTAGCTCGGCATATCGATTTTCCAGGGCTTGAGCAGATTTTATCGCCTCCTCTTCAAATACTTCCAGAAAGCAGTGGAGCTTCTGGTTATGTTTTTTTATCCGATTGAAAAAGTAGCTTGCGATCTCCTTTGGTCCAATCTCTTTGGAGCGCAGCTTTTCGATGATGGCTTTCGCAGAAATTCCAAATGCGCTCATGACTCTTCGATAACTTTGGGGACTGCGACAAATCCACCCTTGGCGCTTGGCGCATTGCTCAGTGCAAGCTCTTTTTTAAGCGACTCCTTTATCTCGTCCTCTCTAAAGGCGTTTGACCGTTCGATTGAATGGCTTGTTGGTTTTACTTCGTCGAGGCTCAGCTCATTTATCTTCTCAACATGCGCAACTATTCGCTCGAATTGAGTCCTGAACTCGGCGAGTTCGTCCTTTTCAAACTTCAACCTTGCAAGAGCCGCGATGTGTTTGACCAGCTCATCTGAAATCTTCACTGCCCGCCTCTTAGCGTTGCAAGCAATCTTGAGGCCTCGTCAGCAAGCTCGCCCTTGGGATTTGTGTCGAGAAATTTTTGAATATACATTATCGCAGACTGGGTCTGCCCCTGCTCCTTGTATGCGACGCCAAGGCCATAAAGCGCCTCAGGACAGCCGCGGGTCGCAGCGTTGAATTGCTCTTTTGAGGCTTCGGCATCGCCTGTGTCGAGATATATCCAGCCCAAAAGCGTCTTTGCGTTGCAGTTTTTCGGATTCAACTGCACAGCCTTTTCTGCATACTTCAGCGCAGTGCTTGAACGCCCCTTGTTGAAGAGGTTTTTAGCTGTGTCGAAATTCTGCTGGAACTCATCGACCGCCGGTTTTTGCTCTTCAGGCTGTTTCTGCTCTGGTTTCTGTTCTGCCTTTTGTTCTGGTTTCTGCTCTACTTTCTGTTCCGCTTTTTGTTCTGGCATTTGTTCCGCTTGCTGCTCTGCCACTTGCTCTGTTTTTTGCTCTGGCGTTGCTTCTTGCTCCGTTCCTCTAGCCTGTTCAGCTATCAGCGCTTCAAGCTCTGTTTTCAGTTGAATCGCGTCGGAGTGCGAGTGGCTTATTGATAAAACTTCATTCACCCTAGCCAGTGCGCCAGCGTAGTCTTGCTTATCCTTGAGGATGAGAGCAGATAAGTACTGCGCTTTCGCAATCCTTGGGTCGCGTTTGATCGCTTCGCCTAAAGCATTCAGCGCGTCGTCCAGTTTCCCCTCTTTATATAGGAGATCGCCGCGAACAACGGAAACGAGGGGGTCGTCGGGTGCTGATTGCCCCGCTGCCTCCAGGACCTTTTCTGCGTTTGCATAGTCGCTTTCAATAATGCCGATCATGGCGACGGCAAGACGCGCTTCTGTGAGATTTTCGTCCATATCTAAAGCCTTTTTTGCGTTGGCTCTAGCCCCTTCTAAGGGCGTTGCGTCGTGTTTTTTCTCAGCTAGCATAGCTTGACTCATGCTAAGGAGTGCAAACCCCTTGGCAAAATCGGGTTTTAACGATAGTGAAGCGGCCAGCTTGCCGATTGCCGCCGTGTAGTCATCTAGCGTGTCCTTCTTGAAGAGGTCGTACGCATCGTTGTAGAGGCCTTCTATAGTGGTGGGAGGTGCCTTTGGGGCAGATGGTTTGATACCAAATTGCCAGATGATAAAACCAGCTATCGCTGCCACGACGACGATTACCCCAATCCCTGCTAGCGTGTTGACCTTTTTCTTTCGCCTGAACTCGTCTACTGCGCCCTCCAGCTCGGACACGTATGTCGGCGTGATGATTGGACGTGAAATCGGTTTCTGAACTGGTGCACGCGGCTCTGGCGCTTTCTCCGGAGCCTTCGGTGCTTCTGGCAGCTTCTGCTCGACCGCTTCGATTTTTTGCTCAGCCCTTTTCACTTCAAATACAAGTTGACACTTGGCACAACGGACCTTCATCCCCTTTTCGGGAATTTTTTCTGCAGGCACCTCGTAGCTCGTCCCGCAATTAGAGCAGGTTATCCGCATCTTTTACCTCCATGCAGAGGATTATAATAGAAAACTTCTAAATTTTTCCAATTTTTTTACCAACCAAAATCCCCCGCTTATCTGCCGCAACAATTGCAAGCTGAACTGCGCTGGCCAAAGGAATATTTTTGCGAATAGCCAGCTTTTTACAATCCTCGAACTCAGGTTTGAGCTTGACGATGGTATCGCCATCAAGCCCGACCTTTATCTGAACATTTACGCCGTCTACATCGACTTTAATCGTCTTTCTATCGAGGACTTCGCGACCTGCCGCATAGTACCTCACTCCGAACGTGCTCGAGTGATCGATAATCGCGCGCGCCACGCCCATTCTTTTATCATCGCTCGCTATCGCGCTCATCACAAACTTGGGCCGTCCCTTCTTCCCGATCGCCTGAATTATCGTTGCGTCCAATGCGCCAGCGTCCATCATCTTTTCAATGAGAACGGGAAAAATCTCTGGCGACTGATCGTCTATATCGCACTCGACTATCCACACGCTCTCTTTTGTTAGCTCACACTCGCCCAATACGGCGCGCAATAAATTGGGGTAGCGGGAGTCTTTATACTTTCCGGCTCCATATCCTATTTTGTCGACTGTCATCCTCGGGAACGCGCTGAACTCGCACTTCAACGCGACTAAAAGCGCAGCACCAGTGGGCGTTACAAGCTCATGCGTTCGCGGGTCTGGATATATCGGCGCTCCCTTCAATATCTCCAACGTTGCAGGCGCAGGGAGAGGGAGCGTTCCGTGTTGAACCTTGATGAATCCGCGGCTGAGCGGCAGAGGGCTCGAAATCACGCGACCTACGTTTAAGTCGACTATCGCTAAAGCCACGCCGACGATGTCGACTATTGAATCGACCGCTCCGATCTCGTGGAAGTGAACATCAGAAAAATCACAGCCGTGGACTTTGGATTCGGCTATGGCAAGCTTTTCAAATGCCCCGAGCGCAATCTCCTTTGCTCTGTTAGGGAGCGCGGAATTATTTATAAGGCTTCTTATATCCTTGTATTTTCTCTCTCGTGAATTTTCCTTTGGGATTACCTTTACCCTCTTTGCTGTTATCCCGTGTATCTCTTCAGCCTCGACTTTTAGCGAGAATTTTGCTCCCAGCTTTTTAATAGCGGTGCGAATAAAATTTACCTGCGCGCCCAGGTCTATGAGCGCACCCAGGAACATGTCGCCCGATATTCCTGAGAAGCAATCGAGATAGAGCGCCTTCATTCATTCACCACTTTGGCTGAGGCGACGTTGATAATGAAGGCTTTGCCATCTGCATTTAAATAAGAGGTAAGAACCCCTTCAAAAATCACTCTTTTGCCCGGCACTGCCTCTTTAAGAAGCTTCTCACCCTCCTCCCCTTGGAATAGGGCTTTTACGCCTGCAATGAGCTTCTCATTTTTTTGGTCGTATAAAAAAGCGAATGTTGCCTGAACGTCCTTCCCGCTTCTCTGTGCGGAAAATAGTTCGGCCGCCCATTTTATTTTCTTGCCGCGATATGCCGCCCAGCTGCTGTATTTTGCGATTCCATCGCGGCTGGGATCGGTCAACGCACGATAGATTGTTTCGAACGAGTCTGTGACCACATAAGCTTCCTTCGGGGCAGCGGGCGGCGGGAGCTTTTTGAGCTTTTCCCTGCAATCTCCTAACACAATGATAAGCGGCAGCAAAGTAATTAAGCAAATGTAGATTCTAAAATATTTTGGCATGCCTATATTTTACCCCTTTTCAATAAGGTTTCATTTGTCTACTATTTATTTAACATCTTTTTGTCAGCGAGGGGAGAGGAAATGAGTTTTTTGCTCATTCGCTGGGGAGAAGAGGTTGTTGCTTCTCTTCCAGTATCGGATGAACTCACCATAGGGCGCGATCCAGTGAGCCAGTTATTCTTGCCAGACCCGAAGGTATCGCGCAATCATGCCTGCATCTACAAAACTTCCGGGGACAAATACTCGATTCAAGATATGAAAAGCTGGAACGGAACGTACCTGAATGGTCGCAAGATTTCGAAGGCCGATATTAAAGAGGGCGACTTTATTCAGATCGGCGATACCATTTTGCAGTTCACCCACAAAACCCATTCTAAATCAGTCATAACCGAGTATTTGGCTAGGAAAGCTGTCTTTGAGCAACCCCGCACGAGCGAATCTAAGGTATTCATTCGAGCGGCCGAAATCCTGAGAAAAGCGCGAGTTTTGGAGGGTTATGCGGGTGCGCTGATCGAGGTTGTTGAGTCTGCGATTTCAGGCACGTCGGCTTGGGCGGTCCTCTTTGGGTCTCAAAAGAAGAGGATCACGTTCAAGCGTGAGAAAGGAAACCTTATAAGGTTGTTTTCCGACCCGCCGTTTGTGGACGATTACGTTAAAAAACTGGTTGAATCGGGGCAGGCTGTTTCAATGGTTAAGGGTGATACGAATGAGTCGCTGGCAATTGGGATTGTGCCGATAGAGGAGATGGGCGCTGCGGCGGGCTACATAATTGCGGCTAGGCAGAAAAAAGAAATTTCGTCTCAGGAGCTGGAGCTCTTGAATGCTATCGGCTATTTTTCAGGGCTCTGCTTGAGCCGCATAAAGGAGCGAGACGAACTGCTTGCAGAGCTGAGATTTCGACCGCGCAGCATCACAGTCGAGTCGCTCGTCGGCAGCTCTAGAGCCATCCAATGCATAAGGGAGCAGATAATAAAATTTGCACCTCAGCGCACGCCTGTTATGATTGCCGGCGATACTGGCGTCGGAAAGGAGCTCGTTGCAAGGGCGCTTCACGCTCACGCGCCGTGGAGGAACAAGCCGTTTGTAGTGTTCAACTGCGCCTCGGTCCCCGAAACTTTGGCGGAAAGCGAACTGTTCGGTCATGAGAAGGGGGCGTTCACAGGGGCTATAGAACCCAGAAAGGGGAGGTTTGAAGCTGCGCACATGGGAACTCTATTTCTGGACGAAGTTGGCGAGATGAGCCTTGAGCTGCAGGCAAAAATCTTAAGGGCGATTGAGACAGGCGAGGTTCAAAGGGTCGGCTCGAGCGAGCTTATGCACGTAAATACGAGAGTTATCACTGCCACGAACCGCGATTTAAGAAAAGAGGTAAAAGAAGGGAGATTTAGGGAAGACCTGTTTTTCAGGATAAATGTGCTCGAGATTCACATCTTGCCTTTGCGTGAACACCCTGAGGATATCGAAGACCTGTATAAGCATTTCATTGAAATGCTCTGCCCAGGAAATATGTCGGATTGTTGTATAACGTCGCAGCCCACGCTCGATGCCATGCGTTCATATCCATGGCCCGGTAACGTGCGGGAGCTTAGAAACATTATTGAACGAGCTTGCGTGTTGTGCGAAACTAATGAAGAGTTTGATCAGATGTTGCGAGATTATGCGCTTGGCAAGACTGCGTTTGAACCCGAGGTGGGCGAACTGACTCTGCCTGAGAAGGTTGCAAGCACCGAGAGGTTAGAGATATTGAAGGTTTTAAGGAAGTGCAGCGGCAACAAGAGCAAATCGGCAAGCATTTTGGGCATCACGCGTCAGACTTTAGACCGAAAGCTCGAACAATACGTGCTAACTGACATGGTTAATCTGCTGAAGAAAAAAGGAGAACAGTCATGAAAAGAGTTGCTTTTACGGCGATTTTTTTGGTCGCGTTAACAGCTTTAGCTTGGGCACAGAACGGGATGTCTTTTGAGTATGAAGTAAAAATGGAAGCCCCCAACATGCCGACGAATATTGCGGGAAGCTATGGAATGCAGACGATAAGAAGCTGGTTTCAGGGCGACTTTTTCAAAATGGAAGTTTCGAATGCCAATAGCGCGGTGATAATACGTAAGGATAAAAATACTGTGTGGATAGTAGATAATGCAGGCAAAAAGTATATGGAGTTCCCACTGCCCATGTTTGAGCAGATGATAAAGAGCGCAGAGGAGCAGGCTAAGTCTTTTACGTTCGAGTATAAAAAAACAGGCCGCGCAAAGATGATCGGCCGCTGGAACTGCTATGAAGTCGAAGTTAAAAGCCAAAACATGGGTGATGCACAGATGCAGCCCAAATCGTTTATGTGGGTCACAAAGGCGAAGGAGCTCGATCCCAAAAAGCTGGAAGAGACCTTCAAATGGGATATGTGGGGGCAGTTTAGATTTAACAAGAAAGCAGTTGGCCAGCCTGGGCTTGATGGGTACCCCGTGCAGATAGTCACGGAGACGACGGTTCCAGAAGGGATTGTCAGAACTACTATGACCCTGAAAAACTTCGAGACCAAACAATTCCCGGCAAGCATATTCGAGCTGCCAAAAGGTTACACAAAAGTCGAGATGCCCACGATGCCGAGCGCTGAACCGGGCACGCAAGGCGGGCAGATGCCGCAGTAAATGAATCGGCGTTAGATAATAAACTGAAGTCAAGAGCTAGATAAACAAGCCTATAATCTTCTGTCGTCACTTTACAAATGCGCGAGCAAGTCTAGCTTGGCTAGTGTCCTCTATTGATAGCGTTAGAAAATAAAGTGGGGCGGGCATTGGCGGGACCCGCCCCGGTTAGAGAGAGGGAGCAACTAAGAAGTGGGGGTCAATTGCTAGGGGCTTTGTTGCTACTCTTTCTAAGCTCTGCTATCTTTTTGCCTAACTTTTCCACTCTGACCTTCAGCTCATTCATTTCGCGCTCCGATGGGATTCCTAAAAGCTCCAACACCGCTTCGAACTTGCGCACGAACCTATCTTCGAGCTGGACCTTCAATCCCATCACCTGCTTCTGAACTTCGCCAAAGGTCTTCATAAGCTCTTTGACCTCTAGCGGACCGGAAGAGACCACGCTGTTCAATCTGCTCTTAATCTCGCCGCGTGCATCGTCCAGTCTTTTAGAGGCTTCCTTATATGAGCTCGATACCCATTTGTAAAGGTTGTCGACTTGCATTATTCAATCCTCCTCGATGAAGCGTTACTCGGTTTTTTCAACCTTTTCAACCTTTGCAGCTCTGCCTCTCCTCTTTGCGCCCTTGAGCGAGGCGACGTCCTTTTCGATCTTGGCGACCTTGTTTTTCAGCTCGTCGATCTCCGATTTCGATGGGAGGTTCAGAAGCGAAAAGGTGCGCTGAATCCCATCATAGAAAGCCTTTTCGACGTTTGCTCTCGCCTCTTTCACGCGCTTCAGGATGTCGTCCAGATACTTTCTCAGTTGGTCTGTTTTGACTTGCGAGAATTGAGGCAACTTGTCAGTCAGCTCTTTGATTCTCGCCTCAACCTTCGATAGCGGCTCCATAACCGCGCCAAGCCTCTCCTTCACTGCATCTGGGATCACATCTGTTACCTTTGCCATAACTTGTTCCCCCTATGGTTTTTAGGTTTGCCTATCATTTGCTAAGAATTTAACACACCGCGTCATAGTTGTCAAGGGGTTTTTTTATGCAGTGCGTTAAATTAAATCTTCGCCCCGTATTTCGACCCTAAACTATAACTTCTTATAGTTTGGGCGAATCGTTTGATGTATTATGTCAGCACGATGGGGCGAATCCTGTTCTCGATGTTATGTGCGTTCACAGCGGTTGCGTTGTTGTGGACTGGTTGCGCAAACGCTGACCAGACGCAGGCGTCTGCAGAGCAGCTCGACACTCGTCACAGAATTTCGATCAAGCTCGGCGTTCACGATTTTTTTCCTGACACCGATGAGCACGAGGGGACAAAGCCCGACAACGATGGCGTCGTGACTGAGGACGAGTGGCAATATATCTGGGAGGAAGCGTATCAAATACAGGACTTCGACGGCGCGACCATCGAGCTCGGCTATGAATATCTGTTCCTTCGCTGGTTTGGACTGGCGCTGGATATGGGGATTTACGGCGGCGAGCGAAAATACGATTTCACCGTTTCAGGCTTCGATGTGAAGACGTACATGAAGATAGACGTGTTTCACTTCGATGTAATGCCGCGCTTCCACTGGACAACTCGACGGACGGATTTTTATGGCGGTCCTGCGCTTGGCTATTACACTGCCAGCGTGAAGTTCAACATAGACAGCAAATACGGCGATTACTCTGCATCCATGGACGGAGAGGATAAGGGCGACGGCCTCGGCTGGGGCGTGTTTGCTGGCTTTGAGTTTCGCATATCAAAACACTTCGGCCTATCGATTGAAGACCGGCTTACAATCGCTATCATCGACGAGTTCAAGCCGGAAAAAGGTGAAGAACCGGCGAATGTGGGCGGCAACATTTTAACGCTGGCCGGCGTGATACATCTATAAAAGTGAATGGCAAAAGCAATCCTGTGGTAGCTTTGAAGAGGATGGGCAACTAGAAATTACAGCCGCAACCTTCATTAGCCTGATTATCACCCTGCTGGTCGTCATCGGAAGCATCGTCATCCGCATCGTCGTCTGATGCGTCGTCGTCAGAGTCGCAGGCGTCGCCGATTCCGTCGCCGTCAGAGTCCAACTGGTCGGGATTTTTGACTTCAGGACAGTTGTCGTAAACATCCGGCACGCCGTCTCCGTCTGAATCGACAAGCGGGTCTTTTAAAAGGTCGTTCAGATACGGGTTGAACCAATACTCCCAATATTTTGAATCCTGCTCATCGGGCAGCTCATACCACATGGCAGAGACATAAGCCGCGTCGATCAGCCAGTCGCCCTTGTTTATGCCTGTCGTCTGCCCTTTGAAAGCCCACGGCGGCAGTCCTCCGCCCCCACCTTCGTCGCCCTGAAACTCGCCGCCCATATCGAGTGCGCCCGGGTCAGTTTTGAAGGCGAAAGCTGGCACTTCAGGGTCGCTATTGCGAATGGGGTCGTATGTAAACTGCTCGTCCCATAAAAGAAGCGGCGGAAAATCTTTGCGGCGCGTCCAATAATCGTCGTATCCTGACAGTAAAACATATTCGGCCAGAACAATCGGCTCCTCGTCGATGTTGCTCAAATCTGGTTGATATGCGTCGTCTGGCGTCCCGTCGTATATCACCGTGTAGACGACCTTATCGTTGTCGTTCGTGCGCGAGCAATCCTGACCCTTGCACCCATATGGCCCGTGCCCCTTAGACTCGATGAATATTCGCACGTGGTGGTAGACGTCTGAAAAATCGTCGCTGTATTCGCCTGAATCGCTCTCGAAGTCGAGCTGTTTGTAGCG
>Ga0315280_10005309_pt1 | contig 18458 bp, 18 predicted proteins | sample YL17G06_40_MG_FD_203697 | JGI IMG/M metagenome (GOLD analysis project Ga0315280, IMG submission 203697) | Sediment microbial communities from Yellowstone Lake, YNP, Wyoming, USA - YL17G06_40 | ecosystem: Environmental > Aquatic > Freshwater > Lake > Sediment | place: USA: Wyoming | collected... | reverse complement strand
ATTGTCATCGCTGATGACCTGCCATGGTTGTTACCCAGGAAATTAGGTATGCACTTTTCAACTTTAAATTTACCAAAACCTATGCACTTTTGAAGTTTAAGTGACACGCACTGGAATAGTGGTTGACAAAGAGACCAGATTGTAATACATATATTTAAAAAAAGTAATACGGAGGTGATTGCCATGGACGTCGTGAAAGCTACGGTAAAGGGCCAAGTTCTCATCCCGGCATCCCTGAGAAGAAAATATCAAATTGAAAGAGGGACCGCTCTTCGTGTTTATGGTGGGAAGAACCGGATCATCCTTGAGCCTTTGGTTCGAGACCCGGTGGAAGAAGGTCGAGGCATGTTGAAAACCAAAGGGAGAATACTAAAGTCTCTGATCGAGGACAGAAAGAGGGAAGCAAAGCAATGAAACGATACGTCTTAGACAGCTACGCCATGATCGACTACTTTGAAGACGAGGCGGGCGCAGATCGAGTGGCACGGCTATTGAGGCAACTTATGCAAGGCAAAGCAAAAGGGTACATGAGCGTGGTGAACTGGGGTGAGGTCTATTACAACACCATGAGGGAGGAAGGCATTGCTGAGGCCGAAAAGGTCATCCTTCAACTGGATAAATTTCCGATTCAGATGGTCGAGGTCAATAGAGACTTCACCTATGAAGCAGCGAAGCTGAAGGGGAAGTATCGGATTGCTTATGCGGATTGTTTTGCTGTCGCCCTATCAGTGAAATTGAACGCTACCCTTGTCACGGGTGATCCCGAGTTCAAGAAGCTGAAGGAACGAATTTCCATCCAATGGATCAATTGACCATCGTGACAGAGGGAACGTAGTTGAAAATTGACACTTATCTCTTCCAGGTGACCAATCTCTGAGTTTTGCCCTTGAGGATACTGGAGCCCACGGACGGATTTGAACCGCCAACCCGCTGATTACAAATCAGCAGCTCTACCTTTGAGCTACGTGGGCGAGCCGGAGCGGTAGCTCCGGAGTTCAGAGTGATCAGTTCGGAGTTAGGAGTAACACCGCGGGGAATCCTTGCTCCTATCCTCGGCGGAAAGATATAAGCTGTTCTGGAGACTAATTATAGGATAAGGAATGAAAACGAGCAAGTCAACCCTCCATTCGGAACGTCAATCTTTGCCTCAACCTTAACCTTAACCTTAACCTTAACCTTAACCTTAACCTTAACCTTAACCTCTATACCCCTCACCTTAATCCTCTCCCCCAAGAGACTGTGTCAGAATGGGAAGCGGGACCAATTTAAGGTCGCCATAGAACAGACAGGCGGGTGAGAAGCTTTAGAGCGGCACCTTTGAACGATTATGCATAGAGCCCCCAATATCACGAAAAGGTTGCTGTTTCACTGACAAGGACCATTGCCCATAAGAATGAAACGACCGCATTCTAAAGCTCTCGAACCCGTTTGTCTGTTCCGATCACCAGTGCCTCCACCAATTACGACACAGTCTCCAAGGGGAGAGGGAAGTGGGGGGAATTATTTTCTTTTCTCTTCGATCGCCTTCTCTAAGAGTTTGATCCCTTCCAAGGAGGCATTGATTGACTGGGCTAATGATTCCCTTGCCTGTTCAGGATTGTGGAAACCATCGCTGTTCTCAGCTGTCCACCACTCCCATAGGATATGGGCCTTGTCATGAAATGGCCACACCTCTCTCAGTGTTTGATCTTTCACACCGAGGTCCTTTGCCCGGGTGTAAGTTTCGATCAATTGTCCCAACCAGAATTCAGCCTTTCTCATTTTTCCTCGGATGTAATTCTGGATAGCATCAACCTGATACTCGGCTTCCTCCTGAGACCAATAGGAATGACAACGGACGCAGGTATCTCTGAGCATGTATCTGGCACTTTTCTGTCCGTGGAAGGTAGAGGTTTTCCCACTTTTATCTTTAACCTTGGGCATATGGCAATCCTTGCATTCTACTCCCGCCCGTTCGTGCCTGCTCCCCCAGAACGTCTCGGTCTCCGGGTGTTGAAGTTTTGTCAGGGGTGCCCCTGTGACACCATGTTTAAAATCCTTGAAGCCGATTTCTGTATACCTTTTCAGGACGTCAAACACATTCACCCATGGGAAGTAGTTGGTTCTTTGATCGTCCATCCCGATGGCCGCGTCAGTCTTTGGATCAAACCCCGGATTGCAGGCATATTCCACATGGCATTGAGCGCAAAGAAGAGTGGAATCTGGCTTGTTAAGGATTCCGATCGCCCTGAAGGGTTTGTCACCTCGTTGGAATTCTTTCTTTGTCACTGTCACTTTTTTACTCTTCTCTTTGTCATAGGGGTAGGTTCCTTCCCTCCGGTCTACAATAGCCTGAATCAAGGCATCCCGCACTAACCTTGGTTTTGCTGCATGGGGATCATGGCAATGAATACAGCCCATTGGGTTCTTGAGGTACTTTTTGACCAGGTAGATCGCCCCGGGGTTTCCTCCCCTCTTCAAATCTGTTGCAGGGTGTGGATCACCCATATAAGGCCACTTCAAAATGGTATCGGTGGTCTTGCAAGTCAGGCAGACCGTATTCCCTGCTCTTGCTGTTTGAGGCAACTCTTTTCCCGTATCGACCAATCCATCCCAAACTTTCCCTGGATTTGTAATTTCTTTCCAGCTTTTCAGTTGGAACCTTCCTCCATAGGCTCTGTCCACTAAGAGGTGGTCGATGAGCATGAAGACGTGAGATCTGGGTTCATCATGTTCCTTTGTGAAGCCGTGGGGTGTCATCAATTTGTCAAAAGTCGGAGATCGGCTTGTCGTCGTGGCTTTCTCGACCTTGGCCTTTGATTTCAGATTGACCGACATGAAGGTCCCATATTGAAATCGATGGCAGCCACCACACAGAGATAATTCTAAATTCGTCTCAGGATTTTTTTCCGGGTCTTTGAGGTGCTCTGCAAGTTTGCTATGGCAATTTGCACAGGGGAGAGATGCATGTCTATTTCCCACCTTGAGCGATTTGATCTCTTCGTGACACTGGTAACAAGAGGCTTCTCCTTTAGGAATGGTTTCTTTCTTGGAGGAGGCAAAGGATAGGCAAAAAATGAGGGACGAAAAAGAGAAGACTAAAATGAAAAGAGTTTTCTTTTTTAACATGAAGTCACCCCTTTCCTTTTTAGTTCGGAGTAATCAGTTCGGAGTACACAGTTTCGATGCTCTGAACTCCAGACTCAAACCCTGAACTTGAGCTATTTGGGTCCTACCAAAAGGATGACGATGGTCCAGCCAAAGAGGAGGACCAGAAATAAAATAAACTGTTTGACTAATTTGGGATCCATATAATCTCCTTTCCTTTGAGGTATCGTGATGAACCCTGTTGTTGTATTGAAATTCAATTGACTGAGTGCCTCCCCTCATTTTTCATGATAAAGGAAAGGCGATTTCAAGTCCAGAATCTAATTCAACAACAGAGTGAATTGCCTTTTTCTTTAAAATGGTGTATGGAAAGTATAATTTAAGACAAAAATATAACGATCCTTCGGAAAATTTCAAGGAAAATGTCTGCAAGATTCCGGAAAGGATCTTTTTAGGGTAAGATGGATGAGAAATGTGGATGATCACCGATATGACCGAAGAGAGAAGGATGACATTCTTTATATCATCACCGGATGGCGACTAATCAATGACAATTGAGTATGGACCATTGAATATTGATTCCTTTTAAAGGAGGATGAAGATGGGTCTGGCGTTAGCCCTGATCGTGATGGGAGTACTGATCCTCTTAGATCGAATGGGTACGGGATATGGGTTGAGGGAGGGATGGCCGTGGGTGGTCGTTGCCCTTGGGATAGGAGGCCTTTTTCGTAACACAAGAAGCCTGCCCGCCTGGGTTACAACGATCATTGGAATCTTCATCTTAGGGGCAAAGTATTATTCCATCCACATCTCGATTCCTGTGGTCATCAAGACCTACTTTCTGCCTGTCCTTCTGATCGTCATCGGCCTCCTTTGGCTCTGGAAATACAAAAAGGATTGAATGGGATCACCCCGAACGGAAAAACTTCGTTAGTGAACCCCGTTAGAAAGGTGGGGCTTTGCCCCCGCCTTTACAAGGAGCTGATGGTTTCTATTTATAACATCCCCGGCATAAATGCTGGGGCTTTCTAACGGGGTGAATAGAGGAGGAGTCAGTTGGAAGAAAAGGAATGCTTCGGTTCAATAAAAGAAGTTGTGCTTCCCAGCGGACTTACCATGATCCAAACAAAGCCTGAGTGCCGGGATTGCCAGGAGTTCCGAGATTGTCTGCGCCAAAGTAAACAATCCGTTGAAGAGAAGTTTGCTCGGCTATCCATCGAAGAGGATAAGGAAAAGGATGAACTGAAAAAGCAAGAGATGATTACTCAAATTATAGACCTCTCACAGGTTCTTTCCAATGAAGTCGGATCATGCCTATTAGAGTTCCTGAACAGAACCTACAGCTCACCCCTTGGAGCAGGTCTCTTTAAAACCCTTCTTTTATTTTATGAACTTCCCCAAAACACATTTTCTCATACAATCACGGTTACAGTCTCCCCTTCCACTTTGGATTTGATGCAGGTGGGGGAAGTAAGGGTAAGACATCCTGTGGATCAAACAGGAGCTTCTCCGGGGAAGGGCGCCCGGGAAGGCATTCCCGTTCGAATTGTTTTGATTCAAAGATCTTTCTCAAATAATCGGAAGGCGAATATAGGGCTGATTGCTTATGAAGTCGCCCGCTTGTTTTCTTCCGACAGCCAAGGGATCAGTCAAATCCTTGAGGTGCTGGCCAATTCTGAAATCAATCAATTTAAGAAGATGGATGCCGAAGGGCGAACCATCTGGATCATGGCGAAATGGGGATTTCTGGAGGAACTTAAGGCATTCAAAAAAGAGATTGCCCTTCTTAAAGGAAGAAAGAAAGATTAATCCTGTCCGTTCAGCTCAATTCCAATAATCAAATCCCTGCTTGCCAAAGGCGGGCCAAATTCCAAACAGCATCCAATTGCAAACGTCAAAAAGACCCCTCACCCCGCCCTCTCCTCTGCGAAGAGAAGGGAAAAGTGAAGGTTTTTCGTCCCTATTCTATGCGGGAATAAGCCCAGCGACCACCAGTATGGTAAGCTCCTCCTCTCCGATATTGGTCAACTCATGGAAATGACCGATGGGAATGTGTATCGCATCTCCGGGTAGAACTTCACGATCCTCATCACCTACCTGCATGCGGCCACGGCCCTTCTGGATCATGTAGATTTCTTCCATGGGATCTACATGGCCAATGAGCTTTTTCCCTGGGGCCAACGAGGCGTGGGCGAGGAACATCAGGCTTTGCAGGTGGCGGGTATCCAGAATCATGTGCGCCACGCCCCCACCGTGGGCCCGGTAGCGTGTGGCTTTCACCTCAGGATGTTCTAAATTTCGCCATATCATTTTGTTGTCTCTCCAAACAGGGTTCAAAGGTTCATGGTTTAGAGTGTTAAGCGAAGGTTTCACCGATTTACGGGTGGGACTCCCATCGTCAACTACAGTGGCTCAGTATCGAATTCTTCTTTTACGTTGCGGTGCTCAGGGAATGCATTTTTCCCTTACAGCCCTCACCCATTCCTTAGCTTCTGCGACGGTCCGCTCAATAACTTCTTTGCAAGTAGGCAAATCTTTTATCAAACCGATGGCTTGGCTCATGGGCAACACTCCATTTTCTAAATCGCCGTTGTCAATAGCCACCTTCAGTCCTTTGAGGCTGAGTGCCTGGCGAGCGAGGTCCTGAACACCTCGCTGTTTGAGGCCCCCCAAGAAAAGTTTAAAAAAGGGTACATCGATCATTCTTTTAATGCGCAGGGCACTGGAGAGTGCCTGAAGGATTGAGGGCCTCCCCTCTGCCATCTTCATCGCTGCCGGATTCTTGAGCCATCTTCCAGGCAAACCATCGATCTTATCAGAGCAGATGGTATCTTCCACTGTTGCTTTCAGAGAAAGTTCTTTTGCTTTTTCGTGCATTTCGCATTCCTGGGTCAGCATAAACCGGGTCCCCATGGAGATTCCATCCGCCCCCAAGACCAAAGCGGCTGCCAATCCCCTACCGTCGCAAAAACCACCGGCCGCGATCATTGGAAGTTTTGTTTGACGGGCGATCAAAGGGATTAATACTAATGTCCCTGTATCTGCTCCATGGGCCGCTGCCTCGTGACCCGTCACCACCAGAGCATCTGCTCCGTCCATCTCTGCTCGACGAGCATGTCTCTCTATGGCCACCGTTGCCAAAACCTTACCACCGTATTCATGGACTGCCTTAATGATCCAATCTCCTTTCCCCAACGCATAATTTATAATTGGGACTTTTTCTTCGAGGGCGATCTCAATATTTTCTCTCGCATTGGGAAATATCAGGGTGGCATTTATCCCAAAAGGCTTATCCGTGAGGGATTTCACCTGTTTGATAACATCTCTCACCTGGCTGGTTCCATAGGCGACGGAATTCAACATACCCATACCCCCGGCATTCGAAACTGCGGCCACGAGTTTTGGTAAACTCACGAAGGCCATTCCTGCGAGCATGATGGGATGCTTGATTCCTAAGATTTCAGTCATTCTCGTTTTCATTTTATTCTCCCGTTATATTATTTTGTAAATTTGATACCAAGAAGCTTCGTCAATCGGCGTGCGAACATATATCGCCTCCTCAATTCATACATAATAGCCGCTCAGCGCATAGCCTGTCTTCCACAGGCCGGTGCCCATCGTCGTTAGTGGGAATTATATATGAAGAAAAAATTTAGTCAAATGGCCACGCTATCCCGATGATCGAATATTCATCATTTCTGTCCATTCATTTTATAAATAGCTGTGATTCAGACATTAGACCATAGACTCCAGACATCAGACTTAAGGGGAGGAAATGGCCAGAGGTTATACAAAGATAAAAGATAGAGACGGTGTAAGAACCTGTAAGGGTTAATTTCCTATCCGGAAAAGTCTGTTGTCTATAGTCTGAAGTCCAATGTCTGAATTGCAAATAAATAGTTCTTGTAGTTTTAGGCCAAATATGATAACTATCTTTCAATCCTGGCAGGTGATGTGCCCAGTAAGCCTCGCCAGGTGGGCATGAGATATTTTTGCATTTCCGGGAGGCTCCGCCCTTTGGAGCAGGGAGTTTCAATGGTTTCGAAAAAGGAGGTAGGGAGTGGCTCTCTATAAGGTGATCTTTTTAGGTATGACTGTGGCTGGGCCAGAGGAGGAAGCTCGTTTAATTGAGGGGCTTAAGAAAAAGTTCAATCTTTCTCCTGAGAAGGCTGAACGTTTGCTCCAAAGGGTTCCTATCGTCGTAAAAAAGGGTTGCTCGAAAGAAGAGATGGAGAGGTACGTGAAAGCCTTTGAAGAAATTGGAGGAAGGATCAGGGTGGAAGAGGAGCCTATGATGACGGAGCCCTTCGAATTCTCCCCGCCCCCTCCACCCGAACCTGTTCACGAACCCGTTCACGAAAGGGAGTCTTACACGGGAACGATGATCACCTGCCCCCAATGCGGATTCGAGCAAACCGAGACCGATGAGTGCGTAAAATGTGGAATCGTCATTTCCAAGTATTTGCAGTACCAGGAAATGGCCCGATCGGTCGAAGGGCAAGTTAGGGAAATTTCATCAGAAGATAAATATTCTCCATGGGAGAGTGGAGAAGGATTCATCTGGGCCTTTTTGAAAACAACACGGGAGGCCCTCTTCTCTCCAACCCGATTCTTTAAAAAAATTGCATTAGGAGAGGGATACTGGTCTCCTCTGATCTACGGGGTGATCGTCGGGATCATCGGGTTCGGGATGGGAATCTTCTGGCAATGGTTTTTTTTCTCCCAATGGTTCCCTGTAGGAAGATTTTCAGCCCTCTCTTCCAGTCTCTTCTTCGCCATCATCACCATTGCGATACCGTTTATGGTGGTCTTCTCTATGTTGATGGGAAGCGGTGTGACACACCTCTGTCTTATGATCGTCGGCGGAAATAAAAAAGGGTTTCAAGCCACCTTTCGTGCCGTTTCCTATTCCTTCAGCGGATATCTCTTTGGAATCATCCCATTCATTGGGAGCACCGTCGGTGGTATTTATGCGATGATCCTGACCATCCTCGGTGTGAGGGAGATCCATGGTATTTCAACGGGAAAAGCTGTTTTGGCGGTTCTCCTTCCTATTATTGTGGTGGTTGGCCTGGGTATCCTCGCAGCAATCCTCATCCCTCTGTTCTTCGGGTCGCTGAGGTTCTTTGGTGGAGTGGGAGTATAAATTCCGATAAGAAGATCTTTGTCGTTCGCGAAAAGGGGTCGCCGAGTGCCCCTTTTTTATTTTAAATTTTAGAAGAGGGAGATGGATGAAGATTGCATTAAAAGGTATGCCCCGACGTTCATTCCTCTACGTGCTGGGATTGGCGTTCCTGATAATCTTAACCTTCCGTTGGCGAGCCTACTGGAGGCCTTTCGTCTTCCGACCCAAGAAAGGAGTTCTTCCATCAAGGCCCAATGTTTTCGTGGAGGGAGAGAAGAAACTGGTCAGCATCGTTCACGGCAGAGATGTTGAGGCAGTGGTGAGGAAGGCCATTGATCTCATCGGAGGGATGGAGAAACTCAATGTTCAGGGGAAATCGATCCTTCTCAAACCCAATATTCTCGATGGTTCCCCCCCTCCCACGACGACTAATCCAAAGGTGATCAGGGCGGTTGCAAAAATCCTTTATGAATCCGGAGCCCGTCAGGTCCTTGTGGGTGATATGTCGGGTTTCTTTAAACTGCCCACTCGAAAGAATATGGACATCACCTTTGTGAAGATGGTGGCGGAGGAAGTGGAAGCCACCCTTGTTCCGTTTGATGAGATGGGATGGGTTTCCATCGAGATCCCCCAGGGGCAATTCCTTAAGAGGGTTTATGTTGCGGAAGCTCTCTTCCAGGTTGATCGGATCATCAATCTTCCAGTGATCAAAACCCACGGATCCTCCACGTACAGTATTGCATTGAAGAACTTTGTCGGGGCGACCCATTTTAGACAGAGACCCTATCTGGTTGATCGGGCCCACTGGGAGGAGGTGATTGCGGAACTGAACTTGGCCTATACCCCTGACCTCAACATTGTGGACGGGACGAGGGTGATGGTGGAGGGAGGTCCCTGGAAAGGCAGGGCAGTCGATGCCAACCTGATCATTGCAACTGGAGATCGCATTGCTGCGGATGTAGTTGGATTGGGGGTGTTAAAATACTATTCTCCACTTCCCCAAATCAAAGGAGTCGATGTCTGGGAACAGAGGCAGGTGAAACGAGCGATCGAGTTAGGATTAGGTGTAAAAAGAGAGGATGAAATCGAATTGCTGGAGAGGGATTTGGAGCCGAATATCCCGGGTTTTAAAGGAGTGATCGAGACGGTGAGAAAGGCCGTTTTGAGAGAAGAGTTTGAATAAGAAATGTCAAATTTCAAAATCCAAATGTCAAATAAAATCTAAAGTTCAAATTTCAAATGAATTTGAGTTTTGTCATTTGTCATTGATTTGAACTTTGAACTTTGACATTTGACATTCCCGAGATTTAGGACCGAGCCTGAGTAGTCCGATGAGTAAGAAAAGATTGAAACATCTAAGAAAGAAGAAGGAGGGACGGCCAGATCTTTCGGTAGATCAAATTCTTGAATTGATGGAGGAAGAGGATCGACCACTTCTCTTAAGAGAGATCCTACGTCGCTTAGGCTTAGAAAAGGAGCAGAGACAAAAGGCTAAAGCATTATTAAGGGATTTGATGGACGAGGGAAAGGTCGTTCGGATCCGAGGGAATCGTTATGGCCTTCCTTTAAAGATGGATCTGGTTGTGGGAAAGGTCAAGTGCCATGCTGACGGATATGGTTTTGTCATTCCAGAGACAGCAGGAGAGGAAGATATTTTTATCAGTCCGAGAAATCTCAAAGAGGCAATGCATGGGGATCGGGTGGTGGCGAGGGTGGAGTCGGTCCGGAAGAAAGGAAGGGAAGGAAAGGTCATCCGGGTTCTGGAAAGGCAGTTCCACAAAGTTGTGGGTAAATTTATGAAGGCCAAGCATTATTCCTACATCATCCCCGAGGATGAGCGAATTCTTCAAGAAGTCTACATTCCCGATGGGCAGACAAAGAGGGCTCGGCCGAATCAGATCGTCGTCGCTGAAATCACTCAATACCCAACCGAAAGGGCAAGGCCAGAAGGGCGGGTCACTCACATCCTGGGGTATCCTGATGATCCGGATGTAGAACCTCAGATCATCGTTCACAAATACGATCTCCCCCATCGATTTTCATCGGCAGCTTTGAAAGAAGCAAGGAGCCTTCCTCCCATTTCCTCTTCTCGTGAATACGAAGATCGAGTCGATCTGAGAAGGATTCCCACCTTTACGATCGACGGAGAGAAGGCAAGAGATTTTGATGATGCCGTTTCCATTGAGAAGGAGCAGGATGGAGGGATAAAGCTCTATGTTTCGATCTCCGATGTCAGCCACTACGTGAAGGAAGGAAACCCTTTGGATGAAGAAGCCTTTCTCCGAGGCACCAGCGTCTATTTTCCGGATCGTGCCATCCCCATGTTCCCCCCCGAGCTCTCCAATGAGATCTGTTGTCTCCATCCCAGAACGGATCGACTGACCATGACCGTTGAATTGAAATTTGATGGGAACGGAGAGAGAGGGGGGGTCCGGTTCTATCCCAGTGTGATCCGTAGCGATGAAAGATTGACTTATACCCTGGTGAAAAAGATTTTGGTGGATGGGGATGCTCAGTTAAAGGGGAGGTTCGGGCATATCCTCCCCTCCTTAGAATTGATGGCTGACCTCTCTCAAAGGCTTCGCCAGAGAAGGATGGAGAGGGGAGCGATCGATTTTGATCTTCCAGATCCTGAAATCATCCTCAATCTTCAAGGAGAAACGGAGGAGATCATTCGAGCGGAGAGAAACCTATCTCATCAGATCATCGAGGAATTCATGATTGCGGCCAACGAGGCCGTCGCCCATTTCATGGAAGAAAGCGGATCTCCGTTCATCTACCGAATCCATGAAGCTCCAAAACAGGAAGCGATGGATGAGTTTCGGAGATTTATTTCCCATTTAGGGTATAAGATGAGAAAGGATTCTGACCATTCTCCCAGAGAACTGCAGAAAATCCTTCTCGAGGCGAAGGGAAGGTCTGAGGAGAAGGTCATCAACAATGTGCTGCTTCGGTCAATGAAGTGGGCCAAATATTCGGGCAAAAATCAGGGCCACTTCGGATTGGCTTCGGGTGCGTATACCCATTTCACCTCTCCCATCAGAAGGTATCCCGATCTGATTGTTCACCGCCTCCTGAAAAAGGTTTTGTCTAAGAAGGGAGGGAAGATGTCAGAAGAGGAATTGGCCAAAAAGGCAGACCATCTCTCCAACAGGGAAAGGGTGGCCATGGAGGCTGAGAGAGAGATCTTGGACAGGTACCGGGTTCGGTTTATGAAGGAGAAGATCGGCGACGTTTTTGAAGGGGTGATCAGCGGTGTGAACGCTTTTGGTTTCTTCGTGGAACTAAAGGATATTTTTGTGGAAGGGTTGGTGAGGGTGACGAGCCTTCATGACGATTATTACCATTATCATGAAAAACGATACTGTCTCGTTGGAGAAAGGACTCATCAAGCCTTCCGGATCGGAGATGAAGTGAAGGTGAGGCTGGATCGGGTGGATGTGGAAAGACGGCATATCGATTTTGGACTGATCCCAAAAATAGATAGGGAGAAGGAGAGATAGGGGGACTCGGAGATGGGGAGATAGGGAGATGGGGTGATGGGGTGATGGGAAGGAAAAAAAAGGTTCTAAAGAGGGCGGAAACGGTTTGACAAAAAAGCCCGGGATGATAAAATTCCTTTCAGGGTCAGTGGAAACAGGATGAAGAAGATAAAAGAGCAGATCAGCGACATTGCTTCTCGGTACGGCCTCCAGATTATTTACGCTTTTGGAAGCAGGGCAAAAGAGGCCTCGGATCTGGTCGAGAATAGGATCGAACATCTTCCTTCTACGCTGGCCGATTTGGATATAGGGGTGAAACCCGAAAAACCCCTCACCGTGGAAGAAAAAGTTAAGATCGCTATCTTATTTGAAGACCTCTTTGATGTGCCCCGGGTAGATTTGATTGTTCTTCCGGATGCTCCTATCTTTTTGGCCCTTGAAATTGTAACGGGAGAGATTCTGTATATGCAGGATTCCACCCATGAGGCGGAATATCAGCTTTATATCATGCGAATGGCTGCGGATCTTCTTCCCTATGAGCGGATGAAGCAAAGAATGATCATGGGTGACTAACATGAGCCCCGGAGATATTGATTCAAAGGTTGTCGCACAACGCGCTTTTTGGATCTCCCAAATGACAGATTCTCTTAAGGATTTACGCCTTGAAGAGAAGGCAGCTTTCTTGGCAGACAGACACAAGATTGCAGCAGCGGAGTCCTACTTGAGGCGTGCCTTGGAGGCGCTCTTTGACATGGGTAGACACATTCTTGCTAAGGGGTTTGCTTACCCGGCGACAGAATATAAAGAGATAGCCAAAGGTCTTTCCGATAAGAGAGTTCTGGCTGAAAAAGAAACGGAGTTAATGAGAAAAATGGCAGGTTATAGGAACCGGATGGTCCACTTTTACCACGAGATCGCCCCGGAAGAACTTCATGAGATCTGTCTTGATCACCTAAGTGAAATCAAATTGCTCGCCGATAAACTGGTGCAATGGACAAAAGAACACCGGGAAAGCGCGATAAATTAAAATAAGGACACAGGGACTCTCCTTATTTTTCAGTCAGCTTTTCCCCTCCTGTTTGGATTTTGCATCTCACCTGGCAGATGATATCGGGAAATAAAATTGGCGATTATATACTTGACAAACCCATTTCCGTGTGATATATTTATAACATAAAACGGAGGGTGAGTCATGGAAAAGCAAAAACTTGATTTGACGGCAATAATGGGACGCTTCGGGAATGAGAAAGCGGCAAGAGATTTAATAGAGAAACTTCGCTGGCCCAATGGTCCTGTTTGTCCTCATTGTGGGTCTCAGGAAGCATATCGCTTGACACCTAACGAAAATTTTGATAATCATTGTCGCAAAGGACTACTCAAATGCAAAGCTTGCAGGAAGCAATTTACCATTACCGTGGGGACTATTTTTGAAGATAGCCATATTCCTTTGCATAAATGGTTGATAGCGATTTACCTGATTTGTTCCAGCAAAAAGGGAATGTCTGCTTATCAACTTCATAGAATGTTAGGCATCACTCCCAAAAGTGCTTGGTTCATGGGGCATAGAATCCGATTTGCCATGACTCAATTTCCCCTTTCTGAAAAGCTCTCTAACATCGTTGAAGCCGATGAAACTTATGTAGGAGGAAAAGCGAAAGGGAAAAGAGGGCGTGGGGCAGAAAATAAGACAAAGGTATTCTCTTTGATTCAAAGAGACGGAAATGCCAGGTCTTTCACTGTTGATAATGTCAAAGGTAAAACGCTAAAGAAACTAATTAAGGAGAATGTTGTTGATACTGCCCACGTTATGACCGACGAATTTAGGTCTTATAAGGGACTTGAAAAACAAGTAGCCAAGCACTCTACAGTGGATCATGGAAAAAAGGAATATGTGCGCAGTATCGTTCATACCAATTTTGCAGAGTCCTATTTCTCTTTGCTAAAAAGAGGGATTCTTGTAACATTCCACCATGTAAGCGAAGAGCATATGCCATGCTATCTAAATGAATTCGATTATCGATGGAGCCGAAGAGACAAGGACGATGGCGAAAGAACTATAGTATAGAAGCCATCCGAAATACTAAGGGGAAGAGGCTTCTATATCGGGATTCATCAAGTTGTGTCGGGCCAAATTAAAATGGGAAAGCCCGTGATCTAAGTCAGAGGTGAACCAATGTCCAGGATGCGATTTGAAATCGAACCTGATACCGAACAACGTGGAGTTTCTCTGCAAACCTATAACACGGCAACCTTTAAATTAATCCAATTACTCAGAGAACTCGATTCTGCTATATCTGGCAAGAGTGGAGGCATGGTTAATTGGTACGTTGTCGATCTTGGAAAGAATGCAACGCTCACGTTAGAAATTGAATCGCAAATTAAGAAACTACCAAAGAGGTGGCGGGAAAAACCAATTCATGACACTGCCCCAGCTGTGACCCAATCCTTTATTACTGGATTCGAGAACATTCAATTTCGTGGTATCAGTCCCCCATACCTCTCTGAATATGGGCTTGAAAAACTTCAAAGCATGATGCAACTTTTACAAAAAAATGGGGCCAAAGGTTTTATTGCCACATCTGTTGACGATCAGCGTTCTGTCTCGGTCACCGAAAGTGGGGCCAAAACTCTGCAAGATTTATTACCACCAAGACGGGAAGAAAAAGGTTCTGTTGAAGGAACGTTAGAGACAATCTCCATCCATGGAAGTAAGAAACTTATCATATACGAGTCTCTTAGTCGCAAAGGTGTTACTTGTATTCTCCGTAAAGAGGAATCCATAGACCGAGCTAAAGAAGCTCTTGGGAAAAAAGTTGTCGTTTCTGGAAATGTTCACTTCAACATCAAAGATGAGCCGGTAAAGGTTATGATAGAAGATCTCCGTGATCTCCGTATTCTGGGGTTGGGAAAGAAATTGCCAACGGCAGCCCAATTGATCGGTTCCGACCCAAATTTCACTGGGGATCTAAGCACCGATGAGTACATCGAGAGGATAAGACGTGGCTGAGCAACCTCTTTACAAAAGGCCATATTTCGATTCCGGTGTCTTTATCGGTTGGATAAAGAAGGAAAGAATACCGCAAAAAGATGAAGACGGTAATATTATGATCGGGGAAGATGGGAAGGAAGTTATCGAAGAACGTGGCATGATTGCAGAGCATCTATTGACGCTTGCAGAGCAGCGAGTTTTCCCTGTGGTTATATCGGGTCTTACCATAGCTGAAGTTCACAAACGTAGAGGCAAAGAGAAATTGATTAATGACGAAAATCAAAACGTTCTTGACTATTTTGAGCATGAGTTTGTAAACGTTGTTCCAATCGATAGGAAAATTGGTGAAGAAGCCAATAAATTATGTCGCAAGCATGAAGACAAAAAACTCTCTCCTAGTGATGCAATCCATTTGGCTTGCGCAAAGAAGGGAGGCTGTGATGTGCTTTTGTCTTGGGACGGCCCCCTTAATTCGATTGATGAACCAGGAATTAGGATTGAGAAACCAGTCATGTGGAATCCTCCAGAGAGAATAAAACCAATGGAGCAGATGCCTCTCTTAAAGGAAATACCCGTTGAAAAAAAATCTGAAGGGCAAGAAAAAGAGGAATCAAACCAATAAGGCTGATCCTCTCGATTTCAAGGGAATGTCCTTTGAAGAGGCTTTATCCGATCTTCTAAAAATCAGACCAGAGCCTAAGCCAAAGAAGAAGACCAAGAGTCGGAATTAGAGTTTGAATTTCTGCTGTCCAATTCTCGCTACACTGTAGCGAGTTTCTTAGAAAGATAAAATAAATGGCTTGCCGATTAGCAGAATTATTTGAAGACAAACGAATCGTAGAGAAAATAAAGAAGCGTTTGCCTCATTTGTTTCAGATTGGAGAATTGGAATGCTCAAGGGCAGGCAAAATTGGTATGGAGGTTGGTTCAGTCCGTGAAAGGATAATCGTTGCTTTGCTGATTTATAAATTTGGAGAAACAAATGTAGAAACGGAGATTCCTATCACCGAGCCAGAAGTAGATGCAAAACTATTTGATGAGCCTGTGTCTGTTAAAACGTTTACAGGTAAATTTTTTACTGGCGTAAAACTTATATGGACGGTTGATGCACAAAAAGCCAGAGAATTTTTTGAAAATTATTACCCTCATTGTGATCTTTTACTTGTTCAAATCAACTGGAATGGTAACGGAGGATTTTACTATATCCCATTAGAAGTTCAAAAAAAGATTTTTGATAAGTTAGGCAAAGATAAATATATTAAGCTTCCCAAAGCAGGGACAAATCCGAGAGGTGTCGAAATAAGTAAAGAAGCTTTGTTAAGTTTGGTCAAAGATAGTGAGAGTAAAAGGATCATCATAAACTGGCAAAGGACAAATATAGAATTCAACTCATTTAAAAGATGGGTTGACCTCTGGAGGGAGGAATGAAATGGGACTCATTAGAGGGAAGAGAGGCACCAAGACGAGTGCTTTTGGTTCCCCTGGCAGAATTAATCATGACTCAACCTCATTTTATGCCAGCAGACTATATGAGGGCTTGCCGAAAGAAGAAAAAGTAAGGTATTTAGAAAACCCTATTTCCGCACAGTTTCTTGATAAAGTCTATTGTAAGACAAGTGAACGGATGGAAGAACTGCCTGACAATAGCATTCATCTTATGGTAACATCTCCACCTTATAACGTTGGAAAAGAATATGATGAAGATTTAACACTTGATGAATATAAGGCGTTTTTAAAAAGGGTTTGGAGTGAAGTTAAAAGGGTTCTTGTTCCCGGGGGAAGGGTATGTATTAATATCGCAAATTTGGGGAGAAAGCCTTATATTCCTCTGCATACTTTTATTATTGAAGATATGCTCGATTTGGGATTCCTTATGAGAGGGGAAATCATTTGGAATAAAGCATCGAGTGGTAGTCCCTCTACGGCTTGGGGTAGTTGGCTTTCGGCCCAAAATGCGACATTGAGAGATATTCACGAATACATTTTGGTATTCTCTAAAGAAATGTTCTCAAGAAATAATTCGCATAAAAGAAAGAGCACAATTTCGAGGCAAGAATTTCTTGAGTTGACCAAAAGCGTCTGGAGCTTTTCAGCAGAGCAAGCGAGAAAAATTGGTCATCCTGCTCCCTTCCCTGTAGAATTGCCCTATAGATTAATTCAACTTTACACTTTTGAAGAAGATATTATTTTGGATCCATTTATAGGGAGCGGGCAGACGGCAATTGCAGCGATAAAAACAAAACGTCATTATGTTGGCTACGATATAGACAAGACATTTGTGAAGTTAGCTGAAAGACGTATTAAAGAATTCTCGTTGACCTTTAATGCGCCAATGTTGTTTCAAGTTAAAGAGAAAGGAAAGAAATATAGAGCCGTTCCAAAGAATTAGTGCAATAGCCTATAAATCCATTCAATAAAAACTTAAATTGGGTTTGTCAAATATATAATCCCCATAAAATTAATTTCTTCCTGAAACATTGTTTTTACATTTTTGTACAGCAATACAACATTACAAATATAAATCAATATCTTTCCATTCTTTAAATTTTCTTCGAAGAGGCGGATTCCTCTCAGTGAAAATTCTTGACAAAATTTTAGATCCATGTATTATAAATTCAACTCTTAATATCTTTTCCAGTCATTAGGGCAATTGGTTGGGTGTTTAGGGAGTGTGCAATGGTTGGTTTAAAATAGGGCCATCTTACGGGGCTAAGAGATGTAGAAGAATAAAGAAGCCTGCCATTCAAAATGGTGAAGTCAGGATTTGTTTTTTTGTATCAATTTAGCCTTTTGAAAAGAGTTTCTTTTTTCATCTCGATAGACGGGGTTTTCTAACCCCGTCTTGGCGGGACAAGCATGTCCCGCCTATTGGATCCGGGGCTAATTTAGTGTTTTTCAAAGAGCTAAAGTGTTGCGTTTTTTTAAATGGAAAATTCTTAAGCTTTTTTTAATTATACTTTCTTAAACCTTTTAGAAAGAAAGGGAGGCATTATGAAAAAATCGTTTTTCATTTTTAGGATTATAGCTCTTTTGATCCTTGCCATATCTTCAAACTCTTTCGGGGATAATCAATGGATCAGCATTGGTCCGGAGGGGGGATATGTCCAAACCCTTGCCATCAATCCCCAGACACCGGACACCCTCTATGCTGGAACTTGGGGGGGTGGTGTGTTCAAGAGCATCAATGGTGGAACCAACTGGACTGCCATCAATACCGGCCTGACCTACACCGTTGTCACTGCCCTTGCCATCTGTTAGCGGTAATAAAATAGATACCAGAATTGGTAGGAGTGGTTCTCAGTTACAGAAGATGAAGTAGCCCATCTTTTTAGTTCCTGCCCTGTTCACATTTATTCATTTCCTTATCAAAGATCGATACAAATTCTACAATGACTCCTTTGATCTGTTTTAAGAGAGGAGGAGTCGTTGCAGAAACGATGTATTGCGTGCGGTCGGTTTTTCATTCCGGACCCCCGAGTAGGAGAAAGACAAAAGGCCTGTACAAAAGATTCATGTAAGAAAGCTCGTAAGCATCTTTCCCAACATGCCTGGTGTGAGAAGAATCAGGGGTATTTTCAAGGGCGCTATCCCTATGTGAAGCAATGGCGCGAGAAGCGGAAAGCCTCTTTGGGGATATCGGTGCAATCGGTGATACAAGACAAGATCCCCCCTTCAAAGCCTTTACTGAGGCTGATTCTCCTGATCCCGGGGGACAAAGACAGGATGATACAAGACAAGATACTTCTTCGGAGACAGAGTCGATGCACCTTTGTGG
>Ga0315280_10005308_pt1 | contig 18468 bp, 12 predicted proteins | sample YL17G06_40_MG_FD_203697 | JGI IMG/M metagenome (GOLD analysis project Ga0315280, IMG submission 203697) | Sediment microbial communities from Yellowstone Lake, YNP, Wyoming, USA - YL17G06_40 | ecosystem: Environmental > Aquatic > Freshwater > Lake > Sediment | place: USA: Wyoming | collected... | reverse complement strand
CATACGACGACCGCCCCCGACCCTGACAAGTGGCGACAGGATGCGGTCGAGATTGATCGCGTGCTGCCAGCCGGGCGCCGCGTAAAAACAGGGCTGAAATCCTAATTCCATGGGCTCGCTTATTACTGTTGAACTGTCATCATAATTGTGTCAGGATCGGGCCATGAAAAAAGCTGCAGCTACCCGCGGCCGCCCAAGGACTTCCCTGCTTACCCGAGCCGAGCAACTTTGTGCGGCGAAAAATGCACAGCGACAGAGGGAGCGCCGAGCCGGCTTGGCCACTGTCGAACTCCGCTTGCCGGCCAGCCAGGCCACACGACTGCGTGCTGCCGCCGGCACACCACGGTTCAGGGAGGCTCTCGACGAATTTCTTCAAGGACAGGTTCTTGAGATCAACCAATGGCCAAAGCTGCGTGAACTTGCCTGGAACCGCTCCGATAGGCTGATTCCGGCTGAAGACGCCCTGGCGCTCTATGAACGCCACTGGCGCTTTGTCGAACCGGCGCAGCTTACGAAGGAGGAGGCGAACCTCATCGATTACCTGAAAAATCGATTCGGTGGCGGAGTGCTGAATGTCTAAAGCCACGTTCAAGCGGCCCGCCCACCAGCAAGTGCTGGCAATACTACCCAGTCTGGATCGCGCTTTCCTCGCCCGAACACACTGCTACTTCGGGGGCGGCACTCGCATCGTCCTCGAACTCGGTGAATATCGGGAATCGAACGCCATGGACTTTCTGTGCTCGAACCAGGATGGCTATCGCGTCCTGCGTGAGACGGTGACCGAAACATCCCTGGGGCGCATTGCAGCATCGGGTCTTTCACTCGCCCGGGAGGTGCGCGCCGACCAGTATGGCGTTCGTACTTTCATCGAGAAGAACGGGATCAAGCTGCAGTTCGAGATCGTTCGCGAAGCCCGGATTGAAATCGAGGGGGAGGAGATCGCCCGAATCCCGGTTGCCTGTCTCACCCGCCGCCATTGCTTTGCCGAAAAGTTTCTGGCTAATGCGGATCGCGGCCTGGATGCATCGACCCTCTCTCGCGATATCGTGGATCTTGCCTTCATGATTGAGGGCTGGTCCGAGGAGGATGCGACAGCTGGATTGGGACTCGCCGTAACCGCCTACGGCAACTCAGTCAAACGCGCTCTTGCCGCGGTTACAAGAAAAGTACGCGAAGACAAAGTCTACCGAAACCGTTGCGTCGAGGGACTGGCAATCGCCGATCGCAAGATAATGACTGCCGGTCTCAAGTCACTTGCCACATTTGAATAACAAGCCAGGTGCGCCGGGCCTGAACAGGACAGCACGCTATCGCTGCGACGTCTGCCATCCGGGCGCCACGTAGTAGCTCTCCGCGGCGGGCGGCAAGAGCGGCCTGCCGAGGATATGGTCCGCCGCCTTTTCGGCCAGCATGATGGTCGGCGCGTTCAGATTGCCGGTCGTGATCGACGGCATGATCGAAGAATCCACGATGCGCAGGCCGTCGATACCGATCACCCGCGTTTCTGCGTCGACCACGGCCATCGGGTCATCCGGCCTGCCCATCTTGCAGCTGCACGATGGGTGAAAGGCGGTTTCGACCTTGTCGCGGACGAAGGCGTCGATCTGTTCGTCGGTCTGGACGTCCGCACCCGGCTGGATCTCGCGACCGCGATAACGGTCGAATGCTGGTTGCGCGAAAATTTCACGCGTCAGGCGCACGCAGGCGCGCATTTCCGGCGAGTCGTCGGCGTGGCTCAGGTAGTTAAAACAGATTTTCGGCTTGTCGAGCGGATCCGCCGACGCAAGACGCACCCAGCCGCGGCTCTTTGAGCGCATCGGCCCGACGTGCGCCTGGAAACCATGCTCCCGCGCCATGGACGTGCCGTCGTAAGTGACCGCGAGCGGCAGGAAGTGATATTGGATGTCGGGATAAGGCACACCCGCGCGGCTCCTGATGAAGCCGCCGGTTTCAAAATGATTGGTGGCGCCGAGCCCGTCCTTGCGCAAGAGCCAGCGCGCGCCGATGAGCGCCTTGGACCATAAATTCATCGATGAATAAAGTGTAACGGGCTCCTTGCAGGCGACCTGAAAATAAAACTCCAGGTGATCCTGCAGATTCTCGCCGACGCCCGGCATGTCGCGCGTGACGGCAATGCCGTGCTGCCTGAGTTCGTCAGCCGGTCCGAGTCCGGAAAGTTTCAACAATTGCGGTGAGTTGATCGGTCCGCCGCAGACCAGCACTTCGCGTCGCACGCGCGCCGTGTGCAGTGTATCGCCCCTGCGATAGCGCAGGCCGACGGCGCGTTTGCCATCGAACAGGATGCCCGTTGCCAGGGCGTGTGTGCGCACGGTCAGATTGCGTCGCTGCATCGCCGGGCGCAGATAGGCTTTGGCAGTGCTCGAACGGCGGCCGTCGCCAACGGTCATGTCGAACCGTCCGAACCCTTCCTGCTGGAAGCCGTTGATATCGGCCGTGTGCGGATAACCGGCCTGGCCGGCGGCTGCGAGCCAGGCCGGATGCAGCGGATTGGTCACTGTGCCGTAGCAGGTGTGCAGCTTGCCTTCGTCCCCACGGTAGTGATCGCCGCCCTCGGCACGCGTCTCCGCGCGCTGGAAGTACGGCAGCACGTCGGCATAACCCCAGCCAGCGGCGCCTTCCTCCTCCCAGCGATCGAAATCATGCGGGTTGCCGCGCACGTAGACGAGGCCATTGATCGAGGAGGAGCCGCCCAGGCACTTGCCGCGCGGCGTGTGGATTCGACGTCCGCCGAGGTGTGGCTCAGGCTCCGTGTAATAGAACCAGTTGTACTTCTTCATGCCCATCGGAATTGCGAGCGCCGAAGGCATCTGGATGAATATCGAGCGGTCCGAGCCGCCGTACTCGAGCAGCAGGACGCTGTGCTGTCCGTCCTCGGTCAGCCGGTCCGCCAGCACGCAGCCGGCGGAGCCGGCGCCGACGATCACGAAATCGAAGGCCTCAGTAGGGGGCATCGATGTCGCCTTTTGCGACGTACACGCTCTTCAACTGGGTGTAATGCTCCATCGCGGCGCGGCCGTTCTCACGCCCGAGTCCCGAGAGCTTGACGCCGCCGAAGGGCAGCTCGATCGGCGTCACGTTGAAGTGATTGATCCAGCAGGTCCCGGCTTCGAGCCTCGCGATTACGCGGTGCGCGCGGTTGAGGTCGTTGGTGAAGACGCCGGCGGAGAGGCCAAACTCGGTGGCGTTCGCGCGCCCGATGACTTCGTCCTCGTCCTCGAACTCCAGCACCGACATCACCGGACCGAAGATCTCCTCCTGGACGATGGTCATGTCGTCACGGCAGCCATCGAAGACCGTCGGCTCCACGAAGAATCCCTTTGCGAGCGCGCCGTCGGTACGACGCTTTCCGCCCACGAGCACGCGCGCACCTTCCGCGCGGCCGCGCGCGATGTAGCCGAGGACCATTTGCATGTGCTCTTCGGAAATGAGCGAGCCGACCTGCGTCGCCGGGTCCATCGGGTCGCCGATGCGCATCGCGCTGACGCGGGCGACCAGGCGGCGCAGGAATTCCGCCTTGATGGCGCGATGCACGAAGACGCGCGTGCCGTTCGAGCAGACCTCGCCCGCGGAATAGAAATTGGCGAGCAGTGCGCCGGAAACGGCCTGGTCGAGTTTCGCGTCCTCGAAGACGATCAGCGGCGACTTGCCGCCGAGCTCGAGCGTTACGGCCTTCAACGTGCCCGATGCGTCTTTCATCACCGCCTTGCCGGTGCCAACCGACCCCGTTAGCGAAACCTTGCGGATCTCCGGATGGCGCGTCAGCAGGCGACCGGTGTCGGAATGGCCCTGCACCACCTGGAAGATGCCGGGCGGCAGGCCGGCCTCGCGGTAGATCTTCTCGAGCTCGGCAGCGCTGAGCGGCGTGAGGCTCGCGGGCTTGAAGATCATCGCGTTGCCGAAGGCGAGCGCGGGAGCGGACTTCCAGCAGGCAATCTGCAGCGGGTAATTCCAGGCGCCGATGCCCGCGACCACGCCGAGCGCCTCCCGGCGCGTGTAGCCGAAAGCCTGGGGACCGAGATCGATATGCTCGCCGGCGGCGCTCTGCGCGAGGGCGGCGAAGTACTCCAGGCATTCGGCGCCCGAGATGACATCGACGACGCGCGTCTCCTGGATCGGCTTGCCGGTGTCGCGGGTCTCGAGCTCTGCGAACTCATCATTGCGCGCGCGCAGGATCTCGGCGGCGCGGCGCAGGATGCGGGCACGCGCAGCACCGGTCATCGCCGCCCAGCGGGGCTGTGCCGCACGCGCGGTTTGGACTGCTGCCTCGATTTCCCCGGCGCCGGCCACCGGGACGTCGCCGAGCCGGTCGCCGGTCGCCGGATTGAAGGAAACCAGGCGATCGCTGGTCACGGTCATGGCGCACCCGCGCGCTTCGCGGTCCGCGCAGTCGTGCCGGGATATCCCAGTTCTGCGAAACTATCGGGGGTTGTCACAATGTCCTTTTCTGCGAATAGTTACGGGGACACGAACATGCTCAAGAACTCCCCTGTGGAACGATCATTCGATAGCCGGTCGGGCAGGTCAAGGGCGGCGAGGGCGGCCCGGTCCGGGTGCCTCGGGCTGGTCGCCCTGCTTTCGTTCGGCCCGTACACCGCCCTGGCGGACGCCGTGCCCGAGCCCGCGTCTTGCCGGACAGTACGCTTCTCGGACATCGGCTGGACCGATGTGACGGCGACGACAGGCATGACGAGCCACCTGTTGCGCAATCTCGGCTACCAGCCTGCGGTCACCGTGCTGTCCGTGCCGGTGACCTATGCATCGCTGAAGAACAAGGACATCGATGTCTTCCTCGGCAACTGGATGCCGTCGATGGATGGGGACAGCCGTGCCTATTTCGCCGACGGTTCCGTCGAGGTCGTGGGCGCCAATCTCACCGGCGCGAAGTACACGCTCGCCGTGCCCGCCTATACACACGAAGCCGGGCTCAAGGATTTTGCCGATATCAGCCGCTTCGCCGAGGAACTGAAACACCAGATCTACGGCATCGAGCCCGGCAATGACGGCAATGGCCATGTGCTCGAGATGATCAAGACAAACCAGATGGGCCTCGGCGATTTCAAGCTGGTGGAATCGAGCGAGCAGGGCATGCTGGCGCAGGTTGAGCGCTCCTACGCTCTGCAGCAGCCCGTCGTGTTCCTCGGCTGGGAGCCGCACCCGATGAACACGCGCTTCGACATGCGTTATCTCACCGGCGGCGATGCGAGTTTCGGGCCCGATTTTGGTGGTGCTACGGTCTTCACCAACACACGGGCCGGCTACCTGCGCGAGTGCCCGAATGTCGGTCGCCTGCTGAAGAACCTGAGATTCACATTGCGTGGCGAAAGCGAGCTGATGGCGGCGATCCTGGATCGGCATCTTGCGCCGGAGGCCGCGGCGGCGGAATGGCTCAAGGCTAATCCAGCCGCACTGGCCAGCTGGTTCGAAGGCGTGCGCACCTTCGATGGCAATCCCGCCCTGCTGGTGTCTGCGCCACCGCCTGCGGTGCGGGCCGCGCGCGGCTTCGAGCCCTGGGTGACCGATCACAAGATACCGCTCGGTCGCGCAGTCGCTGCCTTCATCGAATTCATCAAGACGCACGGCAAGGCGTTTTTCGCTGGCACCTCGACCGTCATTGGCGGCTCCGTCGACACTGTGACCGCGTTGCTGTCGGGTACTCCCGCACCGCTCCTGATCCTGCTGGTCGCAGCATTTGCCTGGCTTCTGCACCGCTCAATTGGGCTCGCGATTTTCATCGTCGCGGCCCTGCTGTTCATCATGAACCAGGGTTATTGGGCTGCGACGCTCGAGACCTTGTCGCTGGTGTTTGTGTCGGCCCTCTTCTCGACGTTGCTGGGGGTGCCGATCGGCATTGCAGCCGCGCATCGGCCGCGCCTGTATGAGGCACTGCGTCCGGTGCTCGACCTGATGCAAACCCTGCCGACTTTTGTTTATCTCATCCCGACACTGGTCCTGTTCGGGCTCGGCGTCGTGCCCGGGCTGATTTCGACGGTCATTTTCGCGCTGCCGGCGCCGATTCGGCTCACGCACCTCGGAATTTCTTCGGTGCCACGACCGTTGCTCGAAGCAGGTGACGCATTCGGCGCGACGCCACTGCAACGGCTGTGGAAAATCGAGCTGCCGAGTGCCCTGCCGACCATATTGGCAGGTGTCACCCAGTGCATCATGTTGAGTTTGTCGATGGTCGTGATCGCGGCGCTGGTCGGCGCCGGCGGTCTCGGAGTACCGGTCGTGCGCGCATTGAACAGCGTGCAGGTTGATATTGGGTTCGAAGCGGGTTTTGCCATCGTCCTGCTCGCGATCATCCTGGACCGCATCAGCCGGCCAAGGCATAGCAGTGTGTCCCAATGAACGCGGCACTCGAGTTTCAGGACGTCGACATCCTGTTCTGCCGCGAGCAGGGGCGAAAAGGCGCGCGGGCGATTCGCGATGCGCTCGCGCGGCTCGATGCGGGCTCCAGCCGGGAGGAAATATCCGCTGCCAGCGGTGTCGTGGTTGGCGTCGCTGGTGCAAGTCTCAGCATCGCGCCGGGCGAGATCTGCGTGATGATGGGGCTGTCCGGGTCAGGGAAATCGACGTTGCTGCGGGCCGCCAATGGCCTGACGGCCGTCACACGGGGGCGCGTGCTGGTCGATGACGCGACCGCGCCGATTGACGTCGGCCACTGCAGTACGCAGAGCCTCCTGCGTCTACGACGCGAACGCATCGCCATGGTGTTTCAGCAATTCGGGCTGCTTCCCTGGCGCACGGTTGCGGACAATGTCGGCCTCGGCCTGGAGTTGCGCGGCGAGCCGACCGCCGAGCGGCGCAGGATCGTCGCGGAGCAACTCGAACTGGTCGGCCTGTCGCAATGGGCGGACCGGGATGTCGGCGAGCTCTCGGGCGGCATGCAGCAGCGGGTGGGCCTGGCGCGTGCGTTTGCGACCAAGGCGGATATTTTATTGATGGACGAGCCGTTCTCGGCCCTCGATCCCCTGATCCGCGACAAGCTGCAGGACGAATTGCTGGCATTGCAGGAACGCGTCAGGAAGACAATCCTGTTCGTCAGCCACGATCTCGACGAGGCTCTTCGTCTTGGCGACCGGATCTCGATCATGCATAACGGCCGAATCGTGCAGACAGGCAGCGCGCAGGATATCGTGCTGCGTCCCGCCGACGATTACGTCGCCGAATTCGTGCGGCACATGAATCCGCTCACGGTACTTACCGGCGCCATGATCATGCGCAAATGCGGGCAGATGGATCGGGCGGATGGCGCCCTTTTCCTGGACGACGCGCGACGCTATCAACTGAAACTCGACTCCCAGCAAGCGCCGGTCGAATTGCGCCTTGATGGGCAGCCGCATCCCTTGCGCGTGGTGGGGGACGACGCGGTATGCGCCGAGGACGAGCGCTGTGTGATCGTGGCACCTGCGTCGTTGTCACTGCAGTCATTGATCGACCTGCGCCGGAGGACAGGCCACCCGGTGCTGCTGGCCGAGGGCGGGCAGGTGCTGGGCGTCTGCGGTGAAACCGAGATCATCTGCGCCCTTGCGGCGCGTGGCTCAGGCGCCACGGCCTAGCGCTCTGGCGCGGTTTACAGGCGCGGCAGCTACAGGCGCGGCAGCTACAGGCGCGGCAGCTACAGGCGCGGCAGCTACAGGCGCGGCCTACGCTTGAAGTCGAACAAACCGGTCAGGTCGCCGATCGCTGGCCGGTTCACCGGCACGTACGGGTCACTTGCGGTGTGGACCGGATTCGGCAGGTTGTCGCGGCTGCGCACCGTGATCGGCGGCAATCCCCAGTTGTACTCGATGAACTTGGCGATCGAGGCGTGATCGTAATACGTGTGATCGACGTGCCCGCGTCGCGCGTAGGGCGAGATCGCGAGCAGCGGAATGCGCGTGCCGTCACCGAAGAAATCGAGGGGCTGCACATAACCGGAATCGTAGTAGCCGCCACCCTCGTCGAATGTGACCAGCACTGCTGTGTGCTTCCAGATCTCGGGATTGGCCTGCAGCCGGGCGATGACGTCGTGCACCAGCTCGTCATAGGCCGGTTCCATGGCATAGCCCGGGTGGCCTGAAATGCTGTCGTAAGGCGCGATCACGGAGACCGCAGGGAAAGTCTCCGCATTCTTCACATCGACATAGAACTGCTGCAGGTCCTGAAGCCTGGCGCGGTCGGGGCCGGTCATGGTTGACGTGAAATAGCTCAGCGTGTCGCACATCGCGCAGTATTCATGGTCAACGGTCTTGCCGTCGTTGCGACCACCGGAATACCACTTCCATGACACGCCTCCCGCGGAGAGCGCGTCGCCGATATTGCGCATCGTCTGCGGTGGCAGCACGGGTTTTTCCGGCTTGTTTTCGCGCAGCGAACCATCCGGCATGTAGGCAGGTTCGAGATTGTTGACCATGTAGTAATGCCCAGGCTCGCAGTTGCCGTCGCGGAAGACCGGATACGGCAGGCTGGCGAGATAGGCGTGGATGGGTGCAACCCCGGGCGCGGCGGGATCCGCGCAGGGGACGAGCGTGCCGCCCTGATAGCCATCCTCCCTGTACCAGTTGTTCGTGCCGGGCAGCGGATTGGGATTTTCGATCAGCTTGGGCGGCGGCGTGGCAGCCACACCATCTGCCGTGTAGTAACCAACATCAGCGGTCGCGAGTGCAAAGTAATTGGCAGTCGTGCCGCCAAGGATCGGCTGGTGGTAGTTGTCGGCGAGCGCGTACTGGTCGGCGAGCGAACGGAAATACGCAGCATCGCCGCCCGCCATGTTGTAGAAGCCCATCGCGACGGCGCCCTGGTAGGTCTTGTTGGGCGCGAAGGGCAGGGCGCCGTTGCTTCCGCCCATGCCGACGGTCTCTGCCGTCCACACGAACAGGTCCATCTTGCCGCCGTTGATCTGCTGCCACATCTGGAAGAAGCGGTGAATCGGGTCGCCGGTGTGCGCGCCGTAGCCGACGTGCTGCGAGATTGCGTACGGCCCGTTCGGTAACGGCTCGGTGAAGCGGGCATCCGGGACGTCGTGTTGCTGGCCGAACGCGCCGAAGGCATAGGGCTGCGGCAGCGTGGAATAGCTGCCGGTCACTTTCGGGGTCGGCGTATAGAAATCGAGGACCTCGGCGGTGTGCTGCTCAGCGAGCAAGAAATTCGGGCCCGGTGAGCCGTCGGCGCGGACGATCCCGCGCGACAGCAGGTTGCCGACGGACTGCCGCGAATTCGGCTTATACGTCGCGAACAGGTTGTCGAAGGTCCGGTTCTCGCCGACGATCACGATGACGTGCTCAATCGGCGTCCGGGGGGCCGCTGCCAGGCTACTGGCGGTGAACACGCCGATGACGGCCGTGAAGATGCTTCTGCGCAGTTTCAATGCAGTGGCACCGCGTGGTGCTCCACCCCGGCCGGACTGCGATGAGTCTGGTCGGGGTGGGGCGCAGGTCGATCAGATCAGAACTGGCCGTTCAGCGACACGAACCACTCGAACGGTGCACCCGCCAGCATGGTCTGGTTGTCACCGGAATTGCCAAAGCCATTCGAGCCGATGGTCGAGACATAGCTCTCGTCAGTCAGGTTCGTGAAGTTGGCCTGCAGCGTGATGTTCTTGCCGAAGCCAAAATCCTTGAACCGGTAGCCAAGGCTCGCATCGAAGATCGTATACGAAGGGACACTGCCGTTGCCGTCACCTACCGTGCTCAAGTCATTCGTGTAGGTGAAGAAACGCTTGCCGGTGTAGTCAAGTCCAAGCTTGCCGAAGATCGTGCCGTTGTCGTAGCCGAGCTCCGACTTGAACAGCTCCTTCGGGACATCAACCACCTGTTTGCCACCAGTCGGAATGATAGTCGTGACCGGCAGCCCGGCAACGATAGTGCTCCGTATGACGTCATTCTGGTACTCCGATACGTTGTAGCTCACCGAGTTGTACCAGTTCCAGTCATCCGCAAACGCCCAGCGCACGCCGAGTTCGACGCCCTCCGACTGAACGTCACCGACGTTCTGCAGCACCACCGGATTGCCGACAATGCCCGAGCCGATCGTGTTGGCAAGCAGCCGGTCCTTGAAGTCGACGTAGTAGATCGCCGCCACCGCCTGCACGTCCGCGACGTTGTAACGCCAGCCGAACTCGTAGGTCGTGGAAGTCTCCGGCTTCAGGCCGCCGCTGTTCTGCAGCAGCGCGAAGTTTGTCGGAGACGTTGCAAACGGCGACGCGCCGGTCGCAGCGGCAATGAATGCACGCATGTTCTTCGTGATGGCGCCGAACAGCTCCTGATCACTGTTCATCTCGTAATTGAAGCCGACCTGCGGCAGGAAGTCGTCCGAGGCCGTGATGGTGCCCGCCAGGCTGGTGGGGAAACGGGTATCGACGATCGCTTGCGCCTTGTTCTCCACGCTGAGCGTCTTGAAGCCGAAATTGACCTTCAGCTCGTCGCTGACTGCCCAGATGTCCTGCAGGAAGTACTGGTTGGTCTGGGTGTTGAAGGCGTACTGCCATTGGGTAAAGAACGGATCTCGCATGAACTCGAGCGAATCCCGCTGTGGGGCCGCGAGCTCGAGTCCGTAAAAACGACGCGCCTGGTTGAAGTCGTTGCCGTCAATCCAGAGGCCAGCACTCATCGTGTGTGCACCGGTCGTCCAGGTCAGCGCCGTCGTCACACCTGTGCGGTCGATGTCGTACTCGGTCGTGCGCACCGAAATCGGTGCGGAATTCGCGAGGGAAATCGTGCCGCCAGAACCGTCCGGGGCTCCCGCCCCGTTTATTACGAAAGATGCGGCCGTCGACAGATACGGCGTGAACCAGATGCCCTGGCCCTCGTTTTCGTGCCGGTACACGGTCGTGTCCCAGGACCAGCCATCGCCGAAGGGCAGGTTCAGCGTCGCGCCCATCAGATGGTCTTTGCGCAGTCCCGCCGCGTTTGCGTAGGAGTCATCCACGGTCCCGATCGGTGACGGATAGGGTCCCGGTATCGTGCCCTGATAGATCTTCGCGACCTTGACCATCGTCGTCCAGTCGCTCGGGGCCGAGAGGTTGTCCCAGTCGTAACCGAGGCGGTTGATGATGTCGAAAGACAGATCCTGGTAGTCGTTTTCCTGGCGGTCCGACCAGTTGTAGAACGCGGTCAGCTTTCCCTCGCCGAGCGGCTGCACGATCTTGAAGTTGACCTGTTCCTGCTTCTGCTGGCCGTCGCCTTTCCACTTGTCGGTCTGCTGATTCGTGTAGCTCAGGTAGGCGCGCGTGCCGACACTGCCGAGATCGCCGGTCTCGAACCGGATGAACCCGCGCTGGTCCGAGTAGCTGCCGCCTGAGAGCGCGACATTCAGGCCGAGCTCGTGTGCTGGGTCGGCCGAGAAGAATTCAAGGGTGCCGCCGAGGTTGCTGCTCGAGGCCGTCTCGAGCGAGCCCGCGCCCTGCGACAGGACGGCATTGCCGATATTCTCGGAAGATATCGCGCGGCTGATGTGCAGCCCGTTGTGGTTGCCGTAGCTCATGTCGCCGAGCGGTACGCCATCGAGCGTGAAACCGAGCTGGTTCTGGTTGAAGCCACGCACCGTGATGCGGGTTGACCACTCGTAGGCTCCATAAGAGTCCGCCGACTGGAAACTGACGCCCGGCAGCTTGGAGACGATCTTGAGGGCGCTCGAGCCGGGCGCTGCCTGCTGGATCTCGATCGCACTGACCTCGGAGACTTGCCGCGACTGGCCGTGGCCGAACACCAGGACTTCTTCGAGCGTCGTGTCTGCGGGCGTATCGGTTTCGGCCGCCTGAACATTTGCGGCCGCAAGCACGGCGGCAACTGCTGCCGCTACGTTGAACGCCCACGTCAGCGGTGTCTTGTTCACTGGCACTGTCATAAATTCTCCTGGTGCATTTTTTTCACGGCAGCAACGCGATGCCATTGGCATCTGTTGTGGCATTCATACATTACAGATCCGGCGCAGTTTGCCCGTCTTATCGGTTGCGTGCAACGCTGGTAAATTGCGTCACCGGATCGCAGTTGAACGTCAGTAAACTGTTGTTTTTGTACAACAAAATGGGCCTCATGGACCTGCACCCACGCCTCAGGTGGCGAGCGTCCGTCGCAGCGCGGTTTTCCATCCGGCGACCAGTTCCGCCCGGCGGGCGGCCGCCATGGTCGGCATGAATACGGCACCGGTCGCCCAGGTCGCGGCGACGGCCTTCAGGTCCGCCCAGACACCCGTCGCGAGGCCGGCAAGGTAAGCCGCGCCGAGTGCCGTGGTCTCCAGTTGGGTCGGTCTTGCCACAGGCGCATTGAGCACATCCGCCAGGAACTGGCAGAACCAGTCATTGGCGGCCATGCCGCCATCGACGCGGATCGCTGCTGCGCTTTGCGCACCGTCGCCGGCCATGGCCTCTGCCAGATCGAGGGTCTGAAATGCCACCGATTCGAGCGCCGCCCGCGCGAGGTACGCGCCGGTGGCGTCGAGGGTCAGTCCGCAAATCAGCGCTCGTGCATCTGGCACCCAATGCGGCGCGCCGAGCCCGACGAATGCCGGCACCATATACACGCCGTGACCGTCCGGTACCTGCATCGCGAGCGCAGCGGTCTCCGCAGCGTCCTCGATGATTTCGAGCCCGTCCCGCAGCCACTTGATGGCGGCACCGGCGACGAAGATGGAACCTTCCATCGCGTAGGTCGTGCGACCGCCGATGCGATACGCCGGCGTGGTCAGCAACCGGTTCCGCGACAGCACCGGCGTCTCGCCGGTGTTCAGCAGCAGAAAGCAGCCGGTGCCGTAGGTGGACTTGGCCATCCCGGGTTCGAAACAGGCCTGACCGATGAGTGCCGCCTGCTGGTCACCGGCGACGCCGCCGATCGGAATAGCGCGGTCGAACAGGCCTGCCGCAGTTTCGCCGTAGATTGCGCTGCTGTCCTTCACCGCGGGCAGCAGCGCGCGAGGCACGCGGATCAGGCGCAGCAGTTCCTCGTCCCACTCTCCCCGATGAATGTCGAACAGCATCGTGCGCGAGGCGTTGGTCACGTCCGTGGCGTGCACCCGGCCGCCCGTCAGCCGCCAGAGCAGAAAGCAATCGATGGTGCCGAAGGCAAGCTCGCCCCGCTCTGCACGCGCCCGCGCGCCCGCGACCTGATCGAGCAGCCAGCTGAGCTTGGTGCCCGAGAAGTACGGATCGAGCAGCAGTCCGGTGCGCTGCCGGACCATGTCCTCGGCGCCGTCACTCTTCAGGCGCGCGCATGCTTCGGCGGTGCGCCGGTCCTGCCAGACGATGGCACGATGAATCGGCTTGCCGGTGCTGCGTTCCCAGACGACCGCTGTCTCACGTTGATTGGTGATGCCGATTGCGGCAATGCCGCCTGCGTCGAGTCCGCTCTGCTCGATGGCCTCGCGCGCCGTCGCCAGCGTGTCGCGCCAGATGTCCTCGGCATCGTGTTCCACCCAGCCCGGAGCCGGGTAATGCTGCCGGAGTTCGCGCCGCGCGATCGACACGGTCCGCCCCTGGTCATCGAACACAATGCTGCGCGTCGAGGTCGTGCCCTGGTCAATGGCGAGAACGTGGTGCGGACGGTTCATGGCAGACCAGCTTCGGCTGGGCGCTCCTGCCCGGTGACCTGCAGGTAGGCGACAAGCCTCTGCTGGTCTGCCGGCGAGGCATGCAGGCCGGTCTTCGAATGCCGCCAGTAGAGGTCCTCGGCCGACCTGGCCCATTCCTCGCGAATCAGGAAGTCGACTTCCACCCGCGTCAAACCGCCGCCGAAGTCCTCGCCCATGCCCTCGCGCGAACTGACGCTGTCCAGCAACCGCGAAATGCGCGTGCCGTAGGCTCTTGCAAGACGCCGTGCCTGAAGCACGTCGAGGAATGGCCAGCGCCGGCGCACCTCGGCGATGAAAGCAACGACATCGCCGCCGGGAATGTCACCACCGGGCAGCGGCGCAGTCAGCGTCCATCTGGCGCCCAGCGGCTCCAGGTAGGGTTCAAGCTTCTCGAGACCCAGTTCCGCGACGCGCCGGTAGTTGGTGATCTTGCCGCCGAACACCGACAACACGGGCGCCTGCCCCTGCGGTGCGTTGATGTCGAGCACGTAGTCGCGGGTGACGGCAGCTGCTTCCGTCGCTGCGTCGTCCCACAACGGGCGAATTCCTGAATAGCTCCAGACGACATCGGCGGGCCCGATCTGGCGTTCGAAATAGCTGTTGACCGTCTGGCAAAGGTAGTCCGTCTCGGCAGGCGTAATGGTGACGGGCCCTGGTTCGCCCTGCCATGGCACATCCGTCGTGCCGATCAGCGTGAAGTCATCCTGATAGGGGATGACAAAGACGATGCGGCGGTCCGGGTGCTGCAGCACGTAGGCGTGTTCACCTTCATAGAGTCGGCGCACGACGATGTGGCTGCCCTTGATGAGGCGCACCGACTGCCGGCTGCCGCCGCCGAGACGCTCCGCCAGGACCTTCGAGATCCACGGGCCGGCTGCGTTCACGATGGCGCGCGCGCTCACCGAATATTCCTGCCGGGACGCCACGCACTCGATCTCCGCCCGCCACCGGCCACGCTCGCGCGCCGCGCGGACCAGGCGATGGCCTACCTGCACGACGGCACCACGGTCGGCGGCGTCCCTGGCGTTCAGCACGACGAGGCGGCTGTCGTCGACCGTGCAGTCCGAAAAGGCGAATCCGCGCTTCAGGTCACGGCGCAGCGGGCGCCCGAATTCCGATGTCGCAAGGCGAACATTCGCCGACCGTTCGAGACTGCCCCCGCTGCCGAGGCAATCGTAGACGAAGAGGCCGAGCCGGACCGCCCAGGCCGGGCGGAGCCAGTGCTCATAGGGCAGTATGAAACGCAGCCGGCTGACCAGATGCGGCGCGATCCTGAGCAACCGCTCGCGCTCGATCAGCGCCTCGCGCACCAGGCGAAACTTGAAATATTCCAGGTAACGCAGGCCGCCGTGAACCAGCTTGCTGCTCGCAGAAGACGTGTAATGAGCCAGGCCCGCCTGCTCAACGAGCAGCACGCGCAGGCCCCGGCCGGCCGCGTCGCGGGCGATTCCGACCCCGTTGATGCCACCGCCCACGATGAGGAGATCGAACGCGTCCCCGGTACTCATGTTCTATTTTGCATCAGGCCTTGATGCGGGTCATGCCGGGGTCGTAGAGAGGCGTGAGTGACACCGAGGCCGGTAGCCGCTCGGTCGCGACTTCAAGTTCATAGGCGCCCGACAATACCTGATCGGCATCGACGCCATTTTCCGGGTCGCGCACATAACCGTAGCCGATGGATTTCTTCACGGTATGGCCGAAGCCTGCGCTTGTCAGCCAGCCGACGCGCTGGCCGTTGCGAAAGATCGTCTCGCGCCCCAGCAGGACGACGGCGGGATCATCGACCGTGAAACAGGCCAGCAGCCGCGGCAATCGGCGCTTCTTCTGCTCCTCGAGCGCTTCGCGGCCGAGAAACGGGATCTCGCGCTTCAGCTTCACCGCCCATCCGAGCCCGGCCATCAGCGGCGAATGATCAGGACCAATATCAACCCCCCAGGCCCGATAGCCTTTTTCGAGGCGCAGTGTCTCGATCGCGCGGTAACCCGCATTAACGATGCCCTGCGGCCGGCCTGCCTCCATCAGTCGATCATAAACGCTTGCCGCAGAATCGATCGGCACATGCAATTCCCAGCCGAGCTCGCCCACATAGGTGATGCGCAGCGCGATCACTTCCGCGCCGGCAACGGTGATCCGTCGGCATTGCGCGAACGGAAAGGCTCCATTTGACACATCGTCCGGCGTCGCAATGGACAGGGTGCTGCGGGCACGAGGTCCCATCAACGCGAGCGCCGAATACTTGTCGCTGACATCGATGAGCCGGGCATCGAGTCCGGCAGGGATGTTGCGGCGGATCCAGTCGAAGTCGTGGGTGCCAAACCCAGTACCCGTAACAATATAGAAAATGTCGTCGGCCAAACGCGCGACGGTCAGGTCGCATTCGATGCCGCCCCGAACATTGAGCATCTGCGTGTAGGTCAGCGCACCGGGCGCCTTCGCCACGTCGTTGGCCGCGATCCAGGAAAGCGCGGCTTCGGCGTCGCGGCCGACCAGCATGAATTTCGCAAACGACGTCTGATCGAAGAGCGCCACGCGCTCACGCGTCGCACGGTGCTCGCGCCCGACCGCCTCGAACCAGTTCGGTCGTCCAAAGGTGTAGACGTCTTCCGGCTTCTCGCCCATCGCGAGGTCCGCGAACCAGTTCGGACGTTCCCAGCCGAGTTTCTCTCCGAAAACCGCACCCTGGGATTTCAGGCGCGCATAGAGCGGTGACTTCCACAATGGCCGGCCCGAGCCGTATTCTTCGCCTGGCCACGCCATCGTGTAATGCTTGCCATACGCCTCCAGCGTGCGGGTTCGCACCCAGTCGATGTCCTGGTGATGGCGGCCGAAGCGGCGGATGTCCACCGGCCACAGATCGTTCGGAGGCTCGCCGTGCACCACCCATTCGGCGAGCGCCATGCCGGCGCCACCGCCGGCCGCGATGCCAAACGCATTGAAGCCCGCGCCGACGAAGATGTTCCGTACCTCCGGTGCCTGCCCGAGGATGAAGTTGCCATCGGGCGTGAAGCTCTCGGGGCCGTTCACCAGTTGCTTGACGCCCGCCGTCGCGAGTGCGGGCACGCGCTCGAGGGCCTGCTGCATGATCGGCGTGAAATGGTCCCAGTCGGAATCGAGGAGCGCAAACTGGAAATCGGACGGCAGGCCGCCGGTCGCCCAGGGAATCGGATTCGGTTCGTAGCCGCCCATCACCAGGCCTCCGACTTCTTCCTTGAAATAGGTGAGGCGGTCAGGATCGCGCAGCGTCGGCAGCCCGCGCGTCACGCCGTCGATCGCAGTCGTGATCAGATATTGATGTTGCACCGAGACCAGCGGCACGTTGACGCCCGCCAGGCGGCCGAGGTCGCGCGTCCACTGGCCGGCACAGAGCACGAGCTTCTCGCAGGAGACCGCGCCACGATCCGTTTCGATCGCGCGCACGGCGCCATTCTCCACGCGGATGCCAGTGACCTTGACGTCTTCGTGGATCGCAACACCGCCCATCCGCGCGCCGCGGGCGAGCGCCTGCACGATATCCCCCGGGTTTGCCTGGCCGTCGGTGGGCAGGAACGCCGCGCCGACGACATCATCGACCATCATCGGCGGCCAGAGATCGCGCGCTTCCGCGGGCGACAACAGGTGCATTTCAAGGCCGAAACTGCGCGCGGTGGTCGCCTGCCGCTTCACTTCGATCCAGCGTTGTGCATTGCAGGCAAGGCGCAGCCCGCCATTCATCTTCCAGCCGGTCGCGAGTCCGGTCTCCGCTTCGAGCTTGTCGTAGAGCGCCACCGAATATCCAAGGAGCTGCGTCACGTTCGCATTGCTGCGAAGCTGCCCGACGAGGCCCGCGGCGTGCCAGCTCGAGCCCGACGACAGTTTTGCGCGCTCGATCAGGATGCAGTCGGTGATGCCCATCCTGCCGAGGTGATAGGCGACCGAGCAGCCGACGATCCCGCCGCCGACGATGACAATCCGGGCAGATTTGGGTAGCGCGTTCATACGCCCCCCAGATCATCGAAGGCCACGAGCGCCGACTCGAATCTGGCGAGATTCATCGCCGTGTAGGCGACGTAGTCGAAATCAAGCTTCGAATGGATCTCCGACACCATGCTCCACATCGTCTCACGCAGGAGCGATGCGGCATTCATTGCGGCAAATCGCAGCTTGAGTTCCCGGTCCACCGGCCGCCGGAAATAGCTCTCGAGCAACCGCAGGCTGAGGTCCGCCGGAAACTCGTTATTCGACGCAAGACCTGCCAGGTCGAAAAGCGGCGAGTTGAAGCCGGCGTATTCCCAGTCAACGAGCCAGAGGCGCGCGCCGTCATCGATGAAGTTGGTCGGCAGCAGGTCGTTGTGGCCAAAGACAATGTCGACCGGGCCGAGGGCCTTCTCCAGCCGTGCGGCGGTGCCGAGCAGTTCCGGCAGCCGCGCACGATGGCGGCTGTTGCCTGCGTTGAGCGTATGCGCGTAGTCGCGAACGACATGAAACACCCAGAACATCGCGGCGGCTCCGCGCAGGTATTCGGGAATGCCGCGATGGCAGCGCCTCAGGAGATCCACGATGCGCTCCAGATTGCGCGGGTCGCGCGCATCGGCCGGCGAGAACGTCCGGCCGGCGATGAACTCGAGCACCAGCGCGCCCGGTTCTGAATGAATCACCGCCGGGGCCACCCCCGCCGCGTGCGCCGCGAGATTCGCCGCCAGTTCATTCGCCCGAACGATGCCGTGCACCGGAATGTCATTGCCGATCCGGACGAAATAGCGCCGGCCCTGGTCGACGACGCTGAAATTCGTGTTGGTAATGCCGCCCGCAACGGGCTCGGGATCAACCGGTCCGTGCCAGCAGGAAAGGCCGGCGATCAATGACTCCGCGTCTCCTGGCTCACGCAAATCCCAGTCTCCTCTTCATGCGCGCGGCAGAAGCGAG
>Ga0315280_10005307_pt1 | contig 18469 bp, 16 predicted proteins | sample YL17G06_40_MG_FD_203697 | JGI IMG/M metagenome (GOLD analysis project Ga0315280, IMG submission 203697) | Sediment microbial communities from Yellowstone Lake, YNP, Wyoming, USA - YL17G06_40 | ecosystem: Environmental > Aquatic > Freshwater > Lake > Sediment | place: USA: Wyoming | collected... | reverse complement strand
GACGTGAAGGTTTCGGCCGTGACGTTCGGGGCGTGGGCCATCGGCGGCTGGATGTGGGGGCAGCAGGATGAGGCCGACGCGATTGCCGCACTGGAGGCGGCACTGGAGGTCGGCATGACATCGGTCGACACCGCGCCGATCTACGGCCTCGGCAGCAGCGAGGAGCTGATCGGCAAGGTCTTTTCCGGCCGAAAACGCGGCAAGGCGCAGATCCTCACCAAGTATTCCATGCGATGGGACAAGGAGGAGGGCGAATACTTCTTCGACTCCAACATCGAGGGCGGCAAGACGGTAAAGATATACCTCAACGCCCGAAAGGACGCGATCGTCGAGGAGTGCGAGGGCAGCCTGCGGCGGCTGAGGACCGACTACATCGACCTGTACCAGTGTCACTGGCGAGACCACACCACGCCGGTCGAGGAGACGATGGCGGCGATGGACAAGCTGCTGAAGGACGGCAAGATTCGCGCCACGGGCGTGAGCAACTTCACCGTCGAGGACACTCAAGCGGCGATGGCCGTCGTGCCGATCGCCTCGCACCAGTCGCCGTATAGCATGGTTCGTCGCGACATCGAGGCTGACGTGATACCCTTCTGTCGCAAGCACGGCATCGGCGTGCTGGCCTACAGCCCGCTCCAGCGGGGGCTGCTCACGGGCAAGTTCACTGAGCACACCAAGTTCGCCGAAGGCGACAACCGCGCCACGGGCAACTACTTCCAGCCGGGTAACCTCCGTAAGGTCAACGCGATGCTGGATGAGATCAGGCCCATCGCCAACGCCCACAAGGCCACGGCCGCCCAGGTGGTCATCAACTGGACGATTCACCGGCCCGGCATCACGGCCGCGCTGGTCGGTGCCCGCAACGCCAAGCAGGCCAGGGAGAACGCCGCGGCCGCGGCCTTCACCCTCAGCGACGAGGAGACCGCCCGCATCAACGCCCTCGCCGAGGGCCTGAAACTGGATCTCCCCAAACGCTAAAAGAACAAACCTGACCACAAAGGACACAAAGGTCACAAAGATTCATGGGAAGAGACACACGGTCTAGTCGCTTCTTTGTGTGCTTTGTGACCTTTGTGGTTGATTCCGTTTGTCGTCAGTTCGGGCCGGCCCAGCGAAGACCCTCCGCAGTCGAGACCAGCAACATGCACACCTGCTCGCTCGCCTCGGCAGTGCGTACCTCGATGACGGCACGGTAGACCTTCTCGCCGAAGCGGCTCAGCTCCACCACCTGCGCGGATTCCGCCGCGGCGATCCGCACAAGGGCGTCGCGAAGAGACCTCGCCTGGAGCTGGCTCAGCCCGCCTGCCGACTGCCGGGCGATTGCCACCTCCAGGCCCACGGGCTTGGCCGAGCGGAGCGCGGCGATCATCTCGCCGATCTGTCTTGCCTCGGGACTGTCGCTACCCAGCTTCTTGTGGCGGTACTCCTTGGCGCAGCCGGAAAGGCAAGCCGCCGCGGCTATCGCAATGGCTGTGGCGACAGCGGCGCTATTGATCGTAGTGCGGCACATTCTCGGCTCCGACGAATCCAAGCTGGTGCTCTGCGTCCAGCATCTTGCCGCCCTCCAGGCCGTAGGAGGCCGCCGCGCCGTCGGCGGTGAGGGCGTTGGCCTTGCCCAGGTGGCGAAAGTGCGTGGTCGCTGTCGTGTTCGGCCCCCATGCACCGAGGTTGACCGGGTCCAGCGACGTGCTGTTCTGAAAGATGGCCACGCCGCCCGGCTTCCAGAACATGCCTGAATCGGCGAACACGAACAGGCTGCCGGGGTTCTTCAGCTCAGTTGCCCGCTTGATGGACATTGCCTTGCCATCGCCGCCAGTTCTCCCCCACACCGCCGGGTCCAGGCACCAGGCGTTATAGCCGTAGGTGGTCGTTGCCTCCTCGACGCCGCCCTGGGGCACGTAGTCGCCCCACAACATAGAAGGGCACCACAGGGTCTCTAGCCCCGCGTCGCAGTAGCCCAGCAGCGGGGCGCCGCTTGTGTCCACCGGGACGGTCGTGGTACCCCAGAAGTAGCTGCCGCCCTTCGTCCGCGGCCACTGGTATGGCCAGAATACCTGCCTGTTCGCCGCATGGTACATCGCCATCGACACGCCCAGGCTGCGCAGGTTGCCCAGGCACTTCGTCGAGCGGGCAAGCTCCTTGGCGGCGGCCAGCGACGGCAGCAGCGTGCCAGCCAGCATGGCGATGACCGCGATCACCACCAGCAGCTCCAGCAGCGAGAAGCCTATCTGTTCAGTCCCGCGTAACATTATTCTTCGATCCGAGCGGGGGCCCGAGCAGAAGTCGCGTCGCCCGGGCCCCGCCCGACCGTAAGAACCTCTAGCAGCCTCTGCGGCGCAGCACAGCCAGGCCCGCCGCCAGGAACAGCAGCGTCGCCGGCTCGGGGATCGGCGCCGGGGCCGGCATCTGCCCGAACATCCAATTGGTGGCCAGCAGCGCCAGGTCGCCGGTGCCGACCGCGCCATCGCCGTTGAAGTCGCCGTCCGCCCAGGTCTTGCCCCCCCCGGTCATCCAGTTGCTCGCCATGATCGACAGGTCGCCCGTGCCCACGGCCAGGTCGCCGTTGGCGTCGCCGGGCAGGCGAGGCGCGCCGTCGCGCCCGTAGACCCATCCGTCGGCGCAGCCGTCGGCGACGACGCGCGAGCTGGCGCCGACCATGGACCAGACCCAGTCGGCGGCGGGTTCCTTGGTCCAGTAATGCCAGTAAAGCTCGCCGCCGCCGTACCCGGAGTTGCTGTGGCCCTTGTAGGAGATCCCGTCGATGTAAGTTCCGAAGTACGGGTCGTCCACCCGTAGCGTCGTCAACGTGGTGCCGGCCTCGATGATGTCCATCAGGCCGATGCCGGTCGTGCTGGGGTCGCGGAAAGAAACGCCAAAGGCGTAGGCCGTCCCGTCGCTGAACTCAACCAGCACCTTGGCGCTCTGGGGGCCGCTGCCCACGTACTGGTACTCGCCGCTGGCGACTGTCGAGACGGCCAGCAGCGCCGCCGCCACGATGGGTGCAATTCTCATTATCCTCACGATGCAATCCTTTCTGCCTGCTGGGCGGCGTGGGGCCGCCCGGTTCATCCATGGCCGGCACAGGCCGGCAGGAAACCAAAAAACACGACAACCGCAGTCCGATCTTTCTTGTTCGTTAAGATTCCCTCAGCTCCTCTTGCCGCACCACTTGGGCGACCTGCGGGCCCGGGCGCAAGGCCGGCGGGTCAGCAACCCGAGAGGGGCTTCGCAGGACGCATCGCGGGGAGGAGACGTTGCAGAGTCTGCCACTGTTGCGCGAGTAGCCATGCAAGAACCCCGGAGCCTCGCAAATCGCGGCGCCGGGGCCTGGATGCATCGCACGCGGCGGTCCGGTCAGCCGATGGCTCGCGAAGGCCTAACCAGGTTGGCTGCAGGCAGGTCTTCTGGCTTCCGGGTCGCTGGGTCCCCAATCCCCATACATCGGGGTTGGGGGCCCGTCCTTCCGCCGCGCCTTCCCATCTCGACCACGCGTCAAGACAGTGGCCTGTTGCGGCGGTCGTCGCCGGTTACAGCGGCGCGTCCGCGGCCGATTCTCACGGCCTTCCCTTTTGGCCCATACGGGCACCTGCAACACCCACAGATTAGGCCCCGCCTGCCGGCGTGTCAAGACCCGCTGCAAGATTTTCCCCGCGCGACCGCGCGGGGATTGCCGATTGACAATTGACAATTAGCAATCGGCAATTGGCAATGGAAAAGGCAGTGGCTAGAGGCCCGGCTCACAGGCGGGTGAGGCGGCGAAGCTCGTCGGCGATGGTCTTCAGGATTCGCGGCTTGATCGCGTCGATGGTTTCGCTGGCGCGGATGCCAGCGGCGCGGGCGTGGCCGCCGCCGCCGAAGCGCTTGGCGACCTCCGCCACGTCCAGCAGCTTGCGGCTGCGGAGGCTGACCCTCGCGTGCCCGTCGGTCTCCACGAGCAGGACGACCGCCTCGACGCTGCCTATGCGCATCGCTTCGTTGATGAGGTTCTCGGTATCTTCAGGTCTGGCGCCGGTGTCGGCAAAGTCGGCCTTTCGGATGGTCATGACGGCCAGGCGGCCCGCCTCGTGCAGCTCCAGGGACTGAAGCATCCTGGCCATGAGCTTCAGCCTCTCAGGGCGGTCGCTCTGGAACAGTCGGCGGTAGAGCGAGTCCGCCCGCACGCCCGCCTCGAGCAACCTGGCGGCAAGGCGGAGGCACCTGCCGTCGGTATTTGAGAAGCGGAACCAGCCGGTGTCGCTGACTATCGCGGTCATGAGCGCCTCGCGCGCGTCCTGGTCAATGGGCCAGCCAAGGGCATCGATCAGCTCGGCGATCATTACCCCCAGTGCCGCCGCGCCCGGGTCGTTCCACAGCGTCCCCCCTAGCTCGCCCGGCGTGGCGTGGTGATCCATAACGATGAGCTTGTCCGCGACGGCGGGAAGCTGGCGATCCAGGCCGTCAAGCTGGCCAGCGACGCTCGTGTCCAGGACGACGACCAGGTCGGCGCGGCCGGCCAGCTCCGCGAACCGCCCCGCCGGTTGAAGCGCCTCGGTAGCGAACAGGAACTGGTATCTCGCCGGCACGCTGTCGGGCACGAGCATCCACGCCCCCTTGCCGGCCGAGCGAGCCGCCAGCGCCAGCGCTCGCATCGAGCCCAGCCCGTCACCGTCCGGGCGTGCGTGCGTGACCACCAGCAGCGAGCCGGCCGCCGCCATCCGCTCGAGCACGGCCTGAGGAACGCTATCGGCAGATCCGCCGCACATTGCTCACGTCCTCCGCAATCTGCTTCTGTAGGGCCGCGACGTCGCTGAACCTCTCCTGGTCCCGCAGGCGGGCGACGAAGCCCAGCTTCATGTCCATCCCGTAGCAATCCTTCTCGGCGTCGATCAGGAACGCCTCCACTGCCCGCTCGTTCACCGGGCCCAGCGTGGGCTTGTTGCCGACGCTGATGGCCGCCAGGTATCGCCGGCCCGCAACCTTCGCCCAGCCTGCGTAGACGCCGTCGGCGGGGATGACCTGCTCAGCCGGATTGATGTTGGCGGTGGGGAACTGGAGCAACCGTCCGTGGCCCTGGCCGGACGTTACGTGACCGTAAAGGGCGAAGTCCCTGCCCAGGCACCGGGCCGCCTCATCCACCTTCCCCCCGGTGATCAGCCAACGGATCAGCGAGCTGGATACCCTGTTGGTGCCTCCGGCCAGACTCAGCGTGACTGGCGGCACCACGTGCACGGTGAATCCGGCCCGCCGGCCCAACTGCTGGAGGGTCTGCACGTCGCCCTTGCGCTGGCGCCCGAAGCGAAAGTCGTCCCCTTCGACCAGATGCTTTGGAGCAAGCCGGTCGACGACGACCTTCTGCACGAACTCCTCGGGGAGCATCGCCAGCATAGCCGGCTCGGACTTGACTGTGAGCACCCAGTCGGCCCCGGCGGTCCGCATCAGTTGGCATTTCTGCATGTGCGGGAGAAGCCGCTGAGGCAGGTCGCCGGGCCGGACGACCAGGTCCGGCGGCGGATCGAAGGTCATGGCCACCACCGCCAGACCTTCCGCGGCGGCCAGGGTCTTGGCCGCCTGGAGGATCACCTGGTGGCCCAGGTGGACGCCGTCGAAGTTGCCGATGGTCAGCACGCCCCCGCACACCTGTGTAGGCAGCGACTCCAGGCCCTGGATGCAGCGGTTCTCCATGCTCTATTCTTCCGCCCTGGCCCGCACGACGGGGACAGGCCCACCGGCGTGGATCAGGTCAACTTGTACATCGTAGGTTCGCTCCAGCAGGTCCTCTCGCACGACGGCCTGCGCCGGCCCGGCGGCCACAACCTGCCCCGCCCGCATGAGCACAAGCTCGTCGGCGAACCGCGCTGCGAGGTTGATGTCATGGCTGATGCAGACGACGGCCATCCGCCAGTCGTGCGCTAGGCGCTGCATCATCCTGTGGATCACAAGCTGATTCTTGATGTCCAGGTGGCTGGTCGGCTCGTCGAGCAGCATGACCGACGGCTGCTGGGCAAGGGCCCTTGCCACCATCGCGCACTGGGCCTCCCCGCCGGACAGCTCTTCCAGCGTCCTCTCGGCCAAGTGGGCCGTGCCGGTCATGATCATCGCCTGCCTCGCCACCGCCAGGTCCTGCCGGCCCGCCAGGCCGAGAAGCCCCGTGTGGGCCAGCCGGCCCATGAGCACCAACTCATGCACGGTGAAGGCGAAGGCCGACCGCGGCGTCTGCGGCACGTAGGCCATCAGCCGTGCCAGCCCGCGCTTGGAGTACTTGCCGATGGGCCTGCCGTCGAGCACGATCGAGCCGCTCGCCGAGCGCAACTGGCCCAGCAGGCAACGCAGCAACGTGGTCTTCCCGGACCCGTTCGGCCCCAGCACGCACAGCAGCTTGCCAGCGACGGCTGTCAGGCCTACGCCTCGAAGCACCGGCTCGCCGGGGCGATAGGCGAACGTCACGTCCGCCGCCGTCAGGACGTGCTGGGCGCTGGGGGGGCTAGAGGTTGGGGGCGCAGTCGCGAGCTCGCTCATGCCTTGCCCTCCCTACTTGAAGCCCCCAAGTCCAGTGCATCGGGCTTGGGGCCCCCGCGGCGGAGCAGGAAGATGAAGAATGGCCCGCCGGACAGCGCCGTGATTACGCCCACCGGGATCGAGCCGACCGCGATCCACTCTCCGGCGGTGCGGCAGAGCGTGTCCGCCAGCATCAGGAACATCGCGCCGACCATCCCACAGTAAATCACCAGCCGGCGGTGGTCCGGGCCGACGATGAGGCGGCAGACGTGCGGGACGATCAGGCCCACGAAGCCCACCGGCCCGGCCAGGGCAACTGCCGCCGCCGTCATCACCGCGGCCACCGCGAACGTCTCGGCCCGCAGCCAGCCCACGCGCACGCCGACCGATGCGGCCACCTCGTCGCCAAGCCCCAGGGCGTTGAAGGCCGCACTGCGCAGCAGCAACACCGCCCATCCGGCCACCACCGCCGCCGCGCAGACCAGCATCAACATGCCGGAGGTCGTGTCGGGAATCTGCCCCATGCCCCAGCGGACAAAGTTAATGGTCTGGTTCGGGTCGGCCACCAACAGTATCGCCAGCATCAGCGCGCCGTTGAAGACGTTGACGATCACTCCGGAAAGCAGCAGCACGTACGGATCGAGGTGCCCGCGCCGCTGGGCAATGCCGTAGACGACCAGGCAGGCCGCCAGCGCCCCCGCCAGAGCCAGCATCGGCTCGCCGACCCACGCGGCCAGGCCGGTCGCGCCGGCCAGCACGCCGCCAACGAGCACCCCCACACCCGCGCCGGTAGAGACGCCCAGGATGTACGGCTCGGCCAGCGGGTTCCGCAGCAGCGCCTGGAGGGCCACGCCCGCCGCCGACAAGGCCGCGCCAACCGTCGCCGCCGCCAGGAGGCGCTGGAGTCGCATCGCCCACACCAACCAGGAGAGCGGCGCCACGCCGATGAAGCTGCACCCGGCTATCACCGCCGCCGCAATCCCCGCCAGCACACCAAGCTCGATGGCCAGCGTTCTCGCCGCCACCGTTGGGGTCGTCGCATCTTCCGGCAGGCGGGTCATTGGGTACACTCCCCCGCGGCAGGTGGATGGATCATGCCGGCCAGGTCCGACGTGAAGCCCGCCAGCTCGCCGCACGGAATGGTCCATCGCCTGTCGCTTGTGACGTAGACCCGGCCGGCCTTGACCGCTGGCAGGTCCTTCAGGCCCTCGAAGAACGCCTTGGCGCTGGCGGCCTCGGCGTCGGAGCCGACCTGGCAGATCAGCACGTCCGGGGCGGCGGCGAGAATCCCCTCAGCGGTCATCGTCGTCCATCCGGAGTATTTCGCGGCGACGTTAGCGCCGCCGGCGCGCTGGATCATCTCGTCGATGAATGTGCCGCGCCCGGCGGTGCCGAACGTCCGGAAGTCGGTGATGAAGAGCACCTTCGGCCTACCCTTGTCGGCGACTTCGTTGGCGACTGCCTCCAGGGCCTCGTCGAACTTCCGGCGGGCGGCCTGGCCGACCTCCGGCCGGCCTGCGATGGCGGCGATCCGCTCCGTGGCCGCCCCGACGTCGTCAAGCGTCTCGAGGCGGAAGTGCTCGATCCGAATGTTGGGATCCAGCTTGCGGACTGCGGCGAAGTGCTCAACATTGATGTTCGTCAGCAGGACGTCCGGGCGGGCCTTCACGACGGCCTCGGCATTGACAGAGAACGCGTCGCCGAGCACCGGCAGGCGCACCCCCTCGGGCAGCCTATCTTGGCTGGTCACACCGACGACGTGCTTCTCCAGGCCCATCTCGAAGATCATCCGCGTGATCGCCGGGGAGAACGTCACGATCCGCGGACGAGCGGCCTCCTCCACAGCCGCCGCCTGCCTGCGACAGGAAGGCCCCGCCGCAACGACCGTCGCGGCGACGATGGCGACAAGGATGGCAACGAGGCGATTCATGCGCGGCTCTCCCGCTGGCGCCGATCGAGGCGATCGTAGGACCGCAGCCGTTGGCCTGTCAAGCCGCCGAACGCAGGGGTCATGCCCGTGCCTGCGCCCCGTCCATGCTCGGGCTGCGACAGGGCGTGGCACCGAGCGTTATTCAGGCGACAGCCTCTTTGAGAGCGTCGGGCAGGTAGTCCAGCAGGTCGGAGGCTATCAGCGACACCTCGCCGAGCCTTTCGGCGGCCAGGTCGCCGGCTCGGCCATGGCAGCGGACCGCCAGGCAGGCAGCGTCGAAGGGCGGGAGCTTCTGGGCGATCAGCGCGGCGGTCAGGCCAGTGAGCACGTCGCCGCTGCCGCCGGTGGCCATGCCGGGGTTGCCCGTCTCGTTGACGTACAGGCGCCTTCCGTCGCAGACGACCGTGCCCGCGCCCTTCAGGGCGCAGACCAGGCCGCCCACCCCGGCGGCGCCACCTAGCCACTGCTCCATCGCCGCCAGCACCGCCGCCTCGCGATCGGCCTGAACCTCGCCGATCGGCCGGCCGGTCAGTCGCGAGAACTCCCCCGGATGCGGCGTCAGCACCAGCTCGCAGCGGCGGATCGCCGGCCAGTTGTCGATCGCGGCCAGGTTGTTCAGCCCGTCGGCGTCGATCACCACCGGCTTGGGCTGCTCCAGCAGGCCGCGGACTATATCCTGCTGCACCCGCCCCACGGCCATGCCGGGGCCTACCGCAAGCACGTCGCCGCCAGCGGCCGCCTGTGCGACCTGGCGGACGGCCTCGGCCTTCAGGTTGCCGCCTTCGTCGGTGGCTAGCGGGATGGACGTCGCGCACGGGCAGAGCGTCGCGATGAACGGCTGGACGGTCTGCGGGGCCGCGAACGTCACCAGCCCCGCCCCACCTCGCAGCGCCGCATTGCAGGCCAGGCCGACCGCTCCGATCATGCCTCCGCTACCGCCCACCACCAGCACCCGCCCGAAGTCGCCCTTGTGGCTGCTGCGGCGTCGCCGGGCAAGCTGCGTGATGATCCCGATCCTCTCGATGTTCCTGGCCATCTACTGTCCGCCTTCGCTCCGCGCCGTCCGGCGGTTGATCATGGCTGCGATGTAGCCGGCGGCAAAGCCGTTGTCGATGTTCACCACGCTGACCGACGATGCACAACTGTTGAGCATACTCAACAAGGCGGCCAGCCCGCCGAAGCTGGCGCCGTAGCCCACGGAGGTCGGCACGGCAATGACCGGCACGGCCACCAGCCCGCCCACCACGCTGGCCAGCGCCCCTTCCATACCCGCGGCGACCACGACCACGTTGGCCTGCTGGAGCGTTTGGCTCTCAGCCAGCAGCCGGTGCAGGCCCGCCACGCCCACGTCATAGTGCGTCGTCACGTTCTGGTCCATGATCTCCGCCGTCACGCAGGCCTCCTCGGCCACGGGCATGTCGCTCGTGCCGGCGGCGACGACGGCGATGTGCCCGACCGGCTCCGGCGCGGCCGTCTGCCGTAGCGTGATCGCCCTGGCCAGGTCGTGATACTCAGCGGCGGGGAACTCAGCCGCCACGGCCTGGTAGACATCCTTGCCGGCACGCGTGGCCAGAACATTGCCCCCACCCTTGGCCAGTCGCTGGAAGATCAAGCAGACCTGCTCGACCGTCTTGCCCGAGCACAGGATCACCTCCGGGAAGCCGCAACGGATCGCGCGGTGATGGTCCACCCGCGCGAAGCCCACGTCCTCAAAGGGCATGTGGCGGAACTGCAAGATCGCCTGTTCGACGCTGATCTCGCCCCGGCGCAGCGACTCAAGAAGTTGCTTGAGGGCCTTCTCGTTCATTGTAGCATTATACTCTCCGGCGCGGCCGTCAGCGCCGCGCCGTGGCGTAGGCCTCCAGGTCCAAGTCGGCGGTCCGGCCTGCCCGCAGGTAGTGCCACGCCAACCCGGCTGTCTGCGCCGCGTTGTCCATGCAGTACTTCATTGCCGGCAGGCGGAGCGTGCAGCGGCAGCGATCGCCTAGCTCCTTGGCCGCCCGTCGCAGGGCCGTGTTGGCCGAGACGCCCCCGCCGATGATCATCGTCTTTGCCCCGGTGGCCTTGGCCGCTCGGCGGAGCTTGGCCGTCAGCACGTCCACCACGGCCGCCTGGAAACTGGCGGCCACGTCGGCAAGCTCCTGCTGAGTGAGATTGGCGGCGCCCTTGCCGGCCCCGCCGTCCTGGGGGGGCCGGGCCTTGCGCCGCCGGCCGGGCGCGCCGTTGACGTGATAGAGGACCGCCGTCTTCAGCCCGCTGAAGGAAAAGTCGAGCGACCCGCCCGACATCAGCGACCTGGGGAAGCGCACCGCCTTGGGGTTGCCCAAGGCCGCCACGTGGTCGATCACCGGCCCGCCGGGGTAGCCCAGGTTCAGTATGCCGGCCACCTTGTCGAACGCCTCGCCGGCGGCGTCGTCTATGGTGCTGCCCATCAACTCAAGCTCCACCGACCCGCGGCAGTGGTATAGGGCCGTGTGCCCGCCGGAGCAGATCAGCGCCACGGCGGGATAAGCGATGGGCTCCTCATCCAGGGCCGGGGAGTACGCGTGGGCGTAGATGTGGTTGACTCCCACCAGCGGGCGGTCCCACACCCACGCCAGCGTCTTGGCGGCCATCAGGCCGACCAGCAGCGAGCCGATCAGCCCCGGCTCGTTCGTGACGGCCACCGCGCCGATGTCGGCGGCCTTCAGGCTGGATTGCGCCAGCGCCGAATCTATCACCGTGTTGATCGCCTCGATGTGCGCCCGCGACGCGACCTCCGGCACCACGCCCCCGAACCGCGCGTGCAGGTCGATCTGGCTGGCGACCACGTTGGAAAGCACGCGGACGCCGTCAGCCACGACGGCACACGACGTCTCGTCGCAGCTTGTCTCGATGCCGAATATGTACGTCGGATCAGCCATGAAAGTCCGCCCGCTAGCGTAGCACAACCCCCTCGGCCACGCCACAGCCAGGCAGCGGCGCACCTCAGCCTCCGGTAGATGGCGCAGGCGATCAACATGGCAGTCGGTTTGCATCTCAGCAGCACACAGGGTAGGATGTGAGATTCAGGAGCTGTCCTTGTAGTGAGCCAGCCATGCGACGAGTGATTCTGGGAAAGACCGGTCTTGAGGTCTCGGCGGTAGGCGTTGGCGGGATTCCGATCCAGCGCGTCTCGAAAGCCGAGGCCGTTGAGGCGATCCGCACAGCCCTGGACCTGGGGGTGAACTTCATAGACACGGCCGCCGGATACACCGACAGCCAGGCCAAGATCGGAGCGGCCATCAAGGGCAGGCGCGACGGGCTGGTCATCGCCTCCAAGACCGGACAGAAGACCAAGGAAGGCATGCTGGCGGACATTGAGCGCTCGCGGCGCGAGATGAGCTGCGACGTGATCGACCTCTACCAGCTCCACGGCGTCTCGGCCCCCAAGGACTGGCAGAGAATCTCATCCGCCGGCGGGGCGCTAGAAGGGCTGCTGGAGGCCCGCGAGAAGGGGCACGTCGCCCACGTGGGCTTTACCTCTCACAACCTGGAACTGGCGATAAAGCTGGTCCGCGAGCCTGTCTTCGAGACCGTCCAGTTCCCCTTCAACCTGGTGACCAGTGAGCCGCAGGAGAAGCTGATCCCGCTGGCCCGCAGCAAGGGCCTGGGGTTCATCGTGATGAAGCCGCTGTGCGGCGGGCAGTACGACAACGCCGACTTCGCGTTCAGGTTCCTCAACGGCTTCCCCGATCTAGTGCCCATACCCGGCATCGAGCAGCCGGAGCAGATCCGCCAGATCGTCGAGATCGTGAATTCCGGCGCGACCCTCCGCGGCAAAGAGAAGGCCGCTGCCGACAAGATCGCCGCCAGCCTGGGCAAGCTGTTCTGCCGCCGCTGCGGCTACTGCCAGCCCTGTCCTCAGGGCATCCCCATCACCAACGCGATGGTCTTCGAGGGGTTCCTCCGCCGCTTCCCGGTCGCCAAGATTCTCGACGGGCCCGGCAAGGGCGTGATCGAGACGGCCGGTCTGTGCAACGAGTGCGGGCAATGCGAGGACAAGTGCCCATACCAACTGCCCATCCGCGAAACCGTCAAGCGCGCCGGCGAATTGGCCAAGGAATTCGCCGCCAAGCACCAGCGCTAAGGGCGATGCGCCGGCGGAATCACTGCCAAGCGCCCGGCACCGCCGGGGATGGATCGACCACCAGAGAGGGCGATCCTGCGGCGATGTCGTGGGCTTCCCGCCAACTGCCGTGCCAGACGGCGGAACGCTTTGCTGTTGTCGCCCGGCGGGGGCGCTGCTAGAATCCCGCTTTCTCGCAGGCCGGCGCAAGGGCAATCATGGTCCATCGCGTAGAGATCAGGCTCAAGGAGGGCCTCGCTGACCCGCAAGGTCAGTCGGTTCTCGCGCAGATCCGGGAGCTGGGGATAGACGCCGTCCAGCACGTGGCCACGTGCCGGCTGTTCTTCCTGGCAGGCCCGCTGAGCGCCGAGCAGGCCGCCCGGGCGGCCGCGGAACTGCTGACCGACCCGGTGATCGAGACCTTCTCGCTCGACGGCCGCAGCGACGACGGATGCGCCGTCATCGAGGTGCACCTCAAGCCGGGGGTCATGGACCCGGTGGCCGAGTCCACCGAGCGGGCCATCCGTGACATGGGCATCGAGCTCGCCTGGGCAAGCACCGCCCGCCGCTACGAGCTGCACGGCCCCGTCTCGCCACAGCAGGTAGAGGCCATCGCCCGCCGGCTGCTGGCCAATGCGGTCATCGAGGACGTGCACTTCCTCTCCCACACGCCGGGCGAGCACCCCCCTGCCGGCTACGAGCTGCGGGTCGTCGAGGTGCCCATCCGCGACCTCGACGACGAAGGCTTGCTGCGGCTCAGCCGCGACGGGGAGCTGTTCCTCAACCTCACCGAGATGCGGGCCATCGCCGGCTACTTCCGCAGCATCGGCCGCGAGCCTCGCGACGTGGAACTGGAGATGATTGCCCAGACCTGGAGCGAGCATTGCGTACACAAGACGTTCCGCTCCGACGTGCGATTGCTGGACAGCGGCGGCAAGGAAGTCGGCCAAATCGACAACCTCATCAAGTCCACGATCTTCGCCGCCACCCACGAGCTGGCCAAGCCCTGGTGCATCAGCGTCTTCAAGGACAACGCCGGCGTGATCGAGTTCGACGAGACCCACGCGGTGTGCTTCAAGGTCGAGACGCACAACCATCCCTCGGCGATCGAGCCCTACGGCGGGGCGACCACGGGCATCGGCGGGGTCATCCGCGACCCGCTGGGCACGGGGCTGGGGGCAGATCCGGTGGCCAACACCGACGTGTTCTGCTTCGGCCCGCCGGACATGCCCGCCGAGGCCGTGCCCAAGGGCGTGCTGCATCCCCGGCGGGTCATGCGCGGCGTGGTCGCCGGCGTGCGCGACTACGGCAACCGCATGGGCATCCCCACCGTCAACGGCGCGGTGTACTTCGACGAGAAGTACCTGGGCAACCCTCTGGTCTTCTGCGGGACGGTTGGCCTGCTGCCGCGCGACAAGTGCTTCAAGAACCCCGCCGCCGGCGACGCGATCCTGGTGGTGGGCGGCAGGACAGGGCGCGACGGCATCCACGGGGCGACCTTCAGCAGCGGCGAGCTGACGCACAAGCACGAGACGGAATTCAGCCACGCCGTCCAGATCGGCAACGCCATCACCGAAAAGAAGATGCTGGACACGATCATCCAGGCCCGCGACCTGGGTCTGTACTCGGCCATCACCGATTGCGGCGCGGGCGGGCTATCCAGCGCCGTCGGCGAGATGGGCGCCGAACTGGGCGCAGAGGTGCACCTGGAGAGGGTGCCGCTGAAGTACGCTGGCCTAACTTACGCTGAGATATGGATTTCCGAAGCCCAGGAGCGGATGGTCCTGGCCGTCCCGCCCCGGAACGTCGAGCGCATCTTGAAGACCTTCGCAGATGAGGGCGTCGAGGCCACGGTCATCGGCCACTACGGCACGGACAGAAGGATGCTGCGACTGTTCTACGATGGCCAGATCGTCGGCGAGCTGGAGCTGGATTTCCTCGAAGAGGGCCTGCCGCGCCCGACCAAGGACGCCGTGCTGCCCGACGTCGGCAAACCCTCCCCCGCCCCACCGCGGCGGAGCGACTACAACGAAGTGCTCCTGAAGATTCTGGCCAGCCCGAACGTGGCCTCCAAGGAATGGATCGTCCGCCAGTACGACCACGAGGTGCAGGGCGGCAGCGTGATCAAGCCGCTGGTCGGCGCCGACCAGGACGGCCCCGGCGACGCCGCGGTCATCCGCCCGGTGCTCACCTCGCGAAGGGCGCTGGCCATATCCTGCGGGATGAACCCGCGGCTGGGCGAGCTGGACCCGTACCAGAGCGCCCTGCACGCCGTGGACGAGGCGCTGCGGAACTGCGTGGCGGTCGGCGGGAACGTCGAGCGCACCGCGATCCTGGACAACTTCTGCTGGGGCAACTGCAACAAGCCCGACCGCATGGGCAGCCTGGTCCGGGCCGCCATCGCCTGCCGCGACGCTGCCCTGGCCTACGGCACGCCGTTCATCTCCGGCAAGGACTCGCTCAACAACGAGTTCCAGGCCGCCGACGGCACGACCATCGCCATCCCGCCGACGCTCCTGATCTCAGCCATCAGCGTGATCGACGATTGCTCCCGCTGCGTCACCGCCGACGCCAAGGAAGTCGGCAACTTCCTGTTCATCCTCGGCCGGACCAGCGGCGAGCTCGGCGGCAGCCACTACCTGCTGGTCGAGCACCTCCCCTCCGGCAGCGACGTGCCCCCGGTGGACGTGCACACAAGCCGCCGCGTGATGGGCGCGCTAACATCGGCTATCGCCGCCGGCCTGGTCCGGTCGTGCCACGACCTCTCCGAGGGCGGGCTGGCGGTCGCGGCGGCGGAGATGGCCTTCGCCGGCGGGTTGGGGGTCGAGCTGAACCTGGCGGCCATGCCGACGGATATGCGCGGTGCCCACTCCGCCGCGGGCAACCCGGCCCTGCCGGTGCACGCACTGCTGTTTGCCGAGTCGGCCGGGCGGTTCCTAGTCGAGGTGGCGCCGGACAAGTACGACGCGTTCGGTCGCGCGGTCAAGGACCTGCCCTTCGGCGAGCTGGGCCGCGTGACCGACACCGGCCGAATCGTCATCGCCGCCGGCCAGGCCAAACTCATCGACATGCCGATCCAGCAGGCCAAGTCCGCCTGGCAGGAGACCTTCCAGACGAGCTAACTACAGAGTTCACAGAGAGCAGACTTCAAGACTGATGGAATAAAGATGCCCGTAGCGACTCCGAAGGCGATAGTGTTGCGTGCGGCGGGGACGAACTGTGATCGGGAGACGCAGTTTGCGCTCGAGCAATCCGGCTTCCAGGCGGAGAGGGTGCACGTCTTCCGCCTGATGGAGAAACCCTCGTCCCTGAGGGACTACCAGTTCCTGGTCATACCCGGCGGTTTCAGCTACGGCGACGACGTGGCGGCTGGGAAGATCCTGGCCAACCAGATGATTCACCACCTGGCCGGGGCGCTGAACGAGTTCGTGGCCGCGGGCAAGCTGGTACTGGGCATTTGCAACGGCTTTCAGGCGATGCTGAAGGCCGGCCTGCTGCCGTGGGGAAGGGTGGACGGCGCCACGGCCAACAGGGACGCCACACTGGCCTGGAACGACAGCGGCCGGTTCGAAGACCGCTGGGTGCACCTGCGGGCGGGTAGCAACAAGTGCGTCTTCCTGCCGGCCGGTGAGATCGTCGCCCTGCCCATCGCACATGGTGAGGGCAAGTTCATTCCGCGCGACAATGCCGTCCTCGACGCCTTGCGCGGGGCCGACCAGGTGGCTGTGCGATACGCCGACGCCGGCGGCAAGCCCGGCCCCTATCCGGTGAACCCCAACGGCAGCGTGGACGACATCGCCGGAATCTGCGACCCCACCGGGAGAGTGCTGGGCCTGATGCCGCACCCCGAGCGGTTCGTCGACATTACCCAGCACCCCCGCTGGACCGCCGGCCACGTCAGCCGGCCCGACGGGGCGATCTTCTTCCAACGGGCCTACGAGGCCCTGCGATGATCCCGGAAGACCTCCGCGACCGCTTCGACGCTCTGCTGGAGGATGTCCTCGCCGACCTGCCGCAGGAGCTCAAGACGCTGCTTGAGGAGGTGCCGCTTGTGGTGGAGGACGCCCCGGGCAAGGCTGACATGAGCCGGCTGAAGGTCAAGCGAAGCGAGTACCTCTGCGGCCTGTACACGGGCATCCCGCTGACCCGGCGGAGCGTGGAGCACTCCGGCGTGCTGCCGGACGTCGTCAAGATATTCCGGCTGGGGATCCTGTGCGCCGCCGCCGGACGGGCCGGCCGGGCGAGCGACGCGGCCCTGCGCCGCCAGATTCGCCTGACCGTGCTGCACGAGATCGGCCATCACTTCGGCCTGGGTGAGCAGGACCTGCGCCGCTACGGTTACGGCTAGGCGGGCCCGCTCCCCGCCGCGTCAGGCTGCGCGTACTTGGAGCAACATTGAACCGCCGCCTCCTGGTCATCGCGTTCGTCGAGAGCTTCGCCGCCGTCATGGTGCAGCGAGGGGTGTACTTCTTCAGTAGGACCGTTTTGGGCTTCAGTGACGGGGCGAACCTGTCGCTGGCGCTGGTGTTCGGGATATCCTATGTAGTCGGCGCGCTGCTGAGCCACCGTACATGCATCGCTGTAGGCGAGAGGCGCGTGTTGCTTGTGCTTCTGGTCGCCCAGGCGGCCGTGCACACGGGGATGGCCTTGCGTCCGGCCTGGGCGACGGTGTTTGCAGGGTTGGCAGCGATCGGCGCGCTGAACGGGATGAAGTGGCCGGTGATCGAGAGCTACGTCAGTGCCGGTCAGGCTGCCGCCCCCGCGGCCAGGTCCGTCGGCAGGTTTAACATCTCCTGGGCCGTCGCGGTGCCGCTGGCCCTCGCCGCCACAGGCCCGGTGCTGCACGCCTGGCCGGCGGCGCTGTTCCTGATACCCGGAGCAGTCAACCTCGGCACGTTCGCGCTGGCCCGGGCGCTGCCGCAGCGACCGGAATACCTGCTGGCCGACCACCCGCATCGGCTACAGCCCGTCCAGCTAGGGCAGTTCCGCAGCCTGATGATCTCCGCGCGCTGGCTGCTACTGCTAAACTACGCGGCGATGTGGATACTGGCGGCCTTGCTGCCCGGGATCATGGGCAGATTGGGCTTCCGCGTGTCGTTCGCTGCCGGCCTGTCCAGTCTGGTGGACGTAGCCAGACTCCTGGCGTTCGTGTGGTTGAACTACTGGACGGGCTGGCACGGCCGGGCGGCGCCGCTTGTCCTTGCGATCGCCGCCTTGCCGGCGGGGTTTTTCCTCGTCCTGCTTGGGCAGACTGCGGCGGCGGTGTTCATCGGGCAGGCGCTCTTCGGGCTCGCAGCCGGAATGATCTACTATGCGGCGCTCTATTATGCACTGGTGGTCAAGAACGCATCGGTCGATGCCGGGGGCGGGCACGAGGGGCTGATCGGGCTGGGCTTTGCCATCGGCCCGGCGGCGGGGTTGGCGGCCATGGCAATTCAGCTCATGCTGCCCGATCACACGCTGGCGGCGCTAGCCGGGATCGGGCCTCTGTTCATAGTCTGTCTTGCCGCGTCCGCCCGCTACGCCGCAAGTGCGGCCTCGCCGAAGCCGACAATTATGTAGGGCTGCTTTTCGGCCCGGGGGTCAATGGAATCATTATGAAACTGGCTGTGAACTACTCGCTGGAGGCCGCCGGCCTGATATCCGCGGGCTCCATTCCGATGGACATGTTCAAGTCGCCGGAATGGCCGGAGCTGGTAGAGGAGGCCCAGGCGATTCGGCCGGTGTACGTCCACTTCGGCCACCGCGCGGGCCCGGGTGGCCTGGACGGCGTGGACTGGGCGCTCGTCGATGATCTGCTGTCCCGCACGGCCACTCGCTACATCAACATACACCTGTATCCCCCGCCGGGCAGCTTCCCGAACGTCCGCCCAAACGCCGCCGATCACACCAGCATCCAGGCCGTCACCGAGGGGATGCTGGCCAGCGTGCTGGACTTGACCAAGCGGTTCGGGCCGGAGCGCGTCATCGCAGAGAAC
>Ga0315280_10005306_pt1 | contig 18469 bp, 12 predicted proteins | sample YL17G06_40_MG_FD_203697 | JGI IMG/M metagenome (GOLD analysis project Ga0315280, IMG submission 203697) | Sediment microbial communities from Yellowstone Lake, YNP, Wyoming, USA - YL17G06_40 | ecosystem: Environmental > Aquatic > Freshwater > Lake > Sediment | place: USA: Wyoming | collected... | reverse complement strand
GCGCCTCTGCACTTGGAGATGACCCCTATCATTGGGGAAAGGGAAGGTCAAACCGAGATTGTCTACATCGGCGACTTCCCTGTAATGCTCCGCTCTAAGATCTGTCCTCTCTCTCGCATGACATCTGAAGAGCTGATCAGCATTGGCGAGGATCCGCTCGACCCTGGCGGTTACTTCATAGTGAACGGTGCTGAAAGGGTGGTAGTGGCACTGGAGGATTTGGCGGCAAACAAGATTCTCGCGGATAAGGAGCAAACGGGTGTTCATCCAACTTACAAGGCGAAGATATTCTCAACTACCGTTGGCTTCAGAGCGCGGACGGAAGTCACACTGAAGACGGACGGCGCGATATACATCACAATGCCCGGCGTCCCATCAGATATCCCTCTTGTAGTCATGATGAAAGCGCTGGGATACGAAAAGGATTCTAAGATAGCTGAGATGATCTCCACCGATGACGCGGTGCAAAATCACCTTGCGCAGACCTTCGAGAAATCCATTGGAGTTGTGACGCAACGAGACGCGCTCTTGTATGTCGGCAACAGACTGGCACCGGGACAGGTTGAAGATTACCGGTTGAAGAAGGCGGAGGCAGCGATTGACAGAAACTTTCTGCCACACATCGGTCGTAATCCGGAGGAGAGACGGGAGAAGGCCGCGTACTTGGCCGAAGTCGGTTGCCGAGTCATTGAACTCAAACTTGGTATGCGGCAACCTGATGACAAAGATCACTACGCGAACAAGCGACTGAAACTCGCGGGTTCCCTGTTGGCCGAACTTTTCAGGATCTCGTTCAGGAACCTCATTCGTGATCTCAAGTACCAGTTGGAGCGAATAACAATCCGGAGGCACGCTGAGCTTTCGGTTAGCAATGCGATTCGGCCAGGGATAATAACTGAACGAATACAGCATGCTATTGCGACAGGAAATTGGGTTCGTGGTCGCGTAGGTGTCACTCAATTACTGGATCGGACCAACTTCGCCTCAACGTTAAGCCATCTGCGTCGACTTCAATCTCCGTTGAGTAGGAGTCAGCCGAACCTCGAGGCCAGAGATCTCCACTCGACGCATTGGGGAAGACTGTGTCCCAGCGAGACGCCTGAGGGTTCAAACTGTGGGCTCGTCAAGAATCTCGCTCTGAGCGCCGTCATATCCATCGGCGTTGACTCGCGTGAATTCGTCTCTAAACTCAGAAGGATCGGCGTGGTTAGTGTAGACGACGCCGACACCAAGTTGCGCGAAACAGGGGCCAAGGTCTTCGTTGATGGTTTGATTGCAGGCTATGTCCGTGACGCAGGCAAATTGGTTCTAGAACTCATTCGCATGCGGAGAAATGGCGAGATAAGCTCGGAAGTAAACATCGCGTACTCTCCACCACAAGTGGAAGGAGGACGACCTGAGCTCTACGCGAACTGCGATCAAGGCAGAGTAAGGAGGCCTCTGATAATAGTCGACAACGGGAAGCCGCGACTGACGCGGGAACATGTCGAAGCTGTCCAACGCGGGGAGATGCGTTGGGAGGATCTGGTGGAACGTGGCATACTTGAGTATCTGGATGCCGACGAAGAAGAGAATGCGTTGATTGCGGTATCCCCAGCCAGAATAAATGAGAGAACGACGCATGTAGAGATAGCTCCGTACACGATCTTGGGAATATGCGCCTCTCTGATCCCTTACGCAGAACACAACCAGTCGCCTCGAAATGCCTACGAGTCAGCCATGGCCAAGCAAGCCCTTGGCGTCTTCAGCGTGAACTACGCCAATAGGGTAGATTCCCGAGCTCACATACTTCACTATCCACAAGTCCCCGTTGTTCGAACCAAACCGATGGACATCATAAAGTATGATAGCCGACCTGCGGGTCAGAACTGTGTGGTTGCGCTTCTATGTTACCAAGGCTACAACATGGAAGACGCGATCATAATCAACAAGTCCTCAGTTGACCGGGGGCTTTTTCGATCTACCTTCTACCGCATCTACGAAGGTGAATGCAGGCAATACTTGGGAGGTCTGCGCGACAAGTTCGAGGTTCCGGAAGCCGGGATTAGAGGATATAGAGGCGACAGGTACTACAGGCTCTTGGAAGAGGACGGAGTCATATCTGTCGAATCGGAGGTTACCGGGAACACTGTCCTCATAGGAAGAACTAGTCCGCCAAGATTTCTGGAGGAATACCGAGAGTTCGAGGTCAAAGGCCCAACCAAGAGAGACTCTTCGGTAGGAATGCGCCCCTCTGAAGAAGGAATTGTTGACGCGGTCTTTTTGAGCGAATCAATCGAAGGTAATCGTCTAGTCAAGGTTCGTGTTCGCGACATTAGGGTTCCCGAACTAGGCGACAAATTCGCATCGAGACACGGCCAGAAGGGAGTGATTGGCACGTTAATTCCTCATGTGAACATGCCATTCACCGAGCAGGGCATTGTACCCGACGTGATCATTAACCCGCACGCAATACCTTCTCGAATGACCATTGGGCAGTTCGTCGAAGCGATTGCAGGAAAAGTCGCAAGCCTGAGAGGTGAACCTGTTGACGGAACCGCCTTTAGCAATGAAAGACCGGAAACCCTGCGCAATATGCTTCTTGAGCTCGGCTTCCAGCACAGCGGACGAGAAGTTCTCTACAATGGGGTTGATGGAAAGAAGCTGGTTGCAGATGTCTTCGTAGGCGTCGTTTACTATCAGAAACTACACCACATGGTCTCAGACAAGATGCATGCACGAGCACGAGGACAAGTGCAGATGCTTACGCGGCAACCAACCGAAGGGCGCGCAAGGGGCGGCGGGCTGAGATTCGGTGAAATGGAGCGAGACTGCTTAATCGGCCACGGTGCCTCCGCGCTATTGAGAGATCGATTGCTCGAAGAATCCGACAAGTACACGGTCATGATCTGCGAGACATGTGGCCTGCTGGCTTACCATGACGTAAAGCAGAACAAGTACATTTGCCGCATAGACGGTGACAAGGCCGTGATCTCAAGCGTACAGCTCTCGTACGCGTTCAAGCTTCTACTTCAGGAGCTGATGGCGCTTGGGATAGCTCCGCGCCTCGAAATTTCGGAGCGTGCCTAGAATGTCGATATTTGATGAAGCTACGAAAGTAATTGGAAGCATACACTTCACTTTACTCTCACCGAGCGAAATTCGGAAGCTGTCGGCGGTAGAAATCCAAACGCCCGACACGTACGATGAAGATGGTGTGCCTATCGTCTCCGGACTCATGGATGGTCGACTTGGAACACTAGAGCCTCGCCAGAAATGCAAGACTTGCGGAAACACTGCGTCGGCATGTCCGGGCCATTTCGGGCACATTGAGCTGGCCGAACCGGTTGTTCACGTTGCTTTCGCGAAACTAATCCATAAGCTCCTTCAGGTGACTTGCCGCAACTGCGGACGTATCTTACTATCCACGGATAAGATCAAGGCTTACAATGAGTTGATGCAAAAGCAGCGGAAGCAACTCAACGAGGTTCCGTCCACGTCCTATGAAGCCGTAATGAAGGACGCCAAGAAAAGCCAAGAATGCCCTCATTGTGGAGCACGGCAATATCCGATTGAGCACGGGAAACCGACCACCTTCCACGAGATGGTGGATGGCGGGGCCTCCAGGCTTAATCCAAGCCAAGTCCGAGAACGCCTTGAACGAATCCCCGACGATGACCTCCGACTGCTGGGAATGGAGCCGACGGCCGCACGCCCTGAATGGGTGATCCTTCAAGTTCTACCCGTTCCAGCTGTGACTGTTCGCCCATCGATCACGCTTGAATCTGGCATACGTTCAGAAGACGATCTCACCCACAAGCTGGTCGACATAATCAGGATCAACCAGAAACTGGGGGAGGCCTTGGAATCAGGTGTTCCGGTGAACATCATTCAGGAATTACATGAACTGCTACAATATCATGTTACAACCTACTTCGACAACGAAGTCTCCGGCTTACCGCCAGCTCGACACAGATCAGGACGCGCTTTGAAAACGCTGAGTCAACGGCTCAAGGGCAAGGAAGGAAGATTCAGAGGCAACCTATCAGGTAAACGAGTAGATTTCTCGGCGAGAACGGTCATCTCCCCAGACCCGAACATTGACATCAACGAGGTCGGAGTGCCGATCGACGTTGCCCAACGTCTCACAATCCCGGAAAGGGTTACACCGTGGAACATCGATGAACTCAAGCAGCTGATCAGAAATGGTCCCGATCAATACCCCGGCGCCCTATACATTGTGAGGCCCGACGGAAGACGAGTGCGCTTGGAATTTGTGACAGAGCGCGAAAGCCTGGCCGAGGCGATTCAACCAGGTTTCATAGTAGAACGCCACATTCGAGACGGAGACATCGTCCTCTTCAACCGACAGCCATCCCTCCACCGGATGTCGATTATGGCGCATACAGTGAAGGTCCTACCGTACAAGACATTCAGACTGAACCCATGCGTCTGCCCTCCATACAACGCCGACTTCGACGGAGATGAGATGAACCTCCATGTGCCTCAGGGCGAAGAGGCTAGAACCGAGGCCAAACTACTCATGCAGGTCCAAGATCAAATCCTATCGCCACGCTACGGAGGTCCAATCATAGGAGCGAAGACCGACCTGCTAACGGCAGCCTACCTCCTCACTAGAAGGTCCACATACCTCACCAAGGAAGAAGTAGGAAAACTCTTGACTGCGGCGAACTATGCTGGGGAAATCCCACCACCCGAGATAAAGAAGCCCACGGAACTCTGGAGTGGCAAACAGATCTTCAGTCTATTCCTCCCGCCAGGCTTCAACTTCGTGGGTAAGTCGAGCATGGTGACGCAGGAGGACGGAAGTGCTGTCGTCGTCAAGAACGGAAAGCTAGCGCAAGGCGTCATAGACAAGAACACGATCGGCGCGGAACGATCGGAAAGTCTCTTTCACCGAATAGTAAAGGATAGTGGATCAGAGACCGGCAGGGAATTCTTGAATAGCCTGATGAAGCTCTTGGATCGCTTCATCACCCTCCGAGGATTCACGTACGGAATAGATGAGCTTGACATTTCAGATGCCGTCAAAGATAAGATATCAAAAGCGATCAAGAAAGCCGAAGAACACGTTCGGGAGCTAATTGAGGATTATAGGCGGGGAACCTTAGAAAGGCTTCCTGGCCGTTCAATGGAAGAATCACTTGAACTGCGAATCATGGATGAACTCTCAAAGGCTCGGGACCAGGCCGGAGAGCTCGCGGAACAGTACCTTCAGACTGAGACTGACAACGCAGGAGTCATCATGACCAAAACGGGTGCTCGAGGTTCGATGCTGAACATAGCTCAAATGGTGGCCAGCGTAGGGCAGCAATCGATTCGAGGCCAGCGAATCCGCCGAGGATACAGAGACCGAGCGCTCCCCTTCTTTGAGCGGGGCGACGCGGGAGCTGAGGCACGCGGTTTCGTCTACGCATCATATCAGGAAGGGCTCTCTCCGATTGAATTCTTCTTCCACTCGATGGGCGGAAGAGAAGGACTTGTGGACACGGCCGTGAGAACGCAGCAAAGTGGCTACATGCAGCGTCGGCTCATTAACGCTCTGGAGCATATCAGGGTCGAGTATGACAGTACCGTTCGTGACTCGAGAGGCGACATAATCCAGTTCAGATATGGCGAGGACGGAGTAGACACAGCGAAAAGTGACCATGGTAAAGCTGTGAATACCGAACGCCTTGTGGAAAGAGTTGAGCTTACGATAGAGAAAGGCGCGAAGGCGAGTAAGGCGTATGTCGACAAGAAAGTCGATGAAATCAGAGGTGACCTCACGCCAAGTCTCGCTGTGCAATTGAAAGACAGCCTAACGAAAACGAAACTTACACGGAAGGGAGTGGACGAAGCGGTAAAAGAAGCGGTAAAGAACTACCGTAAGGCAATGATCGAACCGGGTGAAGCCGCTGGAATCGTCTCCGCACAATCAATCGGTGAACCCGGAACACAAATGACCCTTAGAACATTCCACTTCGCAGGTGTCAGAGAACAGAACGTTACGCTAGGCCTTCCGAGACTGATCGAGATAGTGGATGCACGCAAGATACCATCGACACCGATGATGAGTATCTATTTGGATAAGAAGCATCGAGCAAGCCGCGAGAAGGCTCAAGGAGTTGCCACGAGAATCACCCACACAACCCTTGGCGATATCGCCTCGAGCCTAGAGTCAGACATCACAAAGATGCGCATCATTGTAACCCTAAACAACGAAGCAATGAGGGAGAGAGACGTAGTGCTCAAGGACGTGAAAGCCGCTATAACCCCAGGGGGCTGCAAGGTCGAGGTCGAGAGGAATACGATTCACATTATGCCACAAGAGATGGACATCCCGCAATTCAACAGACTTGTATTGCGACTTCCATTGATGCACATCAAAGGCCTACCTCAGGTCAGACGCGCTCTGGTCATGGAGGAGAAGATAGGCGACAAGAGCGAATGGGTTATCAGGACCGAAGGATCAAACTTGGCTTTGACGCTTGAGACAGAGGGCGTTGACACAACTAGAACGATTTCAAATAACATGCATGAAGTGGCCGAAGTGCTCGGGATCGAAGCGGCTCGCAACGTGATAATAAAGGAGGCTACGGCTGTGCTCGAGGAACAGGGTCTCGATGTTGACGTACGACATGTAATGCTCGTTGCCGACGCGATGACCGCGTCTGGAGAGGTGCTGCAGGTGGGGAGGCACGGAGTGAGCGGCGAGAAAGCGAGCACCCTCGCAAAGGCCGCCTTTGAGATCACAATCCCCACAATCGTTGATGCCGCGATCAAAGGAACGCGAGATACACTGCGGGGAGTTGCTGAGAACGTAATAGTAGGTCAGCAGGTTCCGATGGGAACGGGACTGATCGAAGTGTACATGTCAATGCCGGAGAAGGGCAAGAAGTAATGCAAACAGCTAAAGTTGACGTCAACAAGCAGATCCAAATCGCCGTGAGGACGGGGAAGTTATCCTTCGGCCTGAAGGAGGCGGTTGACGCCGCAAGATTCGCAAAGGCGAAACTTCTGATACTTGCATCAAACTGCCCTGAGCTTCACAAGGAAAGCATACTACGGTATGCGAAGGAATCCGCAATCCCCGTCTACACCTATTCAGGGACCAGTGTAGACCTAGGCGCAGCATGTACCAAACCGTTCATCGTAGCAGCACTAACGGTGAAAGAACCTGGTGATTCCGAGATACTGAAGTTAGCTGAGCGTTAGGACATGGCAACATCAAGGATAAAACTAACTGGAGAAGAGATGCGGCTCATCGCGCTCTTCGAGAACATAACCGGAGCAATGGCGAACGACTGCGTAATTGACACCGACAGGATAATCTTCGTCGCCAAACCCGGCGAGATGGGCCTCGCTATCGGAAAGGGCGGGAAGAACATCAACATGCTGCGCAAGATGACCGGGAAACCCATTGAAGTGGTTGAGTTCGCTGACACTGTGGAAGGGCTCGTTAAGAGCTGCCTTGCGCCTGCAAAGATAAAAGAGATCAGGATAACTGAACGACCGGATCGCAAGATCGTCGTCCTCGAAGTGGAGCCGAAAGACAAGGCTCTCGCCATAGGCAAGAATGGGCGAACAATAGACAAAACCCGGATGCTGGCAAAACGCTACTACCAAATTGACCATATACAGATCGCATAACTCTCAGTAGCTATATTCGCGACAAACGGCCATCATCATTTTTCTGAAGTTCGCGTTGAGTCTGCCGACCGGCGACTTTCTCACGACTATGAGCGCGCGCTTGTGACCATTCAACTTTGAACTGCTGAAACAGGGAAAAGTGTATCGTCAATTTCGCTGACAGCGGAGCTTGACAAGACAACCGGCACGTGTTGCGATGGACGGAATGAGTCACTTGACTCTTGATAAGGTGATGATTCGCGCAGGGTTGAAAAGAGGCATCCTTCAATATCGATGCGGCCTCTGCGCACATAGTCAGTCGTTTCAGAAACTTTCAGACTTGAACGGTCATCTCTGTACTCATGAAGTTGACGTTAGGGGCTTTTTCTTTGCGCCTGCGGAGAATGAGCGAATATTCGGTAGGATACTCCTTCACGCGGAAGCATCGTATCCACCCCGTTACGAAATTATAAGACATGAAGAACTGCCTACCGAGAAATCCATGGCCGATCGCAGGGGCTATCATGGTCGGCCCGAGGGACACGGCCATAATCCAACTCTTAGTTGTCTGGCAAAGGACAAAGTCAATAAGTCATAGTGGATTCTCGTGCTTTTGTCAGCTATTCAATTGATGAAGGAGACGCACGAGATTGGAGAAGGGCAGTAAGATCTGGATCAACGGTAAGATTGTAGACTGGGATGAGGCTAGGATACACATACTCACTCACGCTTTGCATTATGGGACGGCAGTTTTCGAGGGAATCAGATGTTACAAGACTGAGAAAGGTCCTGCAGTTTTCAGGCTCCATGACCACGTCTGGCGACTCTTCAACAGTGCGAAGATCTACATGATGGACCTACGGTACAATGCGAACGAAATCGGTGAAGCGATCAAGGCTACTATCAGAGCCAATAAGCTCGATGAATGTTACATCCGTCCCATTGCATACTACGGGTACGGTGAGATGGGCCTCAACCCTCTGCCAAACAGGGTCGATTTGGCAATCGCAGCTTGGCGATGGGGAACTTACTTGGGGAGCGAAGGCGTGAAGAATGGCGTGCGCTGCATGGTCTCCTCTTGGCGTCGCATCAACCCTCTAACCTTGCCACCTCAAGCAAAATCATCCGCTAACTATGCAAACGCCGCGCTAGCCAAGATCGAGGCTCTGAAGGCAGGGTACGATGAAGCAATTCTTCTGAACGTTCAAGGAATGGTCTCAGAAGCAACGGGCGAAAACATCTTTCGCGTGCAAAGCGGTGTGCTATCGACTCCGCCTGCTTCGTCAGGCATACTCCGAGGAATTACTAGGGACACGGTGATTCAACTGGCCGCGGACCTAGGCGTCGATTGTCACCGCATAGAGATATCGCGAGAGGAGTTGTACACTTCAGACGAACTGTTTCTCTGCGGAACAGCAGCAGAGGTCACTCCGATCAGAGAAGTTGACGGGAGGACGGTCGACGATAAGAGTTTCACGGTAACTCGGAAGCTACAAGCCGCCTACGAGGACGCGGTCCGAGGCCGTAACAAGAAATACTCACACTGGCTGGACTACGTAGCGTAGACCCTGTCGATGCCCGTCCTAGATCGCCTTCGTCGACGAAGTTAGTCAATTGATGGCAGGTTTAGGATCATTACCTGCCGAGAATCGCCCTTCAATCACGGGTAAGGCATTTTCTTGGCCTATCGAACAAAATAGGAATAGGTGTGAATCCAGAAACTGGTACTAGTCAGCGCTGGTCTGCTACGTTACCTGACCCGCCGCAAGCATCGCAGGCAAGTCTTCCGCCGCCGAAGCACTCGTCACATTTGGTTTCGACCACGCCTCGGCCATCGCATACGTCGCATTCAACCACTCGAGTGTCAATAGTCAGTTTGCCCTTGCCTTTGCATTCGTCGCAAGTGACCGGCAATGAGCCAGAACCTTTGCATTTTGGACAACCGACTTCGCCTTTTCCACTGCAAGTAGTACAGATCAAGCTAGAAGACACCTCTCTGGCTCTTTCAGTCAGTAGGCAGTAGGACACTACGTATTCAGTACTTTTGAAGCTTGTGTAGTTTCTTGATTAGCGCAATTCCGGCCAGCTGGAGATTATTTGCGCCATAGTCGTTGACACAGAAGGTTCGTCCTATCAACATTCGAGCTTCGAACTGACTGCCTGAAGCAGATCCGAGAGTTTGGTGAGAAGATAGGCCTTGCAATTGGTGCAAAGCAACAAAAACTAGTCGCGGCCACCGACTTAATTCGAGATAACGGTAGCCGCGGTGCAGCTCAGAAATGGCTACAGCTTTACGAGAAGAGGAACGGGCGATGGACAAAGAGAGCCATGGAGTCTATCCGAGTCACTAAACCGTCAATTTCCCAAAAGGGGACAAAAAAGAGAGGAAGGAGAGGTTATTTGCCACTTGCCTTTTTGAACCTCTCCTCGACATTTGCCCAGTTGACGACGTCCCACCATTTGTCGACGTACGCGCCCCGGTCGTTCTTGTACTGCAAATAATAGGCGTGTTCCCATACGTCCAAGACCAGAAGTGGGATTGTTCCTTGGGCTGTTAGGTTCTGGTGCTTCTCTGCCTGAAGAGTGAGCAGTTGGTCAGACACGGGATCATAGGCAAGTATGCCCCATCCTGAGCCCTCTACAGTTTTCGAGGCGTTGCTGAACTGCAACTTGAGGGACTCGAAGTTTCCGAAGTCTCGGTTGATCTGGTCGGCTAGCTTCCCGCCGGGTTTTCCGCCGCCGTTCGGCTTCATGTTCGGCCAGAAAATTGCGTGTAGAACATGGCCTGAAGCATTGAATGCGAGGTCTCTGAGCAAGGCTTTGACGTCGACGCCTTGCAAACCTGAAGCTCTGCCCTTCTCCAACTTGTCCAGTGCAGTGTTGGCGCCGTTCACGTATGCTGCGTGGTGTTTGTCATGGTGAAGTCGCATGATCTCTTCCGAGATCACCGGCTCGAGAGCATTGTACTTGTATGGCAAATCCGGGAGTATATATCTATTTGACATGAGTTATCGCCGTTTACCGCATAGCTCATAAACTTTCCATCCAACTGAAAAGTATTCGCAATTCACCGCAATTCACAGAACGTTCAAGCGGTTCTCTAGATCGGCTAATCGGAAGTGGCGGCGAGGCATTAGCAAGAGATCAGATTCAAGACGTAAGCTCCATCTCTCTTTCCTTAGGGGTTGATTCTTAGATAAGATATTGAGTCTGAGATGTAGTGCGTTCCCTCGATGGGCTGCAAATGACCTTCGTTGCATTAGAATTGATTGTTGCTGCCGCATTCTTACATGCCGGCTGGAATTTCTTGGCGAAAGCGTCAAGGGATACTATGGCGTTCATGTGGTGGGCCGTTGCGCTAGGAACGTTCGGCTATGGCTTGTGGATTATGACAGGGCCCGGAATAAGTCTCGCATCGGCTTCATGGATTCCCTTTCTCGTAAGCCAGTTGGCAGAAGTAGGCTACTACGTGACACTGGTAAGAGGGTACTCCCAAGGTGATCTCTCGCTCGTGTACCCAATTTCGCGTGGTTCCGCACCCATCTTCTCTGTTTTGTGGAGTGCCATCGTTCTGGCTGAAAGACTGCCGTGGTTAGGCTACCTCGGTGTTGCCTTGATGGTGGCTGGCGTCTACATTGCTCCACTGACATTTGATCACGGAGTGAAGTTCACGTTTTCGGCGCTCGCGGCGCCCTTTAGAAATCATGCGGCGGCCTGGTCGCTTGCTTCAGCTCTATTCATCTCGATCTATTCCGTCTCGGACAAAGTGGCTGTAAGCGCGACCCCGGCCTTGGTCTACAATTGGTGGGTCTTCGCCGGCAACGCGCTTCTTTGGATGCCCATAGCATGGTCAAGGTCTCGCTTCAGAACCAATATTGATGAGTTGCGAAATAACTGGTTGGCCGTTGTTGCAGGAAGCGCCATGACGATTGTTGCATACCTTGCCGTTCTATACGCGTTAGCGCTCACAAGCGCAAGTTACGTTGTGGCCGGGCGAGGCTTGAGCGTAATCATCGGAGCCATATTCGGGTCGGTTATGTTGAAGGAAAACGTCGGCCCCGCACGCATAACCGGCGCGTTGCTTATGGTCTCAGGACTTGGCTTGGTCGCGTTTGCCTGAAGATCACAGTATGCTGATTATGTGTCTCTGAGAGCGGGCTGAATCCTTTTTGACAGACTAGTTCCGCTTCGTCCTTGCAAGCGTTATACTTGTACGGCAAAACCAGGCAGCCATGTATCTTTGACGCGGGTCATCTCGAAGAGCCGTATGTATGAGGGATTTTCGTCGAACAGAGAGGCACTCATGATTGGCGGGACCGTTCAGACTAGTTGCTTCACATCCTCGGCGATTGCCTGACCAAGATATCCGTAAACCGCCAGCTTGATTACCTTGAGCCCGAGGAGCGCGCACTTGATACGAGTGGGTCCCGGATTAATGCCCAAGAGATTGAGTACGTCGGATTTGCTTAACGCTTTGATTTCGTCAAGTGTCTTGCCCTTGGCGACTTCGGTGAGCATCGAGGCTGAGGCCTGACTAATCGCGCAGCCCTTCCCTTTGAATCGTATGTCCTCGACTCTTCCGTTCCCAATCTTCAGTTGCATCTCGATTATGTCGCCGCATAAGGGGTTCGAGTCTTTTGCTCGAACGTCCGGATTCGGGAGATCCCCGAAGTTGCGCGGGTGTCTATAGTAGTCTAGAATTATGTCCCGGTAAATATCAGAACTCATGAACCAAATAGCTTCCTTGCCTTCTCGAGGGCGCCAATGAGTATGTCAACTTCTTCCTTCGTGTTGTAAATGTAGAAGCTGGCTCGCGCTGTGGCTGGTACGCCCAAGAACTCCATCAGCGGTTGCGCGCAGTGGTGCCCAGATCTTATTGCAATACCCTCTTCGTCCAGTATCGAGGCGAGGTCATGCGCATGAATATCGCCTAGGTTGAATGAGACAACTCCTACCCTCTGATCCGGATTCTTGGGACCATAGATGACCACGCCACTGACTCCAGCCATTCTTGTCAAAGCGTAAGCAGTGATCTCTCTTTCATGTTCGCGAATGGCTTGCATTCCTATCTTGTTCAGATAGTCTACTGCGGCCCCGAAACCTATCGCTCCTGCAATGTCTGGAGTGCCTGCCTCGTACTTGTAAGGTAGTTCTTTCCAAGACGCACCTGTCGTATGGACCTCCTTGATCATCTCGCCACCTCCTAGGAACGGCGGCATGCTCTCAAGAAGTTCTTTCTTTCCGTAGAGGACTCCTATTCCGGTTGGGCCCATCATCTTGTGAGCAGAGAACGCGAGGAAATCGGGATCGATATCCTTGATGTCCACACGCATGTGAGGCGTTGATTGTGCAGCGTCAACCAGAACGAGAGCGCCGTATCTATGAGCGGTCCGTGCGATGTCTCTCACCGGATTTATCGTGCCCAACACGTTACATGCGTGGGTTATGCCGACAAGTTTCGTCCTATCGTCAATCATTTCATGGATTTCGTCTTGTCGTAGAAACCCATCTTCGTCTACCTTGATGAACTCGACGCGAGCACCTCTCTCTTTTGCGAGCAGTTGCCAGGGGACAATGTTGCTGTGATGTTCCATTATTGTGAGGACTATCTTGTCTCCTTTGGAAACGTTTGCTCGACCCCAAGCGTAAGCCACCAAGTTCACGGCCTCCGTTGTGTTTCGAACGAAGATCACTTCCTCTGTGTGACGGGCATTGATGAACTTCGAGATCTTCTCACGCGCTTCTTCGTGGGCGAGAGTGGCTTCCTCAGCTAGTTTATGGATTCCGCGATGAATGTTCGCGTTGTAGTTGCTGTAGTAGTCGGAAATTGCGTCAATCACAGCTTTCGGCTTCTGTGATGTGGCCGCATTATCGAAATAGATCAGCGGTTTCCCGTTGACCTTCCGTCTGAGTATCGGAAATTCTTCTCTGATCTTGGACACGTCGATTGTTGCTTGCTTCTCGACCAACACTTAGACCTGCGGGCCGGTATGTTTCACGCTCGATTATAACGAGCGTCATACAATATAAACACTCCAACCAAATGGTTCTGTTACGCGGACTTGACGCGACTCATTCTCCCAGCCGATCGTTAACTTGGTGGACTCGGTGCGCCGGTGGTAAGCATTGGAGGCGCGGGGACGTTTGACGGCGTTTTCTTGAGCAGAATTGTAGCTGTACTCCTAGCGTGACGATTGTTTCATATCTGAACTTGGGAAGATGTTTCCCGGAAAGAGAATGAAATTGAGATCTGGAACCACGGCGGTGATTCCAATCAATGGCGTACAGTGCACCGGTTTATCCCGACCTTGAAGGCAACGAATAATGGAGGATCGAGTCAGCGATGGAGACTACCATCCAGTATGGTCAGACTTCGATGAAATTGCGGATGGATGAAAGCAGGCTCCTCGGGACGATTACCCCGAAGAATACGCCACCAGACTTGGATTCCGTCTTGAGGTCACTATCAGAACCCGTAGGTAGCGCTGACCTGAACTCGTTCCTTGAGACACGGAAGAAGATACTTGTAGTTGCAAATGATCACACAAGGGCAACTCCCACACCGGACGTGCTGAAGACTCTTCAGCTGAAGGACAAAGATGTGGTCACGATTATCGGCACTGGGGCACATAGACCGCCCAGTTCACAGGAATTGAGCGCCCTCCTAGGAAACGTGGGTCCTCCGTACGGTGGGCAGGTTGTAGTCCACGATTCAAGAAATGAATCCTCGCTCAGACCGCTTGGCGAAACCAGCAGAGGAACGAAGCTCCTCATGAACTCACATCTTTTCGATACAGATGGTATCGTGGTAATCGGTTCCGTTGAACCGCACTATTTCGCTGGATTCACTGGGGGGCGCAAGTTCTTCGTTCCTGCGCTGGCGGGCCTTAAATCGGTTGAAATGAACCACTCGCTCGCTCTGGATCCGAACGCGAGAATTCTAGCTCTGGAGGGGAATCCGGTTCACGAGGACTTCATGGAAGCACTTCACCTCTTCAATCGGAACGAGGACATATTCTCTATTCAATTGGTTCTAAACTCGAAACAACAGATTAGCTACACGAGCGCAGGCAACATAGTCGACTCATTTAGGGATGCTGTGGAACACGCGAAAGAAAACTACACAACTAGCGTGAAAGCGAAGGCAGACATAGTGATTGCTATCGCGAGAGCGCCAATGGATCTGGATCTCTATCAATCACAGAAGGCCATTGAGAACGTCAAATTCGCCCTGAAGGATGACGGTGTCGTAGTACTCATTTCAAGATGCCTCGACGGCGTGGGAAACAGAGGCTTCTACGATCTCCTTTCGGCGGGAAGCGAAGCCATAAGGGAAGCGAGAGAGAGCAAGATTTTTGGATGCCACAAAGCTGTGAAGTTGACCGAGTTCCTCGATAGGGCTCATGTTTTCGCTGTCACAGATCTGCCGACAAAGCTGCTAGAAGCAATTTCGATCAAGCCTTTCACGAGCGTTCAAAGAGCCCTAGAGGAGGCAACGAGACTCAAAGGCAAGGAATCAACAATCCTCATAGTTGATGATGCCGGAGTCACAGTCCCAATAGCCGAACACGCCTGAGAATTCCTTCCTTGTACATACCTGTGCTTTCACAAACGTACAGAATAGCCGCAAATCAGAAAATGCGCCACATCGCCATTTACGGTCTGTGTGGCGGGTGCGGTCATCACGCCATTCGTAAGCATGAACCAGAACAAGCCAGCCATCAAGCCGGCCAGATCCAACCACAACATTCGCCATAGATATTTGTAGCTAATCTACTGACACCTCCAGCTCCTTTGATACGATTAGCGGTATTTGTAGTGGCCTTCGAATATGTCCCGAGTCTTGTGTCCCTCTTCGTAGTATTCGTCTTCGAAGGCAGGCGTCTTGAGGCAGGCTGCGAAATCGTAGACTCCGGACCATTTGAGATCAATTATGCGTCTGATGCGCTTTGCCACGTCAGCAACCGGTACACGTGCTACAAGTGGTTCGAAGAATCCTACGATGATCAGTCTCTTGGCTTCGTCCTCGGATAGGCCTCTGGACATTAGGTAGAAGAGTTGCTCATCGTTCACCTGTGCAACCGACGCGGAGTGAGTTGCCTTGACTTCATTAGTTTCGATCTCGAGGCCAGGGATGGCGTCTGCTCGCGCTTCCTTCCCTAGAATCATGCCATGTTCCGCAAGATAGGCGCGTGAATTCTTGGCGTTCTTGGTGATTCTAATCATGCCCTTGACGAGCAATCTTGCCTTGTCCTTCACGACGCCTTTTGATACGGCGTGGCCGCTGGTGTTCGGGCCTATCTGGGACATGTTCGAGACAGTGTCGAAACGTTGGGTGCCTGCTCCAAAGACGACTTCAACGTTCTCAGAGGATGCGCCTTCTTCCTTCATCACGCTCTCGACGCGAGAGCGAGTGTACGCGCCGCCCAGTAATCCCGACGACCACTCAATCCTACTGTCTCGCGCTCCGATCGACTTCTTGTTTGAGAAGACGTTGACATTCGAGGCTAGATTATTGATGCTGGCGTACGTGACGTCGGCGCCTTCACGCAAATGAACCTCAGAAAGCCCACTATATGTCGATCTTCCTGTCTGTCCGGTTAGCCGCGTAGAGTAGAGCTCTTCGAGGATCGTGAACTTGCTCCGATTATCAGCTATCACCAAGTTCTGTGCAAAGAGCCCAGAACCTTCCGAGTCTAAGACAGTAACGTGTCTGAAGGGCAGGGTTACCTCAATGCTCTTCGGAACGTACAAGTAGAATCCTGTTGTGAAGAGTGCGTTGTTCAATGCTCCGAACTTGTCGTCCTCCGGAAGTATTGCCTTCTCGAGGAAGTAACGTCTGAAGAGTTCCGGGTCGTGCTCAATTGCGGTTCTGATGTCTGTGAAGATGATGCCTTCTTTCCGCAAGGCGTCGGGTATGTCAGGTAGAATTGTCTTCGATTCTATCTGGTAGATTGTGATGGCCCTGTCCGATTTCAGCTTGCTCAGTACGTCTTGCGTCTGTGCCTGCGATGGTTCCGGCAGATGTAGGCTTGTGGACTCCAGCTCGATTCCTGCCAGGTCCACATACTTCGTGTATAGATACGACAGCTCCGCGGGCAGTTTGCTGAAAAGGTTGAGTGACTTGAGTCGGAAATCTCGCAACCATTGTAGTTCGTGTCGCGATGCCGAAATCTCATGGACGTATTGTTCATTGGCTTGTGTCAGAGTCAGTTCCGACATCGCTGTGAATCTCTCCAGATCGTTAGAAGATTTCAGCCCACCGAGCCGGCCATCTCTAGCTGAATGAGCCTGTTGAGCTCTATGGCGTATTCCATCGGCAGCTCCTTTGTGAAGGGCTCCATGAACCCCATGACAATCATGCTCAGTGCTTCTTGCTCTGATACGCCTCGGGACATCAGATAGAACAGTTGGTCTTCACCGATCTTGCCTACCGTCGCTTCGTGCGTGGTGGTAGCGTCATCCTCGTTGATCTCGTTGTATGGATATGTGTCCGTTCGTGAGTATTCATCCAGTAGGAGCGCGTCGCATCTTACTGTGGATTTGACGCCTTTCGCACCCTTGGCGACGTGGAGCAACCCACGGTATGTTGTTCTTCCTCCGTCCTTCGATATCGATTTGGATGTTATTCTGCTGGTTGTGTAAGGTGCAAGATGAATCACTTTGCCACCCGAATCCTGATGCTGCCCTTTGCCCGCGAACGCTACCGAGAGTATCTCGCCTTTGGCTCCTGGCCCGAGCAAGTAGATTGAGGGGTACTTCATCGTCAATCTGCTGCCGAGGTTTCCATCAACCCACTCCATGGTCGCGTTTCCATAGGCGTATGCGCGTTTGGTGACCAAATTGTACACGTCACTGGACCAGTTCTGGATCGTCGTGTAGCGAACGTGTGCGCCGGGCTTTGCTATGATCTCGACGACCGCTGAATGAAGTGAATCCGTCGAGTAGATTGGAGCTGTGCAGCCCTCAATGTAGTGCACGCGGCTGTTCTTGTCAGCAATGATGAGTGTCCGCTCAAATTGACCCATATTTTGGGTGTTGATCCTGAAGTAGGCTTGGAGTGGCACGTCGACGGTGACGCCCTCGGGGACGTAGATGAAGCTGCCTCCACTCCAAACAGCACTATTCAAAGCAGCGAACTTGTTGTCCTCCGGCGGAACCACGGTGGCGAAATGCTTCTTGAAAAGTTCAGGGTACTCCCTGAGCGCCGTATCCGTATCCGCGAAGATTATGCCTTTCTTCGCGAGGTCCTCCCTCAGGCTATGATAAACAACTTCAGATTCATACTGAGCGCCCACTCCGCCCAGGAATTTTCTCTCGGCCTCTGGGATACCTAACTTGTCGAAAGTCTCCTTGATGTACGATGGTACATCGTCCCACGATCGACTCTTCTTCTCGGTTGGGCTGGCGTAGTAGAGCATCTCGTCGAAGTTGAGAGTGGTGAGATCTCCCCCCCACATTGGCAGCGGTCTTTTCATGAAATGCTCGTACGAGCGGAGTCTGAACTGGCGCATCCAGTCAGGTTCGTTCTTGATCTTGGATATTTGCTCGACTACATTCCTGTTCAGTCCTTTCGGGAATTTGTACTCGTAAGTTGCATCGGAGTCCCTGAAGTTGTACTTGGTATAATCGATGTCCAGTGTTTGAGTTGTTGTCATTATGATTCAACTGCCTCTCGCATGACATGCGTGGTAAGGGTTTTCCTCACGGAACTGTCTCCGCAATCTCCTGCAATCCACTCGTATCCTCTCTCTTCAAGCATCTTTGCCAACTCAGGTCCGCCTGATTGGAAGATGCGTCCATGAGCCATTATATGAACAAACTGAGGCTTGATGTATTCCAGAATCCGCTGATAGTG
>Ga0315280_10005305_pt1 | contig 18470 bp, 31 predicted proteins | sample YL17G06_40_MG_FD_203697 | JGI IMG/M metagenome (GOLD analysis project Ga0315280, IMG submission 203697) | Sediment microbial communities from Yellowstone Lake, YNP, Wyoming, USA - YL17G06_40 | ecosystem: Environmental > Aquatic > Freshwater > Lake > Sediment | place: USA: Wyoming | collected... | reverse complement strand
TTCTGGCTTTTCTCGCCATCGCCGCAGTTTCTCCTTAACGTGTTGCTCCTAATCCATTCACCCATCTTTTAAATACTTTTTCCCTATAGGCAAGATAGTATGTGCCATTTTGCTTAAATTTATGTGCTTTGCCTAGAATTATGAGTTAGGACGACTACTGGAGACAAGCCATGACATTGAAACAAACAAGAATTTCTGCAGTTATACCCACATTTATGGAGGAACATTATATAGCAACTCTCTTATCTCAACTAGCAAAAACAGAACCTCCCATCGAAATTGTAGTGGTTGACAGTTTAAGCCAAGACAAAACTGCCGAAATTGCAAAACGTTTCACAGAAAAAGTATATCAGATAAAGGAAAGAGGCATTGCAAGGGCAAGAAATTATGGAGCAAACCATGCAAGTGAAACTCTCATTGTCTTTCTTGATGCAGACGTGAAACTTCCCACAGACTTTGCAGAGAAGCTGTATGAAACGTTTAAAGACGCTAAGGTTGTTGGCGCAACTTGCCATATCATGCCTGAATATGGTACATTTTTCGAGAAAGCCTTCTTCAAATTCTACAACCTTTTAATTCGAATCACTGCCAAGTTTAAACCTCATTCTCGCGGCGAATTTTTCGCAGTTCGAGAAAAAGAATTCATGCAAGTTGGTGGATTTGATGAAAGATTGCCATGCTTAGAGGATCATGATTTAGCGCATCGGTTGTCGAAATTAGGAAAATTTGTCTTCATAAATGATCTCACGGTTTACGAGTCGATGAGGCGATTCAGAAAGATAGGCTTTTCAAAAGTTGTCAGCACATGGATAATAGACTACACTTTTCTGTCGCTTCGCGGAAAACCTCTGTCAAAAGTTTGGCAACCCGTCAGATAAGGACACAAAAACTTAAAATCTGAGCAACTGTTAACCCTTCGTAAATCGGAAAATCTGTTGTAAATTATTGGAGCTACACCTAATGAAGTTGTCCTCGCAAAAAGCATTGAGTTTAGCGAAACGTTCGCTTACGCCTAACAAGCCTTACCATGCACAATGGCTGCTGACTCGAAGATGCAATTACCGTTGCAGAGGTTGCAATGTTTGGCGCCAGCAAGACGAGAAAGAACTATCCACTAAAGAAATCAAAATGGGTTTAGACATACTTCATAAGTTAGGAGTAATAGAAATTGTGCTCTCCGGCGGAAACCCTCTACTACGCGAAGACATCAAAGAAATCATCGACTACTCATCAAAATATTTCATCACAACCGTCTACGATAACGGCAGCATGGCATTAGAAAAAATCGACGCCTTACGCAACGCAGATTTTGTTGCCATATCATTGGACATGTTAAACGAGAAGAAAAACGACTATATCAAAGGAGTGTCTGGCGCATGGAAAAAAGCCATGAACACTATTGAAACATTACATAAAGAAGGAATTTCTGTAGGGGTATCGCCCACTATTTCAGCGCTTAATCTTAGCGAAATTGTTGACTTCACTCGATACTTTACTTCACGTGGAGTGCCCGTATGGTATTGCCTCTATTGGTATGATTACCCTGCCGAAAGTCGCCTCTTTGAAATTGGCAAGAAACAAGATGACTTTGAGATAACTGATGGAAAGGCGATGGCTGACGTCTGTGATGCGCTCATGAAAATGAAAAAGGAAAGACAGGGAATCTTCATAACAGACAAAACTTTAACCGCATTGAAACAGTTCTTTCTCAAAGGACAACGTACATGGAAATGTGGAGCCTTGCAAAGTTTTCTTATGGTTGATCATCAAGGCAAAGTCTCAGGCTGCCATGTCCGTGAACCAGTAACTTCCATTTTTGAACTACAAAATGCTTGGGGTAGTCAAGAATTTGAAACACTAAGAAAAGAATTTAGCAAATGCGATCGATGCATGTACTTGTGCTATATTTTCTACTCTTTACATGCAAATGTGCTGAGTAATCTAGAAGTTTTGCGTGACCAATGGAAAAATGCGAGTACATTACTTTCCAAAATGCGAAAAATTAGCCATTAGAAACGGAATTTTCATTCTTCGGGTTTATCCTCTTCTTCCGCTGCACTATTTTCTGTAGTGGTTTCAGGAATTTGACGAGGCCCCTTGTCTTTAGGATTACTTAACTCTAAGATTGAAGGCAAAAAAATAAGTAGAACAAGACCTATCAGGGCAAGAAGTAGAAGCACAGGTATCCAACGCCATGGAGACATTTACTTACCCCTGCCATTGTCACTAGCTCCGATAAAATTGTCTCCGCTTCCATTGTGGAAAGTCTTTCCCCAATTCAAATTTTTGTTTCTCATGAGTTTAGAGATACAAAGATCAAAGAAAGCTTTAGTGCAGATAATTACATTGAAGAGAAAAGCCAAGAGCAATAATGGTATTAGCCGACATATTCTTTCTCTCCCATCAAGATAAGCACCTATGCCAACTTCGAAGAAAGGAGCAAAACTTCCCATGGAACTATAAATGAAAATAGATGGAATAAACCAATAGAATGTAGCTGGCTCTGAACTATGGAGTGAGTAGGATATTGCTCCAAGTAACCATGCTAAAGTGACGAGAAGAGGCATGAAATAAATATTGAGCAACAGAAAGCCGTCAATCCTTTCTCTCAAGCTCAAGTTTTGGCTAGTAATGAGTGGCCACAGATTCTTGAATGCTACTTGCATATGCCCTCTTGCCCATCGGTATCGCTGATGCCAATATTTCTTCCAAGTTTCCACCGATTCTTCGTAACATTCTGCTTCATTAACGTAGCGAATCTTGTAGCCAGCTAGATATGCTCGAAAAGTCAAGTCTGTGTCTTCAGTAAGCATATTTGGATCAAAACCGCCCAAATATCCAATCAGGTCTCGTCGAAATCCTCCAACCGTCCCGCCAAACCTAGGTATTTTTTGCCGAACTGAGGTATTTTCGTGCTTTCACTTCCTCTTGCGAAAGAGTTTCTTGCCATCCATGTCAGTGACGTATTCAAAGCCTACTTCCAGCAGTTTGCATGCTTCGTCTAATGTTTCTGCTACTTTGACTGTGAACTCGTCGTTCGTCTCCTTGAATGTGGCTTTTTCTAGGTCTATGTAGATTAATGTTGATTTGAGGCTATGGTGTCCAAGTAGTTTCATTACGTAGAGGATATCTTTGGTTTTGTGGTATTCCATTGTTGCCTTCCAATGCCTAAACGTTACGAAAGTGACTTTGAGAAGCCTCGGATTGTTGAATTTCCTCGCCGCTACTTGACGTTGATCGTGGAAGTTTCTCCTTATACTGTACGGGTTTCCTTGAAATACCCTTTCTGACACTTTTGGAAGCATGTTAAGGCGATCTATCAGTTCTCTTGAAACATCTAGAATCCTCGGTCTATGTCCTTTCACTGGGTAGTTGATCGCTATGGTTCTTGTTTGTGGATTGATGTCAATCCATCTTATTGCATTTAGTTCTCCAGGATCTACGCCAGTTTCCTTTAAGCCCTGCAAGAATATGCTCATACGTTTCCCTGTTGTCCGTACTAGAGTGTCTAACTCCTCTTCTAATGGGATCCAAGGCAAAGTTTCGGGTCTGCTGTATCTTGGAGGTTTCCAGGTCATTCTATGCATTGTCAGAAATGATGTATATGCATCGACTACGTTAGCTTTGTAGCCGTCACCCCAATTTGATCGTTCCGCTATGATTTCTTTGACCTTTTCTGGATTTAGTAAGTAGGGTCCTGCGCCGTAGCTAATTAGGCATTTTACGTTTTCTAGCTTGCCTTTGATTGTTGAAGGCCTGTAACCTTCTTTTTTGAGGAAGAAAGCAAATTCTATGAGTTTTCCTTTGATTGTTGCTTTGTCTAGTGTCGTTGTTGTGGCTCCCGCTGCCTGATTTTGTTGGCTATGTCGTGTTGTGTCCACTGTGGCCAAGTTTTTCGAGCCTTCTGTCAAGAACTCGCATACTTGACGATTACCAGTATAGGCGTCTGGCAAATTTAAAACCTGCCTATCAACATCCTGAACCCTTTCAGACGCTTCTAAACCATTGAAAGCATAGGTGTCATGACACCTACGAGGATCCTGGGATCCCTGTTTCAAGAGCGAAGAATTTCTGTGCTCTTCAACCACGGTTTCAAGAGCACAAGTTTTCTTAGTCGCAGCAGGGTCCTGGGACCCTTTTTCAGAAAACCGATATCCACAGGCGCGGCACAGCCATCTTTGAGTCTGGCCATTACCACGTATATACCTGAATCCATCCTTCCAGACTTTTTCGCTGCCACACGAAGGACACGCCAAGGGCTTCGGTGTACATGGTATACGTGGTATACGTGGTGTACTCAGTGTATTTAGTGTATCTTCAGCCAAAACAATCACACCCGATAACCCACGCCCTTCTTTGTTTCTTGCCGTGAACCATTACTACGAGCATCCACTTGGCCATTGACAGCCTTCTTGAATGCAAACAGAAAATCGCAGATCTCACTAAGCTGACCAGTTAAGGCATCCAGTTTGCCTTCCATCGCCTTAACCCGCTCCGGCATCAACAAATATTCGACAGCCGCATCACGACTAAGATGATCAATCTCGCCTTCCAACTCTCCAGGGCTATGATCCATTTTGCGCTTTGGTGTAGAAACCGTAAAATATCGACTAAGCAACTGAGCAACAGGATCATCAATCGCCAACTCATAACCCCTACAAACCTCTCCCTCAGCCAATCTGCAACCATACTTCAACATCAACGACCTAGCAACACGATCAGCCAAATTCTTCGCCAAAACAAACAACTCACCAGGATGACGCCCAAACAAAGTCTCAACATGAACAATCCAACTACGACTCGTATGCCTAACCTTAACACCACACTCCAAACCAAGAAGAGCAGTCCAATTCACCATCTCAATCCTACGAAAATCCGTAGGCAACAAACCCTCAGCAACAATACCATACCGCACCTGACACTTATCCAACCTATACACACCAGACCCAAAAACCACACCCTCACATGACACGAGAAAACTTTGACCTAATGATGTCAACTCGTAGAAGACAGCATTACTACGTCTTTTGCGGCGGACAAGACCCGCCTTCTGCAACTTCTTAAGATAATAACAAACATGCTGTTTACTCCAACCATAGATGCGCCCTATCTTAGCAGGATAGTCACCAGCCTCAATGCGCTTCAAAATAGGAATAACACGGGTCCTAACACTCCTGAAGTCAAATTTGACTTTTGACTTCGAACAAAAATAATTTTGACTTCTACGGGAAGGCTCAGCCAAAACAAGATCACCTTAATAAATTTCCCAATACTCGGCGTCTTCTTCCTCTTGATCTTCTTTTTGCGGGCATTCGTCAGGTGGTTCTCCAACCTCGCATTCTGGACGCCACCACGGACATTCGTAACATGGATCGTAAAACTCTCTGTACTTCTCTTCCTCGGGCGAAAGGCTATGTTGGGTTTTAACCAAAAAATCACCTGGGCTTTGGCTTGGGTTTCGGTTTTCTTTTGAATGGTCGCGGTGGATCTCCACAATTACAATTCGAAGCCCAAACAACACATTCCCATTTGCCTCTCCCTGTGGAACCAGGCCACCAAATCCATCGACTACCATGTTGACATGAGACATCAGTCAGCCCATGACCTTCCTCGATGATCTTGGGCTCAGGATTTGCAGACTCACTCATTTTTTGCAACCTCCCGGTCCTGTGGCAGAATAAATGGTAAGCCTAAGGCTTCGAAAACTTCCTCTTCCGTTTTGTCTGCTATGACCTCACCCATACCGGATAAACACGGAAAGTTATAGTCGACTACTCCTCGGCTATACTCCAGTCGTAAGCCCTTGGCCAAAGCAAGATTGCAGAGATACACATTATGTTCGGCGCTGCCGGTGCGGACTAGAAGCAAAATACCCCATATACTCTGTGAAGCCCGATACAAATCAACTTGGATATGGCCCTTGCCTGTTCTGTTTACGAAGGGAAGATACAATGTAGCTAATTTGTCACCCTGCTTCTCAGTGATCGCATCAAACTCACGTCTGACTGTTTTTATGATTTCAAGCCACGATTCAGGCTTAGGCAATACAACGATGTCAATATCATTCACTCCGCCTCTTCGTCTTCGGATGCTGCCAGCAATCTGCGCCTTCTCACAAAAAGGCTCAATTGCATAGAGTATTTTGAAAGCTAACGGCTCAACCTCAGGTCTGTCGAGATCACGCAACACATTCAGCTTGTCGGGCGCATTAGACTTTGGGAAAAGAGAACTCTGCTTGTGAGTCATTTTAGGCCTTCACTCTCCAATAGCTGGTAAATAATCCGTTTCCCATCTGTTTTAACAATGAACCTCTGGGCTTTCGTGATCCCAAGTTCCCTTTCAACAGTTCGAGGGATGGATACGACAAAATTCCCCTTTGGATCTCTCCAGCGTGCCTTTACAATGCTAACTATTTTTTCTTCAGAAGTCATCAGGCTTCAACCTCCAATGTTGAGAAAGGGAAGAGTTTTTGAGACCCGCCCTTCCTCTCTCGAGCACCGATGCCCTTCAAGTGCGAGTCGTTCTCACGGCGCGGGATACCTCTTACTACGCACCGTTTTCCCCACTGGTCGCTCCCTCTGCTGTTGAGGCAACCTGCCAGAAGGTAAGAGGAGTTACGCCCCCTTAGGTGAATATGACTCAAGCTTCAAGCCTCCTTTTTTGGTCCCTTCTTTTTCTTGTTTCTTTGTCGGCAACACCCACAACTCATTTTGTTTCAGTCTCCTTGCTACCTTCGAAAACCACGTCTGGCGCCAGCTTCCAACGATTACGATCCGTATGCCTCATACCCAAAACACCATCTTTTACAAGATCTCCCAAGGCTCCGTTTAACGCCTGAGATGTTATAGGGCCCCATGCAAGCTCGTCAACACGGCTTTGGACCTCACTCAGAGTTTTCCAATTTGAAAAGAAATCCTCCTTGACGAGCGTTAGGACCTTGCCCTTCACCGTATCAGTTGAAACTTTCGGCAAAACCTTCTTAACAGGGTCCACATCCGCAACGGTGACAACACGCTGCAAACCAACCGATGTAGGCGATGTATTCGATGTAGGTAATGCAGCAGGCATAGGCGTAGGTAAAAGCCCAAGAAGACCTTCTTTCAGCTTAGCAAAAGCGTTATTTTCCTTGGCAAGTCTTTCACTAAACCTTTTTAGCTGATCAAGCTGCTGCTTCAAACCCAAGTTTTCTTCTTTAAGCCTAGCCATCTCCTCGAGATCTGCTGGTTGCGGAGCTCCTGGACCTGGCCCTTCAATCATCTCCTTAACCGATAGCTTGATGTTCGCCTTTTGCTGAACCTCTTGAAGCTTGTTTTCAAGATCCCGAATCTTGCGCTTAGATTTCTCCAGTTCGGAACCTTCTACCTGTTCTTTCTCTAAGGCAGCCGCAATTGATTTGCTCAATTCATCGATAGTTTTCTTCACTTCGGTCGGTCTGGGCGCAACATATTCCAAACGTGGCGTCTCAGCGCCATGATGCGTCACTCGAGGCGCCGTAACCTTAAGCGTACGAGTGTTCTTGCCCATGATGACAAGCCATTCGCCCAAACCAAGATCCAATAACTGAGAAGCATCAATCTTTACGCCGCGCTGCCGCACATACTTTAAACATTCCTTATCAATGTAGCCGATGTCCTGGTCACCGAATTTCCCATAAAAAGTCAAGTTAGCAAGTTGACGAATAGTGAAGTTAAGCTCCTGCGGTCTCTGGCTGCTGATAATAGCGATGATGTTGAGTTTTCTGCCCTGCGTGAAACAATCCTTGAAAGCCTTGATCATACGATTGTAAACCCAAGGCGGCGCCACGTGGCCACTGGGAGAACGAGGCGCGTATTCCTGAGATTCCTCGGGAATAATCAACAAGGGACGGTGATAATGCTCCTGCAATTTCATAACTGCGTTGAGAAATCGTGAAACCCAATCAACTAGCTTCTCTTCGTCCTCAACAGCTGAAGTGTAGAAAATCATGGAGATTCCGTTTTCAACCACAGCCTTAGCGTAGATACCGGGCGACGTCAAAGCAAACTCCATGTCCTTCGCATGTACTCCGCCAACACTAAGAACGTCAAACTTCTCCTTCAACGTGAAATACTCGTCACGAGGCTGAAAAATAACGACCGTGCCGCCCTGCTGCAAAAACTGCTCCGCAATCAAACTGTTATTCCATGACTTGCCTGAACCTGGACCGCCAAGCATAGCTATACGTAAGCCTTCACGACGCCAAGGCTCAACATCGCTATTAATGACAAAATCTTCACTCAGACGCAACTTCACGAAGGACAAGCCTCCGAATAAATCAGGTCACGAACAGCCAGGCGAATTGCTTCGCTGCGGTTAGGATACTTCTTAGCCTTAATCAATCGATCCAAAGCCTGAATGTAGGGCTCAGGCAATTGCAAAGTAATCAACTTCATTTAGGAATCACCCTGCGCACTAATCCACGTCCACAAGAAGGACACCATTTAGGAATCGAATACCATAAGTGCCCATCAATAGGGTCGATGATAGGCTTTGGATACGTACTAAAGCCGCAAGACTTGCACGTGTAGATAATTTCTTTCTGCTTCTCTTGTCGCCTTCTCTCTTGCCTACTCAATTTTTTGGATTCGCTCACTTCAGTCACCCTTCTTTGGTTTAGAGTTGGCTTGCTGCGGGAAGAGTCTCCACGACCAAGATCTTCTTCCAAAGTGTTTTTGCGCTGCCGGACATTGAAGCAGCAACCCGCTAGAGGTGATATACCCAGAGTGAAGACAAACCACAATTTTTCTCCCCAAACGAGTCTAACTCGATTTTGAAAGGGTACTCTGAGGATTGTTGCCAATCGCTATGGAAATAATGCTGCCGAACGGGTACTGCTGAAGCAACGCGGAATCCGTGTCGGTTATCGTATGCCTGTGATGACCATCTTTGCTTTTCAGTGAAATTCGATAGATGATCTTATGCTGACCTTGCTTCACTTGTTCAGTCTTGCTGCGTCCAACAACTTCAAAGAGAATTGATTTGGTCTTCTCGCTCATTTGCAAGCCTCATTAATTTTGAATTCTAGGCAAAATGACTCCATGTCTTCTAGAATTTCCGAGATCTCAATAGTCATTTTTCCTTCGTAAGTTGCATAACCGAAAAAGAATTCTTTTTCTTCTTTTGAGAGACATTTAACGACATTCTCAACAAATTTTGGCAGATTGAATTTCTCAAGAGCCTTAGTCACTACAGTTATAATTTTCTTATTGATTTTGTCGACAGTTTCATCTGCTTTGTTTATTAATCTACAAACATCTTGGGCCTTCTCTTTGGTGTCGTATTCTTCATGGTCAATATTGCCTTTTACAGTACGAACTACCCATTTACCCTCTTTTTCAGACACCTTCCAATTCACTTGCAAGCCTCCAGCTCCTTCAATTGCCTTAGAAAATTCAACATCTCAGGAAGCAACATGACTTTTCTAGTACGCATCGACCACGTCCGACGCAAGCGTTTAACCAAACTGAAACGTTCTAAAAACGCCAAGATTGCTTCAATCTGATTCTCATTAAATTTTGTCTGTCGGCTAACAATGTCTTCGAAAGTATGGTATTTGCCATCTGCAAGAGTGTCCAAAACAATGTCAAAGTAACTCATGGCTTTGCACTATCCACGTTCTTATCTTGCTTCCTGCATGGCTTGCCATACAGATTCACAGAAGTGCCACATTCGACGCAATGCACGCTCTTAAACCCCATCTTGCGAAAATGGCTAGCAGCCTTTGAGGGAACTACATAACCACACTTCGAGCAAGGACGATCAGAAGGCAGAGGTTAAGCCTCCTTTGGAATTTCCTTGGCAGCCTCAGTGATTAGAAGTCGAAGAACGTCAGTGTTGTTCGTTAAGCCTTTATCATGTTTTATTGCATTGAATTTCTTTGCAAGATCGCCTTCAAGGTCAAGTCGAATGTGTATTTCTTTTTCTTCTTCTGTCATATTAGGTCACTCTGCGTTATTCTAAGTGATTCTAAGGTATATAAGATTTTTCTATAGTAATCTTCCATAATCTTTTTAGGTAGAAAGGAACATAGAATCATTTAGAGTGATGTAAAATGAAAGAGGAAGACCAAGAAACCATTAGAATCGGACTTACTCTTGAAGGTGAGATGAAAAAAAGGTTTCTTGCAATAAAAAAACAGTGGGGTTTAGAAAACAACACTGACGTCGTTCGTATGCTAATAACTCGAGAACATGAGAAAATAGCGACAGGTAGAAGCGAATCTTAGCGTTGTTTTAGTCGTTCTCTAAAATTTACTGCTACGCCTGCATTGATGTCTTTAAGGGCTCCTTCTATTTCTTCAATCGCGCTCTTTGGATCTCCCTGTTGATCTTCCAGTACAGTGCGTGCCCAAGTCAAAGCTTCAAGCGCACCACGAACATAGTCATTCATGTTTTCAACTCCTTCAACATTTCCTTTATCTTTTCCATTTTGCCTTCTCTAACTAACCGCAACAAACTACGGACCTCCTTAATTGCTGCCTCCCTCGTAACAGCAGCCTTAACCTTCGCCAGACATAGCCTGATCGCGTCTCTAAATCCATCCATGTAAGTCACGACATATCACCTCAAACATCCTAGCCCAGACTAGACTAAACTAGATTTTCAACAACTTCAAATCCCCATCAGCTCGAGGCAAAATCTACCTACACGCAGAAAACTACTAGCCGTAAAATTTGTCGGCACTCGATATTTAAGGCAAATAAGCTAATTCATGAAAAAATAGGAGCCGCGACTCTCTTTAAAGCGGAATTTTAGCGAGCCCCTTTCGGCACGCAGAAAATTTTTTCTCCCGGAGAAAATTCAACTTGTCTGAATTATTGATACATTGAAATTAAATAGTGTAGCGCCTAGCCTAGCCTCGAGGCAAGAAAACATGCCAGACAAGCCCAAAGGAAAGTTTTGGCCACCTGTCCGCGCTATGATCTGGCAAAAAGCCCAAGAACTTTATCAGATGGACCAAGCCCGCTACATGAAAGACGACTTCACCGGGATTACAGCAGAAAGACATGAGCTCCGTGAAGGCGGATACTTCTACAGGGCTAAATTGATTGTCCTTCGTAATTTGTGGCTGCAAAAGAAGGACTTGCTAAGCTTGGAGGAACAACAGCATGGCAAACAGCAAGACCAAGAGTAAACTTTTAAGGCGAACCCGAATAAGAAAAGGAACCATGCTCTTCAAAGAGAGACTTCTTAAGAAGGTTTTGAGAGGTCAGAAAACACAGACACGACGCACACACAAACGAACACTAAAACCTGGCAGAGTATATGGTATACGTAGTAGCTATTTTGGGAAGCCAGAAGGCCACATAAAGATACTACGTACATTCAAACAGAGACTAGGCGACATAAGCCTGGAAGACGTCCAGAAAGAAGGATTCAAAACCCTTGAAGAATTTCAAAGAGAATGGATAAAAATCAACGGAAAATGGGACCCAAACCAAACAGTTACCGTCTATGAATTCCAAATCGCAGAAGAAAAAATCAACCAAAGCAAAATTTCATAAGACTACAACTACAAATCGAAACCATCGATATTAAGGATTCATAAATGTTTTAAGAAATATCTCGCTTTTAATGATTGGAGACTTGGGATGAAGAATAGACAGTCAATTCAACAAAGTGAAGAAAGCAGTATCCAAACTACAGCGATTGACGATGTCAAAACGAAAAAAGGGTTAGACTTTTTGGATGTTGCTACTCTATTTCATTGCTTGCTATTTGCGTATCAAAAAGCGTTGAAAAACATCTTGGATTCGGGCTCTGCAATATTCGTACATCCTGTTTTGGAAATCGTTGCTAGGATTAATGAGAGAGTAGGTATCAACCTTATCGAAGGAGAAACCATAGATGAAGTGTTTGACAATCTTTCAAGACTTATTCAAAACACTGAAATGGTTAAAGAGTTTAGGTTTGAAAAAGTTGCTCCAAAAAAATTCGTTCTTCATATTAATGGATGTGTTTTGGCACCTCATGTACATAAAGAATTGGAGCCCAAAGACGTGACATGTCCTTACGCTCTTCTAGCTATGTCTATATTTGAAAGAGTCTTAAGCGGTAAAGTTAAGGTATGTGATTCTGAATACTCCGACAATGGAACCAAGACTTTGATTGAATTGCTGTAAAAACATGTAAAAAACGCACAAGCCAAAGCTCTATTTTTTCTATTCCAAATTCAAGCCCCTAAGAGTTTGTCCAGAATAGGTAAACTTTCGTCTGAGCCAAAACCGCAATAGTACGAAGCATCTTAGCCAGCCTCTCAACCGAAGCCTCTTTCAACATTGCCTCATATCTACTCTTTACCCCATACGGATCATGAGAATCAGCAAACTTAAGAAGCAAAGGACTATGAAGCGACGACAATATGTTTCGCACTTCTTGAACACAACCACGATTACTAGTAAACACTTGCATATTGTATCTTTCACTACTCAGAAAGAGAGGATTAAACCCTAAAACCTTCAACTCTTCAATTGCAGCTGAGATCTTATTGTCAGGTTTACTCTCTGCAACTTTCGTAAGTCCAGCTCGCTCAAAAAACGGATTATACCGTGCCATAACCGCAACGGTCTCTACATATTGTTTGCCACAAAGAGGCAAAGTGTCTCTTACCAATTTGGCTCCTAATCCAATGGTGCGATACTTCGGATGGATAATCACTCGAGAAATCAAAGAAAGGCTTTCGTTCACTTCCCTGAGGTTTAAAGATCTTCCAAATGCTTGTTTTCGCCCGAAACAGTTGGCTCCAGGATAACGATAAACAATCACCCCAACTGTTTCTGTGTCTCGTTTTAAGGTGAAAATCTTTTGAGTAGCAGCAAGACTAGAAGAACGGTAATGAAAAGGCGCCAATTCCTCATAATCTTTTCTGGTTCCTTCTACCACATTCATATCTCTAACTAGGGAACATTGAGCATTAGTATCATACTTTCTGTATATTACTTCCACTTTATTGCCAAAACCCTTTCTCACCACAATAGAAGGCTGAAGATCCTCCTGCAGATCCTCATGAGTCGTAGCCACAAACACGGCCTTACCTTCTTGCCTGGCCAGCTTCTGAAGATTAAAGGCTACGACCTTAGCCGTATCCCTGTCTAATGTAGCACAAAACTCGTCTAGGAACCAATATTGCTTCTTGGATTCGATTAATTTGGCGATACGATATCGATAACGTTGCCCATCACTCAATTGATCATAACGCCTAACGAAGAGAAAAGCATCATTCAAGCCAACACGGCTCAGTAATTCTAAGCCTTCCTCAACAGTCCAGCCAACAGTATCAATCAAAGGCTTCGTTGGATCAATCGGCACATTAGAAACATTGAATGTATTAGGTTTCAGCAGTTTCTCCAAAGTCTTAAGCAAGGCACTCTTGCCGGATCCGCTAGGGCCCGTGATGTAAACCACATCTGTAGGACCGACCCGCAACTCAACATTATCGTAGACGACCATTTTCTCTTGTTTGTCAATGCCTAAGCCAAAGGCTTCAGAAACCACAACAGTTCTAGGCGTCACTTGGGTCCGGACCCGGTAACTAATGTTAATATGATAAGTGCCAGAACGCCGATCAAACTTCTTGCAACATTTGACAATTTTAAACATCTTACCCAAGCTTAAAAGCCTCCAAATCCAGCGCCTTCATCTCCACAGTAGCATAGACCCCAAGCGCCAAACTCCAGAAAACATCGTCAAAGGTGCCGCTAGGATGATTCAACATTATGGTACCATCCTTACGCAACTCATAACGCTCGACATTGAGTTCGCTACAGAGATCGCTTCTATACGGTTTTTCCCACACCATGTGAGGATAAAACAGTTTTTCATTAAGCATCCTCTGCTTCAAAAGGCTCGCCATCTCGCTTTTCCTATTGACGCTGAAATGGACACCTTCCGCATTCTTTATACCCGCATTTTCCATATCCTGAATGATGCTAGGACCCTCTTTTGTGAAGTCAACTCTGATTTTTTGGAAACCTTCCCAGCGGTCCTGCAAAGTTTTGATATAGCCTAACACGTTGGCATATTTTGCAGGTTGGCTCCAAATCTTCAAATGCCGCAGAAAAAGTACGTCATTCACTCGGTCCAGAATTGAGAAAACACAGTAATCTTTCACCTGGGCCAAGTCCAAACCACAAAACAGGTTGCCTGAATAGTCTCGGTCAGAGTCCCACGGTTGCAAGTCCTCGCGACAATTCTTAACCGTGCCAATGCAGGACACGATGAGGCTTTGAGGTAGCCAAGTGTTTTGGTCTTCAGCCCATTCGGCTTCCATTTCCCGGCGCCAGCGAGCAGGATCTTCACCAAACTGCTTTCGAATCTTGTCAAGAATATTCTTTTTTAGTGGACCATTAGGTTCTTGCGCCTGCTCCCAAGTGACGTGATGTCTTGCAAAATCGCTATAATCCTTGTGGTTACACATCTTCCAAAACAACGAGTCCGTATTCCATGGCGTGCTAGTGCAAATCAGTTTTCCATCTGTGGTCCCGAGAGTAAAGAGGATACTGTCATACAAATCCGTGTCATTTGACGTAAAGTTAGTTTCATCCCACCAAACAACATTCAAAGTGGGTCCTCGAATGGTCTCTGGATTATTAGGAAATGCCTCAATTACGGCGCCATTTGGAAAAGAAAGTCGCGTCCGCTGCGGCTTAAGATATGTGTTCGGCGGTAGCCGACGCAGAAAGTAGCTTATCCTCCGAATGTTCAATTTAGTTTGGCGCCAGCTAGGACCCACAACAGCAATATAGCAATCTGGATGCGTAAGAGCATAATTCAAAAGCAAAGCAGAAACAGTCCAGCTTTTCCCACTTTGGCGGCACCATCGAGCAGCAATAAATTGATTCTCTCCAAAAAATTCGATAAGCTGCTTCTCGTACGCTGTCGGCTCAAAACCTAAAATCTGACGAAAAAACTCCGTCGGATTAGTCTTCAACTCATCAACTTGACGACTTCTAGCGCTTTCAGTATTTCGAATAGCCCTATTGAGTCTGGCACGTTCACGCCTCAATCTGTTAGCTTGGAACGCTTTGAGTTTTCTTCGCGAGAGCCTCATATTTTTGCCTCACTTCCACAAGCTCAACCTCGATACCGCGGTAATCCACGTAGTCCGCAAATAGGTCCTTGTAGGTCTTGGCGCCTTGGATAATGCTTCGCAACCTCAAAACGTCAGCCTGCTCTAAACCAGGTTGCTCAAGCGCCTTTAATGCGGCAGCCAAAACCTTCAAAATTTGTTCAATGCTAGGAAGTTCTTTTGGAAGTGTGAGAGAAGAAGTAGAACACATGTTTTTTGTTTGTTCTTCTTCTTTCAACCCCAAATCATACATTTTCTGGCGAATAGCTTCACTTGATTTTCCAAGTTTAGATGCAATTACTCGCAAAGAATCCTTTGTCTTAAGAAATTCCCTTAATTTCTTTTCGTCTTCTGTAGACCAAGGTTTTCCTTTTGGCATTACGTTTTCGCTCCAAAGATGGCGCCTAGGATGAATGTTATTGTACTCATGATGCCTGCGAAGATTTCTGTACTCCATTGTCGAAACACAATAATGTATGTCGCCTCCAAGGCCGTAAGGCAAATCAAAGCAAGAAGGGCGAACATCATTCCTAAAACAAGTATTTCATTGGGATACTTCTGAACCCTCTGTAATTTCTTAAGTTTGCCACTTTGCGACCATTCTTCCCGAGCTAAAGCTCTCCGTATTTTCCTTTTTAACCAACTAATCATACATTCACCTTCACACAACGACCCCACGCGTGCTCAGACCGGAAGATCCTAACTTTCTTCAACTCCATCCTAGCCTTAGGCAAAACCACATTAAGAAAATCCTTCTGAACTAAAATAATAAAAACAATCAAGGAGATTGGTATGCGATCTGCCTCCCATAGCTGAGCATCAGGCGCTTTACTACGACCAAGCAACAAATGCTTGTGTTTAATACCTCTAACGCCTAGAAAAATCCCTATACTATGCACAGGAGACTCAACTTCATAATCACTAGGAAGCTTAGATGTATCAATTGATGCATCATTCCAACGAACCCAAATAAGATCACCCAACTGCAAATCAGAGATCCTAACTTCCTTCAAAAAATCACCTTCCAGACTTGTATTTGTCAAGTTTCTGAATGCTTTTTCTGAAGCCATAAATGAAATCCGCTAGAAGTTGTGGCTCTTTTGCCAACTCTAAGTCAACGTCTAAGGTTTGGTTTTCTCCATTCAGTTTGTATTCCGCAGAAATAATCGGGTAATCAGCATCAACATTCTCGTTTGGCAAAATAATATGCGTTTTATCGCCTCCAAGAATTGGAGTTGTTCCAAAGTCAATGACGGTACTTCGCACTGCAGGCGTTATTAATAGGCCCTTAAGATAGTCAAGTAACGCTTTTGCTCTATAGTCGCATTCTGCGTCACTATGTAATTCTTCATCTACTTCAGGTGGCCTTTCCCTTACACCATACTGCGTTTGACTGGCCGCATCTTCTCTCATGGCTCTCCAACGGATTTATCAAAAAACATTCCATCCACAGCAAGATTAAAGCCACCCACAGGTCTAGTCACTAAAAATTCTATTCCTTGAACATCACTCCAAGAAGGTGAACCAACCTTTATCCATGCTCCATTCGGATTAGTAACCGCATCATACTCAGTCCCTCTTCCTGTAGGTGACTCATAGAAACGCCATATGTTTTCTTGCTCAACAGCCATAGTCCGCTCAAAATAGTTACTTGCATCAGGGGCTCTCAAACGAACTGAAAATCCAGTGATTATTACACCATAAATTCCCCAGAATTTCAAAGACGTGCCTTTTTCAACATTTAATGCCGAGATTGAACGATAAAAATCCAAAGTGCCAAGAGTACCTTTGACAGCTAACACTCGATATATTCCTGACTTTGGATTAACGGCAGAACGAGTTATCGTTGTATCCGCACTTACGGCAACCCAGTTTTCAGGCGGATCCTGAGTCGGCTCAGTCCATATATCCCTGTCAATCGGTTCAGGGCGCTCAGCCGCGCCTTTGACCACTATCTTGTTTTTTATGCGATAAATGCTTCTTTTGTGTCTACCAACCTCTAATCGTTCTGAAAGGTCAACAGACGATGTTTTACTGTTTTTTGGGAAAAACTCGAATTTGCCATCTGGAGCAATCCGAAAGGAATAGCCGATTACTCCAGCCAAATCAGCTGTTTCTGCAATGTATTTTATGACATCGAAGACCGGAGTGTCCTCGTAGTCAAGTCGAGAAAAAGTTGTGTCCGTGTCCTCAATGAGTTCTATGCCACCTCGATTATGGCTTAGAGAAGTAAAGTTATCTATGACATATTTGACGACAACCTCTCCCTTTACGTTATCCCAAGACTTTGTTACGTGACGTCTAAATAATTGCTCACCGTTACATCGACCTCGCACTATGAGGTAATGTTCTATAGCACGTGATTCAGGATCAGTTTCTTCGACCTTTCCAGTCAAAAGTAAAGGACAATTAGGAGATCTGCCAACATATATTATTGCATTACTGCCTTCAACAATAGGATATGTTCCGCCATCACTATACTTTTTGTCCCAATTTTGAAGTGTACATTCAAAACTAGAAATTTCTGTGCTGCAACCCAAATGAACCGTCAAATCAACGATATCGCCCTGAGGCGGCGCAACAGAACCAAACGCAATTGCGGCAACTGGCAAAGCAACACTCATCAGTCACCAACTCCACGCCTCAACAAAGCAGCCTCATCTTCACCGGCACGACTAATTCCACGACTAGACCCTATTGCCTCTCCAGCAGCAGAACTGTAACCACGCATCGCATTAGCCGCCATTGATGTTTGAAGGGCAAGAATTGACATGGCCGCGGCAGCAGCAATAATCACACCAACACCCATAGTCAATAAACCGACCTTGAATGCCAATGCCACATTGAATGCCATAGTGGCTCCAGTAGCTACCCCAGTAGCCGCCGTCAAACCCAATAACGCTGCAATTTTTGCACCAATTGCAACCACTGCAGAATACAAAAACCCATGCCCAACAGCGAGAGAAGCATTAAACGCAACCTGCGTTCCCGTCGCAGTCAAGACCGCCCCAATTAAGCCTCCATGCGCTATAGTGGCGCCAGTCGTAGCACCTGCCAAGGTTGTTTGAATAACCGCACCAGATCCTGTTACGATATTATGAGCAGCTTGAGCTGCGGTTGTTGTAGTAAGAACAGCCTTCAATGACAAGAAAAGGTGAATAGCAGACATTATGCCACTAATAACCCGTCCAGTCTGCGAATCTAACATTCCGAAAGAGTAGCCTAAATGCACAACATCCATGGCGATTGCACGAAAAGCATAGGAAGCCCTATTTTCAGCTCTAACCGCAATACTAATTTCATGAAAACTCAAGTAGAAGCCTCCCTAATGGCTTGGTCAACCGCTTGATTGAGTCTATCCCAAATTCCAGGCCAACAATATTCCA
>Ga0315280_10005304_pt1 | contig 18470 bp, 18 predicted proteins | sample YL17G06_40_MG_FD_203697 | JGI IMG/M metagenome (GOLD analysis project Ga0315280, IMG submission 203697) | Sediment microbial communities from Yellowstone Lake, YNP, Wyoming, USA - YL17G06_40 | ecosystem: Environmental > Aquatic > Freshwater > Lake > Sediment | place: USA: Wyoming | collected... | reverse complement strand
TTGACAGGCCACGTGGACCTGCCGGAGGGGATCTTGCCCGTCCCCGGTGTGCAGAACTTGAGCGTCGTTCCCTGCGGCCCGATTCCCCCCAACCCCGCGGAACTCCTTTCCTCGCCGTTGGCTGCTGAGCTGCTGGGGAGACTGCGCGGCGAATTCGAATACGTTATTCTGGACTCGCCGCCCTTGCTGAGCGTGGCGGATGCTCGCACACTTTCGACGCTTTCGGATGCCGTGGTTTTGGTGGTCCGCGCTTACGAGACGCCTTACGACGCGGTGCGGCGCGGCCGTTCGTTGCTTTATGATGCCGGCGCCCGCATTCTGGGCGTCGCGCTAAACGATGTGAACATCCACAAGGATGGGTACGGCTACGGGTACTACAACTATGGGTACGGCTATGGATACGGCCAGGCCGCCGATAGCAAACCGATCTCGGACGAATCTGACGAGAACAGAACCTGAAGCCATCGAGACCCATCAAGTCCCGGCCTAATCCAGCAAGAACGAGCAGAGGGTTGTCAAGCGCGCCCAAATCAAAATATGTGGGTGGATCGTGCAAAAACGCTGTTGTTATTGCTTCACACGGACGAACGCTTTGACTGCGATGGGATTGTTCCTGATCCTCTTTACCGACGCTTTTGGCAGTCCTAACTTTGGAGCTTGCCCAAAGGTTCTGATGTTCGACGGGTTAGAGATTCATAAGCAAAACAACGAAGCCATGGCTCAATATTGGGGACAAAGAATCGGCATTGACGGCTTCTTTGCTAACAACGTTATGTCCGATTGGGACACATCTGTCGGACACGATGAAAACAGCGCGGTCTATCAGGACCTGAAACAGTTCCAGCAGCTCTATTCGAGATATGGCGTGACGGACAATTTCATCAAGGTGGCGCTCTATACCGTCCACGATTGGCGCGATCCTGCGGCCCAGTCCCGGGTGGTTGAGAATTTTCGTCAGGCGGCGCATTTAGCCCGATACGCAGGCCTGAAAGGCTTGGCGTTGGACCTGGAAGCTTACAAATCCACATGGAACGAGGATAACGCAATACCCGGCAAGGCTGAACGAGTTTACCTTTTGGGCAGACGCATTGGCGGCGCCATCCTTTCGGAGTTTCCCGATGCTACGATCATTGTCCTGCCTGAAATCCTCGAATATACTTGCCCTCCCTTCAACGAAAAGGTTTGTCAGGCTTACGCCCTCAGCTCGCGTTTCTGGGACGGATTGATTCAGGCCCACTTCAAGCAGCTCATGATTGCCTCTGAGCACTCTTACAATTCTAGCCGCCCGGACCAAATCGCAGATTATCTGGCTAAAATTTACCGCGAAAATCTCACTGCCAATGGGATTGATCCCGAAAGTGCTCCGATTGCCCTTGGGATCTGGCCTCTGGGAAAGAATTACAGGGACAAGTCCGCCCGCTCGACGCCATCGCAGTTCGAGGAGCGGTTGCGGCTGGCATTTCAGGTGAAATCACCTTACGTGTGGATTTACGGCCACGGAAGCGCTTGGGAGAAGGATGGGCCCTATGGCAAGGGCGACGTCGACCCTCATTTCGAGGAGTACGTCCAAGTGCTTCACAGAGTGAAGGAAACGTGCGCGGACTCTGCTAAGAACTAGGCGGGGATCGCTACGCGATGATGAGTCGCGGATGCCGCTCATTGCTGGGATGCAAGCCTTCGCTCGTCCAGAAGCTGACCATGCGAAAGATCCTCGTTACCGGCTGTGCCGGATTCATCGGTTTCCACCTTGCGAGGCGCCTTGTCGAACAGGGCGAGGAAGTGGTGGGGCTTGATAACTTGAATGAGTACTACGACCCCAACCTGAAGAGGGCAAGGTTGTCGCAATTGACGGGCCGGCAAGGGTTTCGGTTTGTCAAAATGGATCTTTGCGACCGTGAAGCGATTGCCAAACTTTTTCGAGAAGAGAGCTTTGAGAGGGTATTGCACCTTGCCGCCCAGGCCGGGGTGCGCTATTCGCTGACCCATCCTCATGCCTACGTGGACGCCAACCTAGTGGGTTTCGTCAACATTTTGGAGGGCTGTCGGCACGGGGGAGTGAAGCATTTGGTTTTCGCTTCCTCGAGCTCGGTTTATGGCGCCAATACCAAGATGCCGTTTTCAGTCCACGATAGTGTAGACCATCCGGTCAGCCTCTACGCCGCGACTAAGAAGGCCAACGAGTTAGTGGCCCACGTCTACGCGCATCTTTACGGCTTGCCTTGTACCGGCCTGCGCTTTTTTACAGTCTATGGTCCCTGGGGGAGGCCGGACATGGCGCTTTTTCTCTTCACCAGGGCAATCCTTGAAGACAAGCCGATCGATGTATTCAACTACGGTAAAATGCGCCGCGACTTTACTTACATCGACGATGTGGTGGAGGGCGTGGCGCGGGTGCTGGACAAGATTCCAGGGCCGAACCCGGAATGGAGTGGTGACCATCCGGATTGCGCGACGAGTTCGGCTCCCTACCGGATCTACAACATCGGAAGCCACAACCCGGTGGAATTGACGGCCTTCATCGAAGTCCTGGAGACCAAGCTTGGCAAGAAGGCCAAGATAAACCTTTTGCCCCTGCAGCCCGGTGATGTGCCTGCAACCTACGCCGATATTGATAGCCTCGCTCGCGACGTGGGGTTCAAACCGCATACGTCCATTGAGGAAGGGGTCAGACTGTTCGTTGAGTGGTATCTAGAATACTATGCGGCCTAGTCCCTTGATTCGCTACAAAGCGCCGGTTAATCCACAGGCGCAGAAACGGGCCTTGCCGTCCACTCACGGGTGAGGCAGGACCACCCAGGCCTGAAGGACGCCCGGCGGGGCCCGGGGAGGGGGATTTCCGCAGCCTGGATACATGGAAAGGAGTCGGTACCATGACCGAGCAAGGACTTCACGAGTTCTTCAAAGGCAAGCGCATTCTTGTGACGGGAGGCACGGGTGTTCGACTCAGCGAAATTCAGCTTTTGGAGCTTTACGCAACAAGCGGGCATATCTTTGCTGCCTTTAGAACGGGAAATTCCCTGTCGCACTGAGGAGGTTGTCGCATGAAAGTACTGGTAGTCGGAGGTGCTGGCTATGTTGGTGGCGCCGTCGTGGATAGGTTGATTGAAACCCGGCATGAAGTTCGTGTGGTGGACGCGTTGCTTTATGAGGAGGATTACCGTAAGCCTGTACCTTTCTACTATGCGGATGTCCGCGACTCTTCGGTTATGCTTCCGCATCTGAAATGGGCCGACGCAGTCATCTGGCTGGCCGCGTTGGTGGGCGACGCGGCTTGTGCCCTGAACCCTGAAGTAACGACCGAAATTAATCAAATCCCTGTAGCGTGGCTGGCCAAGAACTACGACGGACGGATTATATTTACGTCGACTTGCTCAGTCTACGGCGCGCAAGCTGGGCAGGTGGACGAGACCGCTCCGATAAATCCGCTTTCTGTGTATGCTGCGACCAAGTTGAAAGCGGAGGAGTACCTGGAGAAGTCCAATGCCATCGTGTTCCGGCTGGGAACGCTTTTCGGAGTGGGGGATCTGTATTCGCGCGTCAGGTTCGACCTCATCGTCAATCAATTGGTGGTCAAAGCCTACACAGCCGGAAGGATCAAGGTCTTTGGCGGAGAACAGTTTCGCCCCCTGCTTCACGTTCGCGATGCGGCCCAGGCGATTGTGTCAGCCGTCGAGGGCAAACAACGGAGAGTATACAACATTCTCCGGCAGAACGTCCGCATAATCGATTTGGCCTATCAGGTGCGCAATCATTTCCCCGACTTGGTGATCGAACGCACCCAGATGCAGGTTCAGGACACCCGCAACTATCGGGTGTGTGGGGAAAGGGCAGCTCAGGAGTTGGGGTTCCAGGCGAGGTGCTCGATTGATGAAGGCATTGACGAAATAAAACAGTTGCTCCAGTCGCGACGCATAAAGGACGTTGACAACCCGAGGTACACGAATCAGATATATTTGTCCCAGTTCAACACCCATCTTCTTATGAAGGAAAAAGTCGTGGTGTAGCCTCGGGAGCCCGAACAGAAAGGATGGCTGTATATGGCACTGCCGAGGCTGATCTCAGGAGGACTGGCGGTTGACGATCGCGGTGAACTCGCGTTTGTGAACGATTTTCAGCTCGACGGAATCAAGCGATTCTACGTGGTGGAAAACTACCGTCAGGGAACGGTTCGGGCTTGGCATGCACACCGGCATGAGGGGAAGTATGTATTCGCCGCTCAGGGCGCTGCAATTGTCGCAGCGGTCGAAATAGACAACTGGGAACACCCATCGCGCCAGGCTAAGATCCATCGCTTTGTGTTATCATCGAGGAGGCCGGCGGTTCTTTGCATCCCGGAGGGATACGCAAATGGTTTTATGAGCCTCACTGCGGACGCGAAGCTGGTGTTCTTTTCCACAAGCAGCTTGGAAGAGAGTCGTCAGGATGACGTTCGGTACGATGCGCATTATTGGGATCCGTGGAAAGTTGCCGAACGATAGAAAGGTAGGAAGCGCCTATGAAGGTCGTCGTGATGGGAGCCTCCGGAATGCTGGGAGCCATGCTCACGGACTGGTTAGCCCGAGACCCATCGTTGCAGATCAAAGCGACCATCCGCCGTCGTGATCTCCTGGCCCACTGCCGGGCCCGGGTTCCCGACGTCGAGTGGAAGGAGTTTGACGCAGACTCCGACTGCGAGACCTGGCTTCCGATCCTGGAAGGGGCCACCTGGGTTATTAATGCCATTGGCGTTATCAAGCCTTTTATCCATGACGACATCACTGCTGAGGTTGAGCGCGCCATTGCTGTAAATGCTTTCTTCCCCCATCGCCTAGCCCGGGTTGCGGCGCGGGTAGGCGCGCGCGTACTGCAAATCGCAACGGACTGCGTGTACTCGGGGCACACAGGGAATTACAGAGAGTCCTCTGCCCACGATCCGCTGGATGTGTACGGCAAATCAAAGAGCCTCGGTGAGGTCCGCTCACCCTGTGTTCATCACTTGCGCTGCTCCATCGTGGGACCCGAATCTAAGCATGGGGCCTCCCTGCTCGAGTGGTTTCTTCGTCAACCCTCCGGTGCCAGTGTCCGAGGCTATACTAATCATCATTGGAACGGAATAACCACACTGCAGTTTGCAAGAACCTGCCATGGAATCATTCGTGGAGGTCTCAAGCTTCCCCACCTTCAGCATTTGGTACCTCTTGATCGGGTCGCAAAGAGTGAGTTGCTCCGCAGTTTTGCCCAAGCATTTGGCCGCACGGATATTTGCATAGAACCGTCAGAGGCCAGGGAAGCACTAGATAGGACACTAGAAACGGAAAATCATGAACTGAATCAACAGATATGGACGGCTGCCGGATACGCAACCTTTCCGACCATTCAGCAGATGGTGGTTGAGTTGGCTCAATTTGATTTTCGCTTTGCGCGGTGTCGAACATTATAGGGACCCAAAACGGTGTGGTTGATCCGGAGTCGAAATGACGGGGTTTCTGCTTAGGCGGAGCCAGGCGGTCGACACTGCTTTCGCCGCCATTTGCGAGACACTGCCCGGCGAGACCTACCCTCCTCGCGAGGTGCCGGCGCGTTTGTTGGATCGAAGCACAAGATGAGATAGTGTAGGAAGGTTAGCCGTGAAGGCCGTAAAAGGACTGTTCTTCGCTGTGTTGGATGCAGCCTTTCGATATCGCAATTTCGGAGCCCGCGTGCTGGTTCGCGGGTTGAGCGATGAACTTTCAGCTCAGCATATCTTGGCCAGCGCCGCCATTAGCATACACGACTCGCCTGGCAAACCGGACGACTTCTTGCTCTCACTGGCGGGGCCGCTTATCGGCCAGTGCAGACGCGAGGATCTTCCCCTTCTCCGCGAGCGTGGAGCGCCTGAATGGGTTTTCTCGTGGCCAGGCGAGCATTACCGGTTGCTGGCCAGCATTGTCTCGTTACTGCAGCCAAAAACCATTGTGGAGATTGGCACCAGCACCGGTCTGAGTGCCTTATCGATGTTGCCACGCTCGCCGCGAGAAGGCCGCATCTGGACGTTCGATATCGTGCCGTGGAATCGGATGCGGGATGGGATCGGATTGCAAAACGGCAGCTTCCTTTCGGAATCGGATTTCTCTAACGGCAGACTGTGCCAGATAATCGCCGATCTCGGGTCTGAGGCAGCCTTTCTCGAGCATGAGGCTATCCTCTGCGATGCCGACTTGATTTTCGTTGACGGCCCCAAGGATGGCGTCTTTGAATACCAGTTGGTCCGGAACTTCCAGCGCCACAGACTGAAGAACACGTGTCTCCTCGTCTTTGATGATATCCGTTATCTGACGATGCTGGCCCTCTGGCGCAGCATCGACCGACCGAAGCTGGATTTTACCAGTTTCGGACACTTCGCAGGCACAGGACTGGTGAGGTGGGAGTAAAGAACCCAATCGGAGCCGCAGACCCGCCTTTTCCCGAGAGCTCCCAGGCGGGGGTCTCCGGCAGGCAGTTAACGATGTCCAAGAGCGAGGTATGTTGGCGCCGCCTACATAATAATGCGTGGCATCTTTCCTGTTTCCATTAACTGAAGGCTATAGATGATCCGGCAAAACATCATTGCCAACATAATAGCCCGCGCCTGGGGTTTCATCTCGGTCTATCTGTTTGTTCCGCTGTATCTCAAGTTCCTCGGCATCGAAGCGTATGGCCTTGTGGGGTTCTATTCCACGTTGCTGGGCGTCTTTGTCTTCGCTGACATGGGATTCACGGCCACCCTCAACCGGGAGATGGCCCGGCTTTCCGTGCGCAACGACTCTGCCGGAGAAATGAGAGATTTGCTACGCACGTACGAATCGACATATCTGTGTATTTCTTCAGTGTTAGCGGTCATCATTTGGGCTTTGGCCCCGCTGATTGCCGAGCACTGGCTGCGCGCTAAGGTTTTGCAGCCGCACGAAATAGCCGCAGCCATCCGATTGATGGGAGTTTCCATCGCTTTCCAGTTGCCTTCCGGACTATATATTGGCGGGCTAATGGGATTACAGAGACAAGTCCGCGCGAATTCCCTTCAGATCGCGTGGGGTGTATTCAGGGGACTCGGGGCGGTTCTGGTCTTGTGGCTTTTCTCTGCGACGATCTTCGCCTTCGCTTTGTGGCAATTGATCTCCAATGCCGTCTATTGTTTCTTCGCTCGTCTCAGTCTCTGGCGCGCCCTGTCATTCAGCCCAGCCCAGTCCCACCCCCAGTTCAAGTTGCAGGTGTTCCGTGACACGTGGCGGTACTCGGCGGGCATGGTCGGCATGGCTTTTATTTACACCCTCTTGACCCAGACCGATAAGGTGGTTGTCAGCAAGATGCTGTCGCTGGAGATACTCGGATATTATACGCTTGCTGGCGCTCTGGCCTCAGTTCCCCTCATGCTGGCCAGCCCCATCGCTTCGGCCGTATTTCCGCGTCTGACGGGACTGGTTGCGTTAGAGGACCGAAACAGTCTTACACGGCTCTACCATCGAACGTGCGAATTGGTAGCCGTTGCCATTATCCCGGCAGGGCTGACCATTGCGTTATTTGCAGGCGACTTCATCCTCGCCTGGATGGGCTCCGCCATCATAGCCCAGCGGGCGGGACTGGTGGCGTCCCTTCTGCTCGGAGGTCAACTCATTCAAGCCATTTTGGTTGTCCCGTACTATCTTGCCCTTGCGTATGGCAACATAAGGTTGAACCTACAGCTTGGCATCGCTTCGGTTGTCTTGATTACACCCTTGTTGATTCTCCTGATCATGAAATATGGCGTTGTGGGAGCAGGAATATCGTGGCTGGTCATGAATCTCTGCACTCTGCCGCCCTACGTGTACTCTCTCCACCGCCGGTTTTTGCCTGGTGAACTGCGACGATGGTGTCTGCGGGGCGTGGCACGGCCGTTACTTATCGCCCTGCCTTGCGTGTTGCTTGGTCGCTGGCTTGTGCCGCACACTTCTTCACGCTTATTGACGTTTTGCTTGATCGGGCTGGTATGGGGTGTATCTGCCGCAGCAACAACGGCTGCCGTCCCTGAACTGCGCAGTGTTTTTATGAAACAAACTTGCAGAGTGTTTGGAGTATCTTATGAAGCAGAATAGCCCCGCCCTGCCCTTGCTCAGCATCGTGATTCCGACCCGCAATCGGGTACCCTATGCCATTTCCGCCATTCAGAGTATTCTGGAGATTCCTGATCCAAGGCTGGAGCTGGTCGTGCAGGATAACAGCGACTCCCGGGACTTGGAGTCGTATGTCCATGAAAACATCAAAGACAATCGTTTTCGTTACCGATACACCCCCCAACCTTTCTCCTCGATAGACAATTTCAATGCGGCGGTGGAATTGGCAACGGGGGAGTACGTATGTCTGATAGGCGATGATGATGGGGTGAACCCGGAGATTATGGAGGCGGCTTCGTGGGCGAAAAGCAAAAACGTGGACGCCTTGGCTCTAAGAACGGCAGTTAGTTACCTTTGGCAAGGCACGGGTGTCCCCTCCACGCTTTTCACAAAGCTGGTGGGAGGGTCTCTCTCAGTGTATGGTTTTTGTGGACGTATAAGGAATGCGGACATGGAGAAGGAAATGCGGAAGCTTGTCCGAAATGGAGGATCGTACTATTTGGATTTCAATTTGCCCAAGTTGTATCACGGTCTTGTTCATCGCCGTTGCCTCAAGGCCGTCCATGAGAAGACAGGGGCGTATTTCGGGGGCTTGAGTCCAGACATATTCGCCTCACTGGCGATTGCGTGTGTTGCTAATCGTGTCGTGGTCACAGATTATCCATTGACTATTGCAGGTGCGTGCAGGGGAAGCGGTTCAGTAGTGGAGGGGGCGATCAAGCGACATTCGAAGAAACTGGAGGATGCCCCACATTTCCGCGACAGAGGCGAGTACCATTGGTGTGAACTCGTTCCTCGCGTGTACATCCCTGAGACGATCTGGGTTGATTCCGGGGTTGCCGCCCTTCGCGCTATGGGTCGCGAAGATCTTGTGCGGCAACTCAACCTGCCAAAGCTGGCAGCATATTGTGTTGGGGCCAATCGAGGCGTTACGCGGCCTGTCCTGCGGGACCTGTTCACGGGGATGCGAATCGTGCGTAAGAATCCAGCCATCGGCGCGATTCACTTTGCATGGAGTCTCCTAACGGGCCCTGGCGCGAAGTTTGCCCGGCGGGTATGGAATCGCTTTCTGATGATTATTGGAACGAGAGGTATTTATAGAATTGATGGCCTTGCGAATATGGTTGAGGCTTCGCACGCTCTGACGCGCTATCTCAAGGAGAATGGGCAGAGTTTTGCCGATTGTGCCTGCCGCACAACCGATTGATTGCATGTAGCAAACGCTAAACCCGTAGCTGAAGCACAACCGAAGATAGCGTGGCCACACCAAACCACGATAAGAACCATGGATGACGGCACTCCTGATGTTCTTTGTGAATCTTGCATGGTGTCGGCTACGCGTAGAAGGGTTTTGGAGTAAATGCACCAGCATGCTCTCGAAGTAAAGAAGGGCGGCCGCTTCGAGTTTGGCAAGAACTGGCAGAGATTCCTGCGTGTATTGAATGACGATCGGATCGCCGAAGCAGACAAGTCCTTGTGTGCGATGCTGGAAACGGAAAATCTCAACGGTAAATCGTTTCTGGATGTGGGGTCGGGCAGCGGCCTTTTCTCGCTCGCAGCGATGCGCCTGGGGGCGAGAACGGTTCATTCTTTCGACTACGATCCCCAAAGTGTAGCCTGCACTCGTGAATTGAAGCGGCGCTATTTCCCGGGGGCAGAGAACTGGACAATTGAAGAGGGGAGTGTGTTGGACTCGGCATACCTGGCTGGCCTGGGGCGATACGACATAGTTTACTCCTGGGGGGTCCTGCATCACACTGGGAACATGTGGAAAGCCTTGGAGAATGTGGCGCCACTGGTTAAGGAGGGCGGCAAGCTTTTTATTGCCATTTACAACGACCAGGGTGGCGCTTCTCGTCGCTGGAAGAAAGTAAAGGTGCTTTACAACAGAGGACTGGCCTGGCGACTCTTGGTTGTATCCGTTTTTATACCGTACTTCGTTCTAGGGGGCTTTGCAGTCGACGTCCTAAGGTGGAAGAACCCCTTGGCTCGTTACTGCGAATATAAAAAATCAAGGGGCATGTCCCGCGTCCATGACTGGGTTGACTGGCTGGGCGGTTACCCGTTTGAATTCGCCAAGCCGGAACAAATCTTCGACTTCTACCGAAAAAGGAGCTTTTCCCTAGTGAAGCTAAAGACCTGTGGAGGAGGGCTCGGCAATAACGAGTTCGTTTTTCAGAAATGTGCGGGATAACTGGTTTTCTAACTCGAGACTTGGCGAATGAGATTGAACTACGCACCCGTGTCTGCCGCATGGCGGAGCAGATCGTCCATCGCGGGCCTGACGATTCCGGCGCGTGGGTGAATCCTGAGGCCGGACTCGCCCTGGGATTTCGGAGGCTGGCCATCCTCGACCTTACGGCTGAAGGGCACCAGCCGATGCTCTCCGCCTGTGGGCGCTACGTGATCGTATTCAATGGAGAAGTCTACAACTTCAACGAGCTCCGAGAGGAGTTAGAACCCAAGGGCTGTAAGTTTCGCGGCCATTCCGATACCGAAGTGATGCTCGCCGCCATCAGCGAGTGGGGACTTGAAGCGGCGGTCAAGAAATTCGTTGGAATGTTTGCCTTTGCCCTTTGGGACCGGGGCGAGCGCACATTGCACTTGGTGCGGGATCGGCTGGGAATCAAGCCTCTCTACTACGGCCTGGCCGGGAAGACGTTCTTGTTCGGCTCGGAGCTGAAGGCTCTTCGGGCTTACCCCGACTTCGTGCCAGAGGTTAATCGCGGCGCGCTCGCCCTCCAAATGCGACATAACTACATCCCGCAGCCGTATTCGATCTATAAAGGGATTTATAAGTTGCCTCCCGGATGTATCCTGACTGTAAATTCCAGCCAAACCGGGTCTGCAAAGCAACCAGCACCCCGGGCTTATTGGTCCGCCAAAGAAGTTGCGGAGCAAGGTATTGCCAATCCGTTTAGAGGATCCGAGCGCGAGGCCATCGAACAACTCGACGCATTGCTGCGGAAGGCGGTGCGGCTGCGCATGGTGGCAGATGTACCGCTGGGCGCATTTCTTTCGGGTGGGATTGACTCTTCGACCGTGGTCGCCTTGATGCAGGCGCAGAGCACGCGTCCCGTTAAAACCTTCACGATCGGATTCTATGAGGACAGTTACAACGAGGCGCGCCAAGCCAAGGAGGTCGCCGCGCACTTGGGAACCGACCACACAGAACTCTATGTGACCCCCGAAGAAACCATGGCGGTAATCCCCAATCTGCCAACTCTGTATGATGAGCCCTTTTCGGATTCCTCCCAGATTCCCACCTACCTGATTTCCGCGCTGGCGCGACAGCAGGTGACGGTGAGTCTCTCGGGCGATGGCGGCGATGAGCTATTTGGCGGGTATAACCGATATCTCTTAGGGCACTCGGCTTGGAAGAAGATAAGTTGGATGGGAAAGCCGGGGCGACGCCTGGGAGCCTTCGCGTTGACCCTCCTGAGCCCGCAGACCTGGGGCAGACTCTTTCCGATAATCGATGGATTCCTCCCGCCACGTTTCCAGGTCAGGATTCCGGCCGAAAAGGTCCCCAGGTTGATCGAAGTCCTGAAAGCCGACACCCCAGAAGACTTTTACAGGATCCTGGTATCCCACTGGAACCCACCGCCCGAAATTGTTCTGGGTGCTGAAGAGCCGCCGACAATTCTCAGCGACCCGTCCCAGTGGCCCACGCTGCCGGAATTCATTCAGCGGATGATGTTCCTGGACCTTATCAGCTACCTCCCCGATGACATTCTGACCAAGGTAGACCGGGCCAGCATGGGGGTGAGTCTTGAGGCGCGTGTGCCCTTGCTCGATCACCGCGTCGTAGAATACGCGGCCCGCATTCCTCTCTCCATGAAGATTCGCAACGGGCAGGGAAAATGGCTGCTACGGGAGCTCCTCTACCAATACGTTCCCATGGAGCTCATCGAACGCCCCAAGATGGGCTTCGGGATACCGATCAACGACTGGTTGCGCGGCCCCTTGCGCGCGTGGGCCGAGGACCTCCTGAACGAAGATGGCCTCAGGCGCGAGGGATTCTTGCGGCCCGAGCCGATCCGGAAACTGTGGCTAGAGCATCTATCTGGCATGCGGAACTGGCAATACCTCCTCTGGGATGTGTTGATGTTCCAGGCGTGGCTCGCTCACTCGCGCAGATCCGTACACGCATTGATGGTCAGATCGTGATGTGTTCCAGTATTGACATGAAGCACCGACGCGAGAAAATCCTTTTTGTTCTTGCTTCCCTAGGAGGCGGCGGCGCTGAAGGAACGATGGTTACCCTTCTTCGGTACCTTGATCGGTCGCACTTTGAGCCGCATTTGGCTCTCGTCAGCGCGGAGGGCCCACATTTGACTGAGGTACCGGAGGACTTGACGGTTCATGACCTCAGGGCACGCCGCGCGCGATATTCAATTCCCGCCATCGTTCGGTTGGTTTGGAAGCTGCGGCCTTCAGTCATACTTTCGGCGCAGGGTTACATGAATCTGCTTTCGATACTTGTCAGGCCCTTGTTGCCACGAGAGTTGAGTTTGCTGATTCAAGAAGTGACGATGGTGAGCACGGGCCTCGCGCAGGATGTTCGACACGCTGTACTTTGGCGATGGCTTTATCGGTGCTTGTACAAAAGGGCGGACGGGATAGTTTGCGTATCAGATTGCACGCTCGATGACTTGGCTGAACAATTTGGAGTTCCTCGAGGGAAGATGGTCCGGATCTATAATCCGGTGGATGTCGGTATGATCCGACGACTCGCTGATTTACATGGAGATCCCTATTCGGGCGAAGGCCCTCGACTCCTGGCGGTGGGCCGATTATCTAGGGTAAAGGGTTATGACCTTCTCCTGGACTCATTTGCTCCGGTTCGCAGAAGCATCCCCAATGCTCAATTAACGATCCTGGGCGAAGGACCTCTCGAATTTCAGCTCAAGGCTCGGCGGGACCGGCTGGGCCTGACTGAAGCTGTCCATTTCGTTGGGTATAAACCCAACCCTTATCCCTACTTCAAGCACGCCGATTTGTTCGTGTTCTGCTCTCATTACGAGGGTTTCGGAAACGCGCTATTGGAAGCCCTGGCCCTGGGAACGCCTGCGATCGCAATGGATTGCCCGGGTGGCGTAAGGGAGATCGCAGCACACTTCCCTGGCTGTACGCTTCTGAGAGGCGAGGATCCTGCGGTTCTCTCGCGCGGAATTCTGCAGGTGTTAGGCGGCAACAAGTCTAACAATCGTGGGTGGAGTGGACAAGGTCATTTAGAGGTGTTTGACGTGCAGCACATTATGGCCCAGTATGAAGATCTCTTTCAGAAGGTGATTGATGCTCGTCCCGCTTGAGTTCCTTTGGCTGCCGGCCCTATGCGTCGCCATGTTTGGTGCATGGGTATTGGTGAAGTTCGTCAAGCTAAGTCGCTGGAGCGCCCTTTTACTCGGCGTTATAAAAGCTGCGATTCCTTTCGTCTATTTTGCCTATTATTACGATAGGTCTTGGAACCTGGTGGACGACGTAGCGTATTTCATGGGAGCCGACAGGCTGATGGCGAGCGGTCAGAATCCCCTTCTCAGTTTGTTTACTCAAGCAGGTCGCGACCAGCTAATGGCGATAACCGGAGGCCGGCATTTCCTCTACACTTGGTGGAATCTACTGGCCCTGTATCTCTTTGGAACTGTTTATTCATCCCCCATTTTCTTAAACGTCGCGACAACTTTCGTCTCCGCCGCTTTGATGTTCAAAATCGTTCGGGCTTCGGGTTGCGATGAAAAATATGCAAAGTGGCTTTCGATCTTCTTCTTGCTCCACTGGGATATTCTATGCTGGTCATCCTTTGTCAATCTCAAGGACACGCTTGTGCTGATGTTGACCGTCGTGGCCGTCTATTCAGGAATGCGATTCGTCCAAACAAGGAAAATACGCCATGCGGTCATATTGGCGGGAGTAGTTTTTGCTTTTCTTTGGATCCGGTTTTATATTCCCGTGCTATTGCTTACATGTTTGGCTGCGTGGGCTGTTTTCGTAGCGAAGCGGTTTAAGAAAATTCTGTTGATGGTAATTGCTCTCGCGGGCGTTCTTATCGTGTTCCCCGCGGGCGCCTTTCAGACCTTTCAGCAAATGCACAAGGGAGAGTGGATATATGGCCCCATTCAAATGGCCCTTTCCCCCCAGCCGTGGGCCATCGTGCCGGAATATTCGTTTCTGTTGATTCCCTCCATTTGTCACTGGGTTTTCTTCGTTCCTGGTCTTGTGGCGGGCGTGTGGTTGTTTCGAAAAAACCCAGCCTTTCGTTTCGCTGCAATTTATCTCGTAACCGTTGTTTTTTTCTATGGGCTTTTGCCTGATGTGCGGGGTGTACGTGAACGGTTCCAGGTCTCGTGGGTTCTTGCCTGGGTGCAGTTCGATTTTCTATGGTTTTCGTTACGTGCCGTCCTGCGGAAGCGTCCCGCTACGGCGAGGATAGCGATGGGCCATCACGTCAGAAGGCAGATCGCACAAAAAATATGATCCGTATCGTTCACCTCATTTCCGGTCTCAACGTGGGCGGCGCAGAGCGAGATCTAGGCAAATTGGTTCAAGGTTCTGATGGGTCACGTTTCCAACACGTTGTGGTGTCCATGATAGAACCCGGACCCGTGGGGAAGGAGCTGGCCGCTGACGGCGTGGAAGTGCACGAACTGGGGATGCGGCCCGGAAGGCCCTCGCCAGGAGGCGTCCTGCGGCTTGTTAAGATCTTGCGACGGATACGACCGGATGTCCTCCACTGCTGGATGTATCATGCAAACCTTCTGGGACTGCTGGCGGGGAAGCTGGCTGGTGTGCCGCATATTGTTTGGGGTATCCTCTGCTCGGATGTGGACCTTGGCCGTTATCGTCCGCTAACGCGCTGGGTCGTGTGGCTGTGTGCACGGCTTTCGCGATTGGCCACAATCATCATTGTTAATTCACAGGCCGGAAAGAAGATCCATCAGGCTTGGGGATATGATGCTTCGAAAATGGTAGTCATCCCTAACGGATTCGATGTGGAACGCTTCAAGCCGGATGCCGCAGCTCGCCGCTCCGTCCGCGTTGAATTGGGCGTCGCGAAGGATACCCTATTGATAGGTTTGATTGCGCGCTTCGATCCCATGAAGGACCATGCCACTTTTTTAAAGGCAGCAGGCCTGCTTTGCAGGAGTAATCCAAGCGTTCACTTTCTGTTGGCGGGGGCAGGAATTACTCAGGATAACGTCGCAATTAGGGAAATGGTCTCCGAGAACTGTTTGGAAGGGTTTGTTCACCTTCTGGGTCTCCGGGAAGACATCCCGCGCTTGACCGCAGCGCTTGACATAGCTTGTTTGTCCTCCACAGGTGAGGGTTTCCCAAACGTCATGGGTGAAGCGATGGCTTGCGGGGTGCCGTGTGTGGTAACTGCCGTGGGCGATGCGGCCTATATTGTCGGAGATACCGGACGGGTGGTTCCGGCCAGGATTCCGGAGGCAATGTCGGCGGCCTGGGCGGAGTTGATTGAGATGGGGCCAACGGCACGGCATGCCCTCGGCGAGCGAGCTCGCCAACGTGTTGAGGAAAACTTTTCCCTCGACAACTTCGTTCGAAGGCATATCGGGTGGTACGAAGCGCTCATCTCACCTTCGAGAAACTAAATTATGGCTATCTGGTTGGAGGCAGGAGCTCAGACGGCGCAGGCAACCAGGATTTGCTGACCGTTCTTATCAGTGATTGATGGAACAAAATTCCCAAGATTACTTCATTCGTGTCGAAAAGACCAACCTCCCGTGGCCGGGAGTGTGTTTGAGCCCCAGTTGGATTCACTAGAGCATCCGTAGTTTTCTGTATGAAGTAACGGTTCTATGTATTGTACCGGCAAACTTGAATCGCTCCGAGACATTTGGGGGACCCAGGAAGTAGTCTTGAATGCCGATAGTGTGGTGGTTAGGAACCAAGCCTATCCCGTGGTCGATGACGTCATCATCCTCTTAGATCCTTCCCTGTATCCTGACCATCTGCGGAGAAGGCTTGCGTCCCCTCGACGCGATTCCGTTCGGTCAACTAACGATTTCGCAGAGGATATTCAATTCACGTTCGGCGAGGAGTGGAAAAAGTTTCCCAGAATTCTCCCCGAGCACGAATGCGAGTTCCGGCAGTACTTTGACCTGATTGATTTATCGCGCCTGAGAAACTCAAGAGTCTGTGATTTAGGCTGCGGGATAGGTCGGTGGAGCTATTTTTTGCACGCAAAGTGCAGGGAAATAGTTTTGATCGATTTTTCTGAAGCGATCTTTGTTGCTCGCGAGAATTTAAGAAACGTTCCCAATGCTCTATTCTTTATGGGAGATCTGAAACGCTTACCGTTTAGAGATGATTTTGCGGATCTTATCTTTTGTCTGGGTGTCTTGCATCACTTGCCCACTTGCGCACTTGAAGAAGTTCAGCGACTGAAAAGGTATGCCCCCGAGCTTTTGATATATTTGTACTACGCCTTGGATAATCGTCCTATGCATTTTCGGCTCGTACTGGGTATCGTGACTTGGTTGCGTAAGTTACTTTCAAAGGTTTCAAATGCTACATTCCGATCGGTATTTACAGATCTAGCAACTCTCGGGTTCTACGTGCCCCTTGTATGGCTTGGGAAGGCCTTAAGGCCTCTGCGGTGGTCGCACTATGTCCCCGTCGCCGAAGCCTACCATGGCAAGAGCTTAGAAAGGATCCGCCAGGACGTGTATGACAGATTTTTCACGAGCATTGAGCAGAGATTCAGTAGGAGGCAAATCGAACAACTGAACCAAAGATTTGCGCAGGTTATTGTTTCGGAGCAGTTGCCGTATTGGCATTTTCTCTGTTGCAGATGATCAGAACAATTTGCGCCAGACCTCACGATCAGAGCAGGAGCGTACAGGCTGCGGCAAGGTGGTGTCGACAATTCGAAGCCTGAAGGTTGGCGAGATGAGAGCAGCGCAATTGGACGTAATTCGCCCTTGAAAATTCTGTTTCTCGTCACCGAAGATTGGTATTTTTGGTCTCACCGCCTACCTCTCGCACGGAGGGTGCGCGATATGGGCGCAGAAGTTTTTGTCATGGCGCGGGTGGATCGTCTCGGGGAGGCGCTTAAAAAGGAGAGATTCCGTGTCATTCCGTGGCGTATTTCGAGGGGGAGCCTGAGTCCGTTTCGAGAGCTCCTCGCCTTTGTCCAAGTTCTTCGCTTTTATTGGCGTGAGAGACCCGATCTCGCGCACCACGTTGCGTTGAAGCCAGTCATTTATGGGGGTCTTGCGGCACGGGTTTGTCGAAACATTGCCTCGGTCAATGCAATTACCGGACTCGGCCACGCGTTCATAAGCCAATCGCACTCCATGAGGCTGTTGCGGCGTGTGCTTCTGATGCTCCTCCGGACGGTCTTTCGCAACAGGAACTCGATAACTATTCTTCAAAACGCAGATGATCGTAACCTCTTAGTTCAGGCCGCGGTTGTTCCGCAAGAAGCTGCTGTCGTCATCCGAGGCTCGGGCGTTAACCCCAAAGAGTTTTCGCCGCAACCGGAACCCAACGGTGTCCCGGTAGTGGTCTTGGCAACGCGCATGCTCTGGGAAAAGGGTGTGGGAGAGCTTGTTGATGCTGCCAGCAAATTGCGCGAGCGAGGGGTCTCAGCACGCTTCGTTTTGGTAGGCAACTCTGATCCTGCAAATCCCGCGTCCATTCCGGAAGATCAATTGCGGGCTTGGGCGGGCTCCGGCATCGTAGAATGGTGGGGGCATCGAGACGACATGCCGGAAGTTTTTGCTAAATCAAACCTAGTGTGTTTCCCCTCCTATGGGGAAGGGGTGCCTAAGGTGTTGATCGAAGCGGCGGCGTGCGGACGGGCCATTGTGACTACGGATATGCCGGGTTGTAGGGAAGTGGTCCGCAACGGTGAGAACGGCCTGCTCGTGCCGGCGCGCGACCCGAAGGCTTTGGCGGACGCTATTGCAGCCCTCCTCAAGGACCCTTCGTTGCGAGCGCGCATGGGAGCGCGGGGAAGAGAAATCGCTGTCCAGGAGTTTTCGGAAGAGCGTGTGTTAAGGGAGACTTTGGCACTCTACCGCATGCTGCTTGGCCCTCGATGGCCGTTTGCCGCAACGATCGGCCCTTAATCAAGGGCCGCCTCAACCAACCGGGAGGCCGCGAGATGGGTGCGGCCCCGGCGCGGACGTTCATGTGGTCGCTCACGCGCTCGGTCTTGACCGCCGGATCGGACCGAAGTTCTTGCATCCGGGTCCGGGTTTTGGTGGGTAGGGGTTTGGTCAATCGCATCGAGCTTAGACGAGCGCTGGTCACCGGAGCTGGCGGATGTATCGGTCGGTGCCTTGTGGCGCGACTGGTGGCAGAGGGCTGCAAGGTTAATGCGCTCGATCTCGACGCACCGGGACTCCAGCGGCTCGT
>Ga0315280_10005303_pt1 | contig 18472 bp, 10 predicted proteins | sample YL17G06_40_MG_FD_203697 | JGI IMG/M metagenome (GOLD analysis project Ga0315280, IMG submission 203697) | Sediment microbial communities from Yellowstone Lake, YNP, Wyoming, USA - YL17G06_40 | ecosystem: Environmental > Aquatic > Freshwater > Lake > Sediment | place: USA: Wyoming | collected... | reverse complement strand
AGTTAGAAACATGTTGCTGTGCAAAGTTATCATCGAAACCTGTTTTTGAATATTGACAGTGTATTCATAATTGTTTAATCAGGAAGAAGCCTTCCAACATATTGCTGATGATGCGCATACGTGTAATGGTGAGTATGAGGGGTATCGTTCGTGGTTGAATCTGTCGTTCCGTCTGCAGCTGAGATAGTCTTGGGTTCTGCTGAGAAGGTGAAGTTGCGTGTTTTGCAAGTTGACGATGAGTCTTCTTTTTTGAAGGTTGCGAAGCAATGTTTGGAGATGCAAGGCCCGTTCCAAATCGACACTGCAGAGTCTGTTGAGGAAGCCTTGGGGAAGCTGGAAAAGGAAAGGTATGATGCGATCGTTTCAGAGTATCAGATGCCTGGAAAAGACGGACTTGTATTTTTGAAGGAGCTAAGAATGAAAGGCAACAATACTCCTTTTGTCATTTTCACTGGGAAGGGGAGAGAAGAAGTAGCCATTGAAGCGCTGAACCTAGGCGCGAACGGGTACTTTGTAAAATCTGGTGCGCCAGAAACAGTCTATGGTGAACTGGCCCGTGGAATACTGCAAGTAGTAGAGAAGAAAAAAGCCACTGATTCACTGCATGAAAGCGAAAGCAAGGCCAAAACATTGCTCGAAAACCTTCCGCAGAAAGTCTTCTTTAAGGATAGGAATTCGGTTTATGTATTCTGCAACGAGAACTATGCTCAAGACTTGAAAATCAGGAGCGATGAGATTAAAGGCAAAACAGATTTTGATTTTTATCCTAAGGAGTTGGCTGAAAAATACAGAGCCGATGACAAGAGAATCTTGGAGTCAGGGAACACCGAAGGCATAGATGAGGAATATGTCCAGGATAAACAAAGAGTGTATGTTCATACGGTCAAAACTCCTGTAAAAGATGAAAAGGGCAATGTCGTTGGCATACTGGGCACTTTTTGGGATATTACCGATCGAAGGCAGATGGAAAATGCCTTGCGAGAAAGCGAGGAAAACTATCGGAACGTATCCAAAAAGATGTCGGGTTTGATGAAAAGCTCTGCCGTACTGCTCAGCTCAACGGATCTCCACAAGCGACTGCAAACGATTCTAGAAGTTGTTTGCGAGCAGGGATGGAGAAGAGCAGTCATAACCTTGAAGGACGAAAACTTGGAAACAACAGACATTGTGGCAGCAGGATTAACCAAGGAAGAAGAAGAGCATCTGAGGGGTCATCAGCCACCTGGCAAAGTAATGCGTAAGCGTTTGAGTTCTATGTTTGAACATTATCGCTTAGGCGAATTCTACTATCTGCCTTGGAGCGACCCGCTTGTTCAAGAGCAGTTCAAGTATGCAGTTCCGAGCAAGATGCAGAAAAAGGATGCTTTTGACTGGAACCCTGACGACCTGTTGTACATACCATTGCGACTGCCCGGCGGAAGAGTTGTGGGCATAATGAGCATGGATGATCCGCAAGATGGCCGGCGTCCGACGAGAGCGTCACTTGCTCCCCTTGAACTGTTTGCTCATCAAGCTGCCACAGCCATCGAAAATGGGAAACTGATACAGCAGGTCAGGGAATACGCGCAGCACTTGGAGGAAAAGGTGGAGGAGCGAACCAAACAACTGAAGGAGGCTCAGCAGCAGCTTGTCAAGTCTGAGAGACTTGCTGCCATCGGCGAGTTAGCAGCCATGATTGGTCACGACCTGCGCAACCCGTTAACGGGCATCGCAGGCGCCGCTTACTACCTGGAGGCAAAATGCAGCTCGAAAATGGACAGCAAATTGAAAGAAATGTTCAAGGTTATCGAGAAGGATGTTGAATATTCGAACAAGATCATAAACGACCTCTTGGAATACTCAAGAGAGATAAAGCTTGATTTGAATGAGAGCAACCCTAGATCAATGGTGAAGGAAGCCTTATCCGCTGTTAAGATTCCCAAAAGAGTTGAGGTAGCAGATCTAACAAGAGACAAGCCGGAGATGAAAGTTGACACAGACAAAATGAAGAGAGTGTTTGTGAACATAATCAAAAACGCTGTCGACGCCATGCCCAAGGGCGGCAAACTGACGATAGAAAGCAGGGAATCGAACGGTGACTTGGAAATTGTTTTGTCAGATACAGGGGTTGGTATGTCCGAGAAAACTTTGAGAAATATTTACAGGCCCCTTTTCACTACAAAAGCGAAGGGAATGGGTTTCGGCTTGGCTATCTGCAAGCGCTTCGTTGAGGCACATGGCGGCAAGATCCATGTAAGAAGCACTATTGGCAAAGGAAGCACGTTCACTGTAACGCTTCCCATTCAGCCTTGCTCAGAGGAAAGAGAAAAAGTCTGGGCAAACATGCCTGAACACCTGTTATCGGCAGACAGTACATAAAAGTGGCACATTGAAGGTGAGGGGGATGGGGTTCCCACCCGATTTTACCGGTAAAAATACATCACTGTGGCGGACCCGCCGAGTTCGGCACGCGCGCGCTGGGCGTCGGGTTTGAACTCGCGATAAGTGGGGATATCCTCAGCCCACTTTCATTTTCTGAGCGTTCTTAATAGCAGAATTCAGCTGAGAAAATGCCTATTCAGACAGGCGCATGCTTAATATTTCCCTTTCGGGTTGTTTGGAAATCCAGAAGGCCAAGTTTAAGCATCAAGGCCTAAGACCTCCGTTGGGGGACAGAATTGTTACCAGAGATATCTCCAATCGTCGCATTCATTGCGTCTGTGGTTGCCATTTTTGCCGGACCCTTGTCTGTCTATTATGCTTACAAGAAATACAAGCTGGACAAAGAAACAAAGGTTTTGAGAGCCAAGCTGGAAGGAAGATTCTATGACGTGAGAACGTTAGGAACGCGACTTGAGGTCATTAACGAATGTAATGGAATTTTCCTGAGAGCTAGAAAAGGCGATGCAATATTTACTTACCTGTTGCCAAGACTGTTCTAAACTGATGAGCAAATGGGTGCGATCCATGTCTAAGGCTGCAAATTCTGGAGCTAGGATCAAGATGATAATAGTAGACCTTCCTGGAAATGAAGAGCTGTTGCGAAGTCTAAGAGGCCTTCCGAACTAAGAAGCCGACGAAGCCTCCCTCCAATTCGTACATAGGTGTTGTGCGAAGGGAAGCCATTGTATCTTTCAAAAGACCAGATGGGAATTTTGGTCTATATTTCAACGATAGCAGGACTGTTGGATTCTTGTGGCAGGTTTGGGAAGAATGGTTCAGGAGCTCGAAATCGATAGATTGATTTGCCGCGAATCAATTCGCAGACGCGCGCGCTCAAGTAAATTATCATATTGTTCAAATCTGCTTTATAGATTCTGATTTCAATGTTAAATAAGATTAGCGCGCGCTTCATTCTCTTACGTCGAATTCGACCCATAATGGGTAGTGGTCGGATATGCGGTAAGAGAGTTCTTTCGTTGACAGGCTGAGTGATTTGAGGGCGGTTTTGGTGAAGTCGAAGTTGCCGCCACGACTGTACTTCAGGGAAAGTGTTGGAATGTCTCCGTCTTTGTTGAACCATGCGATTTGATCGTAGAAGGTGACGTTTTTCGGACCGTCGGTCTTGAATATTGTTCGTGGAAGACCGAGCAAGTCTTTGGGAACGTCTAGGCCACTTGAAATGAATGCATTGTACAGTTCGTCGTCTTCTCGGTCGATGTTGAAGTCGCCTAGGGTGATGAGGTTGTGGTTGTCGTTTAGTTCGTTGATGTTTTTGGCCCATTCGGCGAGCCATTCAGCGATCGCTTTGAGTTCCGGAATGCGTTCCTTAGGTTGTCCGTAGATGACGTGCAGTGTGACCAGAATGAAAGTCTTGCCAGCTGAAAAGAAGCTCACCGCGTAGGGTGTGCGTGCAAACTGCCTTCTGAGAGCGTCTGGTTTGATGCTCTTGAATTGGTCGTCGGGCACGACGAGTTCGCAGGCGAGCCCTGAAAGCTTAATCTTGCGCGTGTCAAACAGGAAGGCCATGCGTTCGTTGTTGCCTTCTGGCCCTTTGGTCACGTCGGTCATGAGGAAGCTCCAGTTTCCTCCGAGCATTTTGAGCATGTGACGGAGTGATCTGAGGTTGTCTCTCACTTCTTGGATGGCGATTACGTCGAAGCGTGAGATTATTTCGGCTATGCATTTTAGTGCGTGCCAGTTTCTTTTCGGCGAGTCGCTTTCTTTGCTTTCCCAGCTTTCGGTTAAGTTGCCGAACGCGCGTAGGTTCCATGTGGCGATCAGCAGGTTGCGGTCGGGAATTTTGGGCGACAACTTGTTGTCGAGGGCTGCTTGCAGTTCGACCAGGTCTTTTATGACTCCCTCTGGTGGTTTGTCAATGGATTCTGAAATCGGACAATCCCCCAATAGGTATTATTGTCATTGTCTAGCCATATATGTGCTGTGCAAGGGACTATATTATCCAAATCGATAAAAGCTACGGCAGTAGGCGGAGCTCTGGTGCCGAGAAGGGATTCGAGCACCAATTTGCCAGCAAATCCTAGTCAAGATCAACGAACACGAAGCGCGCGCCAAGGACGCATTCCATAAAATGCCCGGGAAAAAAGTCGAGCTCTCGGCTGACTAGCTGAAATCATAGTAGAACGCAGCTATTTCAATCGTAATCAATCTAGTTCTTATTCGCAAATCGATAGTATGGCAGAAAAGTTTGAACCGAGAGTTTGAAGATTTCCTGGGCTATCGAAAGTGTATGTCGGCGTGCAACAGTTCTAGGCCCTTCTATTTGGATCCAAATATGGTTTTTTATGTTTGATGTGCGGTATGAACGAGTGTTTGAAGCTATGCCGCCGTACTGTCAAAACAGCTCTGTTTTAGTCGCATTTTGGAACTTTTACGGTCGTTAGGCAACGACAACGCGCGTGTATTTGTTGACCAACTCTCTCTTGTTCACGGCATTAAGTTGCTTGAAGAGGAAATCAAACTTGCTCTCGATTTCAGCTGCAATCGCGTCGCGCGTCTTTTGCGGTAGACCCATAATCTCCTTCTTGAACGGGCCCAACGCTTTCTTTCTGGTCTTATAGAGGAATTGTTCCGCTGTTTCACCTTGCTTGGCCTCAGCTGCGGCGTTGACTCTTAGCCATTCGTAGATTCTCTTCTTGAGGCTAGGCGGAAAGTGTTTTGATTCGTAAATCATGTTCTGAAACTCCGTGGCCAAGTGCACTTCGGCGGTCTCGCATTCAGCGAATTTATGGAAGGCCTCAGGAGGGAGAGTTGATGCTCCGTGCTGCACAGCTCCTGCCAACCCATATTTCCGGCGGGCAATCTCTGAAAGAGTCTTTAATGTGTCGAAGTCAAGGTTTACCTGCGCAACTGAGCCATCTGGGAGGACAATGCCGCCGTGAGTCGTTCCCGTCTGGACTGAAATCTTGCTTATTCCAGCCAATCCCTTGGGTAGCTCCTCTTCGAGGCCTGCCATAAACGTGTGGAGGTCTTCTGGCGTTGAATTTTGATGTCCAATCTCTCCGATTTCTCCGCCGACTGAAACGGTAATCCCCTTCGGCTCGATGCGGCGAATGAATTGCGTGAGTCTTGCGCAGACCTCATAGTTTAGAAGCTGTTGTTTTTTCAAATCGGGCTTGGATAGGTCAACCAGCGTCGATGAGTCGATATCGATATTGTAGAAACCTGAACTTATTGCATCGGCGATCAATGCCTGTAAGTCTTCGACTTCTTTGTCAGGGTTTTCTCTGAACTTGGCAGCGTTGACTTGAAAGTGGTCGCCTTGGATGAACACGGGGCCGGAGTAGTTTTCCTTTATCGCTGCAGCCAGAACCGCACTTGAATATTCTACTGGCAGTTGATTGGTGTAACCTATCTCTGACCTTGCGATCTCAAAGATAAACGCGCCAGAACTGTTTTTCTCGGCCACTCTGAACATCTTGCGAGCCAAATCATAGGTCATGCTTCGCAGGTTTATCGCGGGAACAGTGAAACCTTTGAATTCACCCCTGCCCCGAGCGATGTAGAATTCATAGGTGCTTGAAGAGTAGATCCCTTTCCTGTGGGCGACTTTAAAAATGCCCTTGGCTAATTGTCTCTTCTTAACGGAATCGTCCGTCATGATCAATTCTGCTATGGTTTTGTCAATATCGAGCGATTTTTCTTCCATGATTATCGCGCTTCTCCAGATCAATATTCGATCTTCTACACCCAAATTCTTCCATTTAAATATTAGACTAGTGGTTGCTTTGAGGTACAAGCGTTGATTTCCTTTTGGTTCCTGCTTGGCACGATCAGCGTACGCTCCGTCGAGGATGGAATTTCGCAGTTGCACGTGCGTTAGAGCGCGCGCGCTCGTTGTTGTCAGATGTAAGAGATGGCAGAATCCTGTTGGAGTTCTGGGCGGCGCGCGCTTTGCCTATGGCAATTACGCTTTAAGCGCTTATGCTTGGCCCTTCTAGGCGAAACAAACACTACCAACAACTACTTAGCCGATGGCACCGTGTACGTGGGGATCCCCGGCGACATCAAATGTGACGGCACGGTCAACATCTTGGACGCGATAATCCTCGGCAACCACTTCCTACAACGCTTACAACACTACCCATGACCCCTTTTTTCGACACGGTGGTGCGGGGGATGGGGGTTTGAACCCGTCCTCGAGTGGCGACGTCTTCCGAAACCCCTCCTTTTTCTATTATTGAAGCGCTTATGACGAGTGAAACTTTGTTTCTAAAATCTTAAATACCACTATTAGGTTGAGCATTCGTGGGGGGAGAGGACTGGTTTCACTTGGCTTTGACTGGTTTCTCCCGAGGGCATCTGTGGGGCCGATGGGTCTCTCGTTCCAAACTGGGGAACGCGATAAAGCAAGTCATCCCTAAAATAGAGGGAGAGGAGAAAGGAGAAAATGGGAAATAGAAGGCTATGGGCAATTCTGGTATCGATTGCGATTTTGTTTGCCTTTGCGATGCCTTCAACAGGCAACCTTCTGTCTACACAAGGAGCCAGCAAGATACCGTATGCAAGCTCTGTTCACAACATCGACACTGGTATGAATTGCACAACTGTTGGGGCGGCGCAGGCAAGAATCGTTGAGCATCGGATTACAGCTGCTGAACTGGAAAGACTGAAAGAATATGAAGGGGTTTGTGAAGGCGAAAATTATAATGTGATAATCAACGGTCATGGAACCGGGTTAAGTGCGCCCACAGAAGAGGAGTGGGCGCAAATTGCAGCCAAGGCCTATGTTGTGGATACCATCTCCCTCGGATCGCTTAGTCCTCCGGTTTTCAGCAGTGTAGATTGGTCTACCACTCCATGGTTCCCGCCGATAGGCGATCAGGACGGGCAAGGCTCATGTGTCTCCTTCGCCGTAGGGTATTATACTAAGACTTTTCAGGAAGCAATAGAGCATGGGTGGAATCTTACAGGCGCGCGGTGGGTGGGAGTCTATGGTGGGTATCCAACGCCTGAATACCAGGACAAGATAATCAGTCCTGCCTTCATTTACCACCTGACTAATTGGGGCCTCAACACTGGGACGTCCTTCTATAACGCCATAAACTTAGTTTGCTCCATAGGTGCCTGCTCTTGGGCAGAAATGCCTTGGAACCCTTCCGATCAAGCCTCTTGGCCTTCAGAAAGTGCATGGCGACAGGCGGCTTATTATCGTGGGGCTTCAACTCAATTTCAATGGATTTATGTCAATCCTCCTTCTGGCATTCTGAGTCTCAAGAGCCTGATAGCTTCGGGAAACCTTGCGGTAATCGCTGTGAACGCGTCTCAGTATCAGAATCTCACAAGTCAGGATGTTTGGACCCTAGATAATTACAATCCTGATGGTACCAACCACGCGAACACAGTTGTGGGGTACGACGACAACATGACGTACTTTGAAAATGGGACTTCGAGCAAAGGCGCCTTCAAGATCGCAAATTCTTGGGGTGTGGGTGGATGGGAAAACGTCCCCGACGGCTGCTATTGGATATCTTACAAAGCAATGAGTCAAAGAGTAGAGTATGTCATGTTTTATGATGACAGAATAGGGTACGTACCCACATTGACTTCTTCTTTTCGAATAGAGCACCCGCTGAGAGGAGACTGCGAGATCACAATTGGAATGGGAACTCATGACAATCCAGACGTGTCCAAAAACTTTACGGACTACATATGCGGCGGAAACTTTTCCTTCTGCCCAAATAACATTGTGTTTGACATTACCGAGTTCAAGGATGTTGTCCCAAACATCTACGGCCAGCAATTTTTCATCAGAGTCAACGATACGGGAACCTCGACTACCGGAACGATACTTTATTTCGCGGTCGAGGACACTGTCTCTTCATATTACACTTCCTCTTCGGATCCGCCAGTAACCACCGTAAACAGTGGCTACGTATTCGCTGATCTGATCGCGCTTGCGCGCACAAGCACTTACTATGTAGGAACCATAGGTCAGCCAGCTAGGCTTGACCCAGCGCGTGCATACGACACCGCCAGCGGCGACATAATACAGAACGTTTACCAGCCACTGATATGGTACGGCGACAAACATCCAATCAATTTCACTGCAGGTGTTGGATACAACCTGCAAACTTCAGACATATCAGACCTCACAAAGTATACAGCCGTGATTGCAACGCAGGTTCCGAACGACACGAACGGAGGAATAATCCGCAACTACACCGGAGTCGGAGACTCACTCTGGACGTTCACCCTCAACCCCAACGCCCAGTTCCCGTCATGGACCGCTGCGAACGGCACCGTGATGCCGGCGCACAACGTTACCGTGGACGACGTCGTCTACTCTTTCCAGAGACAAATGGTCTACGACTCGTCAGCCTCGCCAGATTGGATGTGGATAGGAACAGCCTTCAATCCTGGCTGGGGGGGCTTTAACCCAGATGCCCTCGGTCCTTATGCTACATACGCTAACGGCACATTTGTAAGTACGGCGGACGAGACCGCGGTAGGTAACCTGATAAAGGGTTGGGTCTATGCTAGTGGAGGTAACAACGTGACTTTCCACTTCCTTTACCCGTATCCGGATGTTGCAATGTACCAGATCTTCGCGCAGACATGGGGTTGCATACTTGAGAAGAGCTGGGTGATCGAACACGGCGGCTGGACAGGCGTATTCTACGCTGGCTGGTCCAACGACTACAGACACAAGCCAAGCAACTCGTACTCAGAGCTAGACCAGTACAAAGACCCAGCAGTGTACGGCGCAGCAGGCTCAAAGTACACCAGTGGGAACCACGACATACCCAACATGTTGGGCACTGGCCCGTACACCTTCACAAGCTGGGACAAGACGACTAAGACCTGGAGAATCGACTACAACCCGAACTACTGGCGCGGATGGGGTAACGCAGGAGACAAGGCAGGCAACTACATAAAGACGGTCATTGAACAAGAAATCGACCCCTGGCCGACGAGGAAGATGCTGTTCCTCACCGGTGAATTCGACGTCGCAGTCGTCCCGACGGCCAACATGCACGACCTCCTACAGACGGGCAGCAACTACAACCCCATTGCAGGCATAAACCTCGTCTACAACATTCCAACCCTGTCCAACGATGCATTCTTCTTCACCATGAACGTGTCAACCTCAAGTGCTTACCAATCCTACGTAGGCCCGCCCGGCGCGCACACCACAGGGCCGATTGCAACCTTCTTCGCCGACGACCACATCAGAAGAGCCTTCGCGTGGGCAATCAACTACACGGACTACATTAACAGTGCATACTTCGGTGAAGCTATACAGCATGGTTCATGGTGGGTCACCGGCTTAACACCGGCAGCAGCCAACGACTCGTTCTTAACGCTCCGCAACCTCAACCTAGCTAACATGCAGGCTGAACTGGACCAGGCAGCGCTCATTAACGGACACAACGTCAGCCAAAATGGTTTCGACGTCACCTTCCTGTACAACACCGGCAACCCCCAAAGAATGATCGCATGTCAAGCACTTGCCGACGCTTGGAATAGCTTGGGATCAAAGTACCACGTCAACGTCGTAGGCGTAGGCTGGCCAACGTTCTCGAACCTGATAAACAACCGAGGCATGCCAGGCTACTCGACAGGCTGGCTGGCAGACTTCGCAGACGCAGCGGACTTCGCAGGAACATACATGTCCAGTTCGGCAAGCTCGGGTTTTTCGTACTTCCAAGGGCCTCCGTACCCGGCAGACCAAGCCATAATCGACGCGGAAGTCACCCAAGCAGCGACTGAAACAAACGTTACAGCACGTGTGAACGAGTACAAAGACCTAGAGCAAAGGTACTGGACCGACTGCATAAGCATACCACTGGGTCAACCGCTCGGCAGAAGGTTCGCGAGAGACTGGGTTCAAGGATGGTACTACAACCCACTCCTGCCAGGACTCTCCTACGCGTACGACCTGTACAAGGCTATTCTAACTCCGCTTCAACCGGTCACGTTGAACATCACACACAGCATCACACCGATTCAGACCTACTCAGCAGTCTACTGGTACAAGGGCCAAGCGCTCATAGGCAACGGCAACGGCAACCCGGCTATCTTCAAGTACTCGATCACCGTGGAAAGAACCGATGCAAACACGAACGTTCCATTGCTGGCGGCAGTAATCTCTCTGGAAAGAGTGAACGGAAGCTACGCAGGACCAGGAGGTCGATCTGACGCCTACCAATTCATGAACAGCACAATCGTGTACCTGCCCGTCGGAGGAAACGCCACGGTAGAACTGTGGTGGTGGGAAGACGGTAGCTATCCGCAGTTCTTCAGGCCATATCCTGACGCGTCCAATCCTCTCAACTACTGGAACATAAGCGCTGTAACAGTCCCGCTCGGCGCACAACAAACCGACCCAAGCCTGCTTCAGATAAACGACGGTCAGACCATAGCCGAAGGCCCACTGACCGGCGACATAGACGGCAACGGCGTCGTAAACATCTTGGACGCCATAAAATTGGGCCTTCACTTTCTGGAAACACCCAGCAGCCCAGGCTGGAACCAAGGCGGAGCCAACGCGGACATAAACGGTGATGGCGTCGTAAACATCTTGGATGCGATAATACTGGGTCTCCACTTCCTCGAACACTATCCATAACCCCCTTTTTTCGACATGGTGGTGCGGGGGATGGGGTTTGAACCCATGCAGCCCTGCGGCAACAGGTTTCATAAAGCTCGTGCATCGTCGACGCTTTCCTAAGCCTGTCTCCTTTGGCCAGACTCGGACACCCCCGCAATGGTGGTCTTCAGATGTTGAAACTGTGGTTTCTTTTATATTTGTTTAGTTGTAGAGTTCAGGAATTCTTAAAGCCCAAGAAACGGTCTGTATTGCAAGTGAAGAGTCAAAAATCATCAGCCATATGACAAGGTGCCGTTGGAGCTGGCTGTTGACAGTTTTCTTGAGAAATTTGGGCTTCGTCGCTACTTGGTTTGTTCTCACCAGAAAAGCAGCACTGTTCTGGGGCGATTGGAGATGTCACTTTTTCTTGCGTTTAATTATGCTAGTTACAGTTCCGAAGGCTGCGATGAGCGCGCCGTAGCAGAAGATCGGAAGGGTTGACGCTGGTCTCTCCAGCGGAACGGAGTACCCCCCCTGGAACGGGAACTACCACGACTCTTGAAGTGTTAGACACGGCGAGCACGCGCTAGGGCGTTGCTAAATCGAATTGTTCGTGTAAATTTCTACTCGCCTTCCAGCATGGTTCCGTTCTCATCGCACTTCTACATACCGGATCATCGTGTGTGTCCTGGCCCAAGCATGATTGAGCAAGTTTATGTCAAATCCACGAATTTAGCAACACGCTGGCGCGCTCGGAAAGCTTGCACGTCTCGGCCACCTGCAAATGATGAGTTTTCTGAACGTTCCTTTTATTTTTGTGCAGGAATTTGAACGAGAGGCCCAAGGAACCTGTTGGAGTGCGCGCGGTGCTGGTTTTGAAGGAACGATGGCCATAGGAGAAGTTCATTTAGATGAGCAGTCCAGCTCGCTCTCTCGTAAGAGAGACAAAGATTGTATTTTGACCTGAATGGTTCAGGAAGCCTTAAAACATAAAAAACCGTTCGCAACTAATAAGGTGTGCACACGTGCCTCGGTAGCCTAGCCCGGTTGGGGCTCCGCCTTGGTAAGGCGGGGGTCGCGGGTTCGAATCCCGCCCGAGGCTCCATGTCTCCTTCGTAGGGGTCCTCTGCTTTAGTCCACAAATCTCAAATAACCTTCACTCGTCTAATTCGTCAGAGTGATGATGTCATGAGTGCTGAGAGAAAGTTCACGCTAGAAGAACTGAAAAACTATGATGGGAAGGATGGAAGGCCGGCTTACATAACTTACAAAGGCAAGGTCTACGATGTCACTGATGATTTCCTCTGGACTGGAGGTGACCATCAGGGTGAGCACGCGGCTGGGAGAGACTTGACCGAAGAAATGGCGCTCGCGCCTCACGGAGATGACGTTGTTGAAAGGGTTAAGCTCGTCGGCGTCCTCGTCAAATAACAGTAGAAACTGATAGTCTCGGCTGAAATCTTTTTTGCTACGGGGCGGAACCTTCCGTGCGATTCGATTAAGCAATTTATATATGGACAGTAAGCAATGAAGATAGAGAGGGAATTGGTTATTGCCCCTTGATCCCCTAACCATCACACTGATCGCAGTAGGGGCAATTATCGCGTGTGTAATCGTGATTTTCGGGATGAGAAGGCGGCCGAAGAAGGAGAGAATCCCCAAAGAGGCAATAGTTCCACCTGAACTTAGAGGCTACCCCTTCAAGGTCGTTAAGAGTGTTCCAACAGAAGATGCTTCACACGCCAGGGACGAGCTGCGAATATTGGACTTGGAGAGGGAAATCCTAAGCGACGCTATCCGACGGTTGTACGAGGCTCATGCCGAAGGAAAAATAACCGAGGAAGAGAGGGAGAGACTCGCACAGACGTACAAGTCCAGAATGATGACCGTGAAGGACGCTATTTCGAAGGACGAGTCTCTAGTTGCTCTGCATGAGCTTGAAACCATGCAGGAAGACCTGATGAAACTCTTCAGCGACCGCTTCGACGAACTCACCTCAAAAATCGACGAACTGCGCTCCAAAACGGAGGTAAGATCGGTAAAGGAGATAGCTGTCGCATCTAAGACTTCGGGAGCCGGGACACCTGGTTCGGAGGAGAAAGCTGGCGCCGAGGAAAAGGCCAAGAGAAAGAAGAAACAAGCGCCGGCCAAGGCCAGCCCAAGAACTGAAGCTGAAAAAAGGATAGAGGAAATCCGGTCAGAAGTGGAAAAGGTTCTAGACAGGCTGGGACAGATGGAGATTGAATCCTAAGAGCGAATGGGTTGAAAGGGCCAAGAAAATGGCGGCCCTAGAAGCCGTCAAACACGTGAAAGACGGTTTCATCGTGGGCTTGGGAAGCGGAAGCACGGCGGCCTACGCCATCGAAGAGATCGGAAACGAAATTGCACGCAAGAAACTGCACGTTCTTGGCGTCCCAACATCATACCAAGCTTTTATGTTTGCCGTCAAGCATGAAATTCCAATAACGACGCTTGATGAGCACCCTGTGTTGGATGTGACGATTGACGGTGCAGACCAGGTTGATGTGGACCTGAACCTGATCAAAGGGATGGGCGGGGCCCTTACGCGCGAGAAGATTGTTGCCTGCGCCTCCAAACAGAACATCATCGTTGCAGATGCGAGTAAAAAGGTTAGAGTACTCGGCGAAAACGGTCAGCTAGTGCCGATAGAAGTGTTGCCTGTCGCAGTGCCTTTCGTGATGCGCAGACTGAAAGAGATCGGTGGAACGCCTATCATCAGGGAAGGGACGGGAAAAGTTGGGCCCGTCATAACGGACAACGGCAACGTGATCCTCGACGTGGATTTTGGACTTATACGCAAGCCTGCTGACTTGGCGCGAGACCTAAAAGCTGTTTCAGGAGTTGTGGAGACGGGGCTCTTTGTTGGAATGGCAGACATTGTGTACGTTGGAAAGAGTTCTGGCGTGGAGAGGCTGGAGAAGGAATAGATTTTTCCGTTCTCGAACCGAGCCTTGTCACTTGAATAATGTCTGGAAGCACTCTTTGTGGTAGTGGCTTCGCTCCAGGCCGTCAGAATCTTTGACCGCAACTTGCTGCTCTGGGTCCAGTGCGCGTCCACACTTATCACACCGCAGCGTGTTTTCCACGCCTTCTTGTTCCGTGTGTTCTGACTCTATCTTTCGGAGTTCTTCGCATCTGCGTTTCAGTTCCGCCACTCTTCCTTTCAATTCTTGCAGCCTGCGCAGAGTGATTTCTATCTTCTCTCTTATGTCGGTCTCTTCATCTTGGTCGGTGTGCTCGCCTGTCTCCGTTTTTTTCAACATGTTACTGTGCCTTCTTAAGGCATACAGGGTATCTTAATATATAATACTTTATTCTGTGACCGCAATATTCCCAAAAAAGAAAACTTTAGGAGACGATCTGCGGAGCCAGCAGTGTCTACCAAGAATCATGACTTCAAACGGGACAAAATTGGTCTCTGAGCAAAGATAGATAAGCGGTTTCGGGAAAAGTGAAGAACCAAATACCCTTAAATCAAGGCTTAGCTAATCCAAATTGCTCAAGGCAGGACGGCCGGGGTAGCCTAGCCTGGCCAGGGCGCCAGACTCATAATCTGGAGAACAAAGAACGGGGCATGTGAGCGCCTGATGTCCAGAGGTCGCGGGCTCGAATCCCGCCCCCGGCACCATTTTACCAGTTAGAGCCTTTTTCCGGGCTAGTTTGGATGAAGAAGCGTAGTATGCGCGTCTTGGGCTAGCTACGTTTTGTTCTTTTTCCTCTTCTTCACTATTGATATCGTCGGTGGCATTGCTAGGAGTATCAGGAGCAAGAATGGGCTTGCTGTTGGGAACTCTGGTATGACTTTTGTTCCGATTACTTGCACGCTGTGGGTGCTTTGGCTGTAGTTTAGATAGATTGTTGTGTAAGTTTGGTTCTCAGCTATCGTGGTTTTGGAAGCGGCGTCTGCTCCGTCAACAAGTATGGTCCACGCACCGCTCAGCAGACGCATGGGTATTGACATGTTGACGTAGCCAGTCGAATTTGCTGAGCCTGTCACGTCGAACGCTATTTTCTTGTCTGGCTGATCAAAAGTGAAGGCCGAAATGGTGCTGTTGCTTACTATTGAAGCAGCAAATGCTTGGTTGTTCCAGAAGACGAGAAGCGGGTTCGCTGGGCTAATGAGCGGATAGTAGTCGCCACCGTGCCAGGGCAGGTCGGTGTCGCCCAGGCCGTCACCGGCAACCCTGCCGCCACTGCCATCATCCAAGCCAGTGTAATCATTCCAATAATTCCCCCTCCCCCCGAAGCTCCAGCTGTTCGTGGATGACGAGAAGTTATAAGAGTCTAGGGGGTCCATGAAATTGTTGTTGAAGAAGGTCGCGTTGTTGGAGCCCGACAAAATTAGTGGACGCTCATTCATTGAGAACACATTTCCGAAAACAATGTTGTTGTTGTCTATTCCCCCAAAATCAAGGCCAATGACGGAGTCTCTTATGATGTTGTTGGATAACGTGTTGTTGGATGATGACGAAAGTCCGATTCCATCCCCCCCCACCAAGCCTCCCGCACCGAAGTCAAATCTGTTGGATAGCACTATGTTGCCCGAAATGGTGTTGTTACATGAGTAGTCCAATCCTATTCCCTCGAATGGGTTTAGTGTCACGACGTTTCCAGAGATGACAGAGCAGTTGGAATGGTACAAATCGATGCCGCAAAAGGAACTGTTTCTCATGGTGAACCCGTTGAGGACGACGTTGTCAGCTTCTGTGATGTTCACTGAGCCTTCAATGACTGTGTTCTGCTGGTCGATTCCCAGCATCGTCAGAGTCTTATTTATGAGCAGGTTCTCATGATAGACTCCGCTGTTCACCAAGACGATGCTTCCGCTTTGGGCGGCGTTTATCGCCTGCTGAATCGTTGGAAAATCGTTCGGCACCCTGATTATACAAGTGCCTGCCACTGACTCGCCCGTCGGAGAAATATGCAAAACCATTGCGAGGAGCAAAAGAAGCAAAATCAAGATTCGTTTATCCATTGTTCTCGTTTAACTGGCGAAAGAACTTATATATAAGATTTGTTGAAAGCCTTCAGGGTAGGGCGACATTAATGAAAAGATTAATGTGCGCAATGTTATTAACCGTCTTATTTATTTCGTCAATTCCAGCCTTCAGATGTGTTGCAGGCTCGGAAGCGCAAGCTCCACAATTCAGAACAGTGTGGGAAAACCCATATACGTTAACAACGTATCATCCGGACGATGAGGTCAACTCCACTTTCTACACCTTTCCAAAAGTGATATGGAACGGCTCTCAATACGTTGACTACATCCTAAACTCTTCTGACATGAGCGCCGGCATCGGATCCGTGTACATAAAAGTCTGTCCTGATCACGCGATTTTCTACGACCCCTACCGAAGGGAAGAAAGAATAAAAGCCGAAGACTGGATGGTCGAACACTATAACGCATCAAGCTCCATGTGGGAAACCGATACCCCTCTTGACTACAGTGTTCACTCTTTGATTAATTCATCGGGCATATACTTCGACAGAACAACCAAGCTCAGTTCTGGCGCTACACTTGACGAGTGGTACTGGCTCAGAATAGGTTCAGAGCTGAAGATCTCAGTAATTCTCCATCCTGCCCAGTCCGGCGAGTACAGGCTAGCGTGGCTGCTCAGCGATGTTTTCGGTACGAAGGCACGGTGGCTCGCAACGACAGAAAATGTGACCGCGCAACTCGTGGACGATAGGTCCTGCTCCCGAGTACGATTTGCAAGCGAGAATGAATCTAAATGCCTCGTGGACTGGTCTGACGCAGGCTTCTTCAACGAAACAGCCAAGAAGTGGAAAACGTACTTTCAGGAGCTTAAAATGGGAAGAGACGTTTCCAACGGTCGATGTCAGGCAAGAGTCTCGTTTGGCGATTTTTCCTTGAACGCCGCAGAATCTGTAATTTTAGACCCCACCATAAACACCTTTAACTCAACCTTTAACTCAGACGCGGTACTGGATGGGATTATTGAAAGAGCCGGAGTCTCATACCCTCCAAACGGCACGACAATCGTTGACACAAGCGGTACTATCCTGGGGGTAGGTCAATACTTCGTGCCCGGCATCCAGTACATCACAGATAGAGCCTACCTCAGCTTTGACACATCCTCAGTTCCTGCCTTGGCCTACAACATGAACGTGACGCTGAGGCTGGAAACAGCCCATGACTCTTCAACTCGGGATTTCGCGGTGCAAGTTTGGGGCGGAAACCAGCCCGTCTGCGACGGCAACCTAACGATTTTGAGCGGAGTCCAGCCTATCTACGGCGATGGCCTCACAGCAGGCAGTTGGGGGACAGGAAAAGTCAAGGTGGCCACGTGGAACACCGTTAATTATCCTGGCGACGGTGTCTACATCAACCTCACCATCCCCTCTAACCAGATAAACAAGACAGGCAGCACACAGTTCGAGCTGAACTCCAGCCGAGACGGCACGAACGACCCGCAGCCAAATTACGATGAAGCCGTCAATTTCTACTCAGGCAACTCAACAGGAAACGAACCCAAACTCGAAGTCAGCTACTGCCTTGACATGGTGCCAATCAACGGAGAAACCTGGTTTTATCGTGGCGTCAGCACTGCCAAAGTGGTAATCGTTTTCTTTGGTGCAAAGTATGATACGCAAAATGATACCTTTGAATGGATCAGATCTATCGATCTACTTGACTCACCTCAAGGTCCTGAGAAGTACCTTGACAAAATAATGTTCCTTGACGCGTTGGTCGCAAATGGGTTTTCCGTCTACACGCCAAGCCATGATTCGGACCCAAGTGACGATGCTTATCATAGCGCCTATGGGTCCAATTCACCATGGGTGCAAGATCTCACTATGTACCTTATGTACAATCGAACATACACTCAAGTATATCTCTTCGGATTTTCGGGAGGGGCGGTGGTCGTTGGGAACGAGATTCAAAAAGACTACGCTTCCAGATTCTCTGCGGCAGTGATGAACTGCGCTCCTGTTGATTGGAGCGCTCTTTCAGGCCAGATATGGCATACCGCCCTCACTGCGTCGAAAGCAAAAGTAGCCACATTTTTCCCAGAGAACGTAAATGATCACTTAGAACAGATTCCACCGTTCTATCAACAGGAAAAAGAGTACTACGACAATGCGCTTGTCAATAAGGAGTGGCACAATTGGACGGGTAATCACGGCGATTTCTTCGCGCCCAATTGCACTTGCATGGACCCGCCTTACGAGAATGATTCGGTGGCAGTCATCAACTGGTATAACGCTGCTCATCCTCCTAGCACTCCTTTTACGCCTTCAGGACGTGAGTGGGGGTACACCGGAATAAGCTATGGGTACACTTCTGGCACGGTAGATCCCAACGGCGACAACGTTAGTTATGAGTTTAGCTGGGGAGATGGCACAAATGATACGACGGGCTATCTGTCGTCTGGCACGAACGTTACCGTCTATCACTCTTGGAACGCGGCTGGCACCTACAATGTCACAGTGCGAGCGCAAGACGCAACGAACTGG